>WLWD01001975.1_pt1 | contig 104826 bp, 57 predicted proteins | sample 6712731 | NCBI WGS metagenome assembly WLWD01 (sample SAMN12718690, study PRJNA576275) | sponge metagenome | isolation source: marine sponge | host: Mycale hentscheli | place: New Zealand: South Island, Marlborough, Capsize Point | collected 2014-11-01 | reverse complement strand
TTCAGCAGTAACTCCCTCATACTATTATCTATAACTACTCGTGGTTAAGTTCGTTCAATACTGGTAATAACTCTCACTTGATGAGGAAGGCCCAATGAAAAATAAACACAGTACTGGAGCTATTATATACAAACTGTAAAAAGTTATAGCATTTTATAGATAGTAATAGATATTAATTAATACAATAATAGAAGTTGCTGCTAAATTCATCAATTTGCAAACACAATCAAAATTTTAGTTGGTAGTTTTATTGTATCATGCAAAAAAAATCAAAGAAATAATAGATAAAAATGTGCATTTTTATCTGTTTAGTTAGTTGTTCAGATTGAAAAAATTCTAGACGAAGTTGTTTACATTACCAACTATTTCTTTAGCATTGTACACAGTAATTTCTTTTCTGAAGTTTTTACTCTCTTTAGTCCATAGCTACGTGCAGATTAAAGAGAGTGAAAATAAAAAAAAAACTGTACACTAAATTGAGAAAAAATATTATATACATACTTGTTGATTTGTGTGCATTGCTGGCTATCACTATCTTAAGGAGCTGTATTAGAACGATCAACTTCAATTAGTTGTATTAACATGAGCTGCATTTTAATTATTCTTATTTGTGCTGTTAATCGCAAGTCTCTTTGATGAGAATAATTAATGATTTTTAACTAAACCCATAATATATTATTTTATTGAGAATGCTAGTAATTTAATATCGTATGTTTCTATGCATTCTCCTACTTGAGAGTGTCAATTGATTCTTATGATTCTGCTTGAATTTATCCACTAACTCTATTGGAAATTATTCAAAAACAATAAAATGTGATCACACATTCAGATAAAACAAATAATTGTTAACAGTACTATGATACAAACTGATAGCAACCCATAATACATTCACTAACAAAAGCTAACAACTGAATCTGTTTACAATAGTTAATGATGTAGGCTCATAAGTATCATATCAGTTCATAATCACCTTCTGTTGTATTCTCATCGAATGTAAATGTAGTAGTAGCATATGCTGGACATGCAGAAGTCACAAAGTCACCTGGAACATCATCATCATTAGGGTCTAAGGGTGCCTCGCTGTAATTTTGTATACCTTCTGTTGTATTCTCATCGGATGTAAATGTAGTAGTAGCATATGCTGGACATGCAGAAGTCACAAAGTCACCTGGAACATCATCATCATTAGGGTCTAAGGGTGCCTCGCTGTAATTTTGTATACCTTCTGTTGTATTCTCATAGGATGTAAATGTAATAGTAGCATATGCTGGACATGCAGAAGTCACAAAGTCAACTGGAACATCATCATCATTAGGGTCTAAGGGTGCCTCGCTGTAATTTTGTATACCTTCTGTTGTATTCTCATCGGATGTAAATGTAGTAGTAGCATATGCTGGACATGCAGAAGTCACAAAGTCACCTGGAACATCATCATCATTAGGGTCTAAGGGTGCCTCGCTGTAATTTTGTATACCTTCTGTTGTATTCTCATCGGATGTAAATGTAGTAGTACCATATGCTGGACATGCAGAAGTCACAAAGTCACCTGGAACATCATCATCATTAGTGTCTAAGGGTGCCTCGCTGTAATTTTGTATATCTTCATAACTATGGGTGTCAATTGCTTCAGTATCCAGTGGAACCTCTGTAATCGTTTGTCTGAACAAATATGAATAAGAGTAGAGTAACATTAATATATATATATATATTATATTATTATATAATTATATAATTATATATTATATATTCAATTTTTTTTTGCAGCGCATTACATTCTTGTAAGAGCTGATGCTGTTTCACTGTTTGAGTCTAGTTGTTTACTTCAATATGGATTGAAAACGCTGTGGTAGTAGCCAGTTGTAGTCATTTCTCTTTAGTTTAGTAAGTTTAATGAAAGCTAGAATCTAAGTTTAACCGGTGACTATGCACATAGCTATAGGGCTCATTTCAGGACAAGCAGGACAAAAGGGCAAATTAAATGAAAATATAAAATTTTGTTTGCATTGTTATCTATCACTATCTTCTGGGTTATTTCAATGTGAATCATATAAAAGGCATAAATAATTCTTAATGATGTTCTTAAGCTTTCATATTCTATGCTTACGAATCTCACAGATCTAATCAATTTATGCTTATTGTAAGAAAAATGCATATTTAGACCAAAGATTTTTGAGTTTTTGTTTAACTTAATGTAATTGTACCATAATAATAATATAAACTTTTTGCAATGTTCAGAGCTTTGCATTCACCTTCAGATTGTTCAACATACTTTTTTATTGGCAGGTGAATGGATGCATAATAATTCTCAAAATTACAATGGGGAACTCCTTGTGAATATTAGTTTAGTACACCACAAGATAATATAAAAACAGTTGACTTACTGGGCATGTTTATCATGATTGTATCTTCTGACAAAGTATGTCATAATTATACCAGCAATAACCACGACTAGCACAATTACTGTAATAACTACAACAACAGCTATTATAATATTCACTGGTAGAGCCCCATTCTTCTCATCATTTTGACTGCATGGTGATAAACTAGTTGATGATACTATGCAGAATCTTTGAATGGTTAGTAGAGAAAGCTGCACAGGAATAGATGTTGTCTCCTGAGACAAACCTTGAATTATACTAGCAAGTTGGGAGACATTAGCATGTCTTGTGCCATGTAGTTGTGCTTGATAAGTCACATCATTAGGATGAGATGGATCACAAAGGAACACTCTGTCTGTGAGTTGAGAGGTAGTGAAGTCACACCCACATTGAGGTGACACTAGATTCATTAATGCCATTACAATGTCAGTGTCCTTCAAGTTTGCCTCACTGGACTACAATATTATATCAATAGTGACACACATAGTAATAACTCATTCAGATAACACACTTACCCTCCAAACATCGCAATCAGAAATGCTACCAAACATGAGCTGGAAGTATATAGCTGGGCACAATATTTAGTTACAAGATTAAGTTATTCAATATTACAATGACAAATGAATATATATATATATATATAATATACATGCGCACTAGGTAATACTACATGTAAATATTGGTATGTTTGTTTTTGTCTGCATAATTATTTATGTACCAGAAGCAAGTTATTGCTGCTACAATACATACACCCTGCGCATATACAGGTACATATGGCATTGCTATGGATAAAAAAATAAAGTTACAAATATATCATTCCGAACATTGAAGGAAATACTGCATAATTAATTATATATGATGTCCCAAATGTAGCCATTTCAATTTTTTTGCTGATAATGGCATAAATTGAAAAAGTGAAAAGTGTTTTTAATTATTAATAAAAGTAAAGTAAAGGCTATAAGTACTAAAAACAATATTCTAACAGAATCCAAGTAATCCAAGTAAAAAACAGTCAATCTTGTCCAAACTCAATCAGTAAAATAGTAGCTAGTTAGCTACAGTGGATTACAGTATTTCTTGTAGTATATACCAACATACATGTATTATGTAAACGTAATCTACATTCTTATTAAACATTGCTTGCATAAAATAATTCAGCGGATAAATGGTCTGTAGCTTTTGTCCAAAAGCATGTGCTTAATTAATAATCTTTTGATCTCACTGCAATACACTGTGAAAGTACATACATTAAAGCAGAAACTGCCAGAAGATTCTTAACAACAACCAAATAGCAAACTGGTACACATAATGCATCAAAAACTAGTTTAAACTCATTTTATCCCAGTCGAACTGTGTCAATGAGCTACGTTGAAGCAGGTATATCTTTTTTGGAAATTGGATGAAGACCTTTACTAATGACTGCCTAAATTAGCATGCTATCACATGCAATACTAAATATCAGATGTAGTTATGCCTCTAAAATGTGCATAATTGCAATATAGCTATAATATGCAAAAATATTTAGTACTTACGGTGCAATTAAAACTATTAAATCCTTTTATAAACAGGCACAAAAAATTGCTATATGTAAAAATATACTGTTATTACAAATAATGTACTGAAAGTATTAGATAGAATTAATAGAATATAAAATAAGAGCAAAAACGAAATTGAACTTACTAGGAACTACTATTACTGTATTTGAAGAATTCGATATTGTTAATTCGTGGTCTACTCTAGCAAAGATGACATCTACATTACATTCATAATCTCCTTCATCTCTGCTCTTGTCTAGAGAATGAAATATTATACTGGTACGATATAACATAGGCCCCACTTCTTGTGGCATTGTAATAGTTCTTCTGTTGTCTTGAGTGAGTGCTGTGTTATATCTCCTCCATTGTGACATCACTCTGATTTGTTGGATGTTGTCTAAGACAGAAACTGAAATATCTATAGCACATGTTAGGTTGAGTTCAAGTCCGGAATAAAAGTTGGAATTAATAGGGTAGCCTCTGATAGTGACGGAAACTACTGGAACTGGAACTAAAATGAGAAATTGTCAATATTCAGAAATGCTCATTAATGTAAATAAATACTTTACCTTCAAATCTAATACTAATTGTAGCACTTGAACAATGATTGTATATGCCACTTCTTATTACTTGAAGACAAACAGTGACATTGTAGTCCCCAAAATGTATACTAGTTAAAGGACATAGTTTTAATGATGATGATTCTAAATATTGACCACTCTCTGTACTGACTGTGTTGTTTTCTCTGGTCCATGTGTATGATACTGTAGCATTCAAGTCAGTACCTGTTAATAGAGTAGTACTAGCAGATAGAATGAGTCCATCATCTTGTCCACACAATGTTTTCTGTGTTTGTGTTGTAATATTGAGTTGAGGATACTCTTCCACGTTAACAAATATAGTTTCGTTAGCAGCGACTGGTAAGATATATGTATTCTGAGAGTTCAAAGAAATAAAGAATATATAAAGTCCTCCATCTGTTAAGTTATTTCTCAATGTAGAGAATAGTAGAGTGCTAGAGTAAATATTCTGTTGAGTGATAGAGTCAGATACTGAGGTGACTTCCTCAAATTCAGTACTGCCATCGTGTCTTGTCCATCTCCCAGTGTATTGTATTGGAGTATTCACAACATGTGAGTTTAGAGTAGAAGTACCGATAAGACTAGCACTAGTACCTTGTATAACACTTCCTACAGTTTCTATGGTAATTGAAGCTGGAGGATCTATAGTAACAATATAAATTAATGACATGCTACATTTAGTGTTATGTGGAAATTTATAAACTTTTGCAGAGTTTCAACCACAGTGGCAAAATAATTATTATAAATATTATAAATATAGTGAAAAATGTATAAAACTCACTGTCATAGAACAGAACAAAACTTAGTACATCATACATGAGCCATTATTTTTGAAATGCAAGTAAAAAATGGTGCATGCCAGAAATACATCAACAGTTGGTTAATCATATCATCCCCTCATACAGTGTCACACTAATATACTAGCTCGCAATAAATTTGTGCACTCATTATAGAATACTCGTTATCTGTGCATGTTCATTTAATGATAGAACTTACTTGCAACATATAATGATGTAGCTTTGTTTTTAAATAATGCTGGAACATCAGAAATATTAACACTAGCTCTGCATTGATACTGTCCAGCATGTGATGTCAGTAGAGGATTAAAGGACACATTTAGTGTAGAAACAGTTCCTGAGACTACTGTTATTACAGATGTGTTTTGATTATTTGTAATTGTAGAGCCACCTACTTTCATCCATTCAATGTGAGGATTAACAATCAGGTTCTCTACTACAGTTACAGTACAGGAGAGTGTGACTGACTGCCCAGCCTCTGAAATAGGAGCTTGTAGAACTGATGTAATAGGAGATGGTAATTCTATTATAATAATGAAAGATCAAATTGTAACATTATTATAAAGCTGAATTGTTATTACCTGTTAACTGTATAAATAAAGGACTTGATAAACGTTTCCTGCTTGGAAAAATAAATGTAGATTCACAATTAGATACAGTAATTGATATACAGGTATATGTTCCATTATGGATTGGTAGCAAAGGTCTAAATATGACATATGATCGATTGGTATCTGTGATATTAACTGCATTGGTGTATGGTCCAGTGATACTGATGTTGAAGGAGACTGGAGTATCCACTAGTTGAGTGTCATAATTAACTACACATGTTACAGTGAGTGTAGTGCCCAAATAAAATGGTGGATCTCTACGTTGTGTCAGAACAACAGAAGTAGCTGGTAGTACTATCAATAATACATTAACATTATAATAATAAGAATTGTAATTAAGACATAAAATTACTCACATTGAACATTGAGAGTAACACTCCTAGAGACCTGATGATCTACTACTACTCCAGGAATAGTCATATTCACTACACAAGTGTATGTCCCTGCCTGGGAAGTTCTGACACGAGTGAAAGTCAGAGAACTTGTTATGACTAGATTAGTGGTGCTAGTTATATCTCCTGCTCGGATCATATTATCTGAAGTTGTAGATATAATCTCATTTCTGCTGCTTAACCAAAATAAGTTCATCGTAGTGGAAGGTGGTAGAGTACTTTGCCTAGAAGCATTACAAGAAATGATTGAAGTGTCTCCTGCAAGAACTTCAGTTACTTGTGGCTGTACTTGAATATTTGGTGGAGGAAAAGCTGACAAAAATGCAAAAATAAAGTTTATAATAAAATACATCATTTACAGTTAAAAGCAAACACATATCACAACAAAATGTTTGATTCAAATATAAATTAACAATTGGAAATCATTTCAAGCAAACTTGTTCTGTTTATGGCATCTAGCTACTTTTCATCATTGATTGTCAGTTTTTGCGTTATAGCTATTGCAGTCTTCAAAATAAATTGTGTCAAATTAAAGTTACGTTTATTTTAGGCTAGAATGTCATCCATAAAAAATGCTGATCGCATTATTTTCTTAACACATTCATCTTTGAGCTTCACAACTCTTACATCAAGTAACACTAACAAACATACGATCTTAAATTATTAACATTAGAATTTGTATATTAAAATAGCACACTCTACCAGGAATGAACACAGTTAAGCTATTGATTCATTGACCTGTGCTGCCAGTATGCTGCTAACTCAATTCCATTACATGTATGAGAAAGTTTATGCATGTATGGGATTCAAATAACAATGTAGATAGATAAATGCACATAGTGCATTTGTTCCAAGACTGTAGAATTCCTTTAGTGCTAAATTCAATATTACAAATAGTTTTCTTCATGACATATACGGCGAACAAAGTAGCTTAGCTACATTTTAGATGATACGGTTGTTTTGACATTTAGTACTGTCATCCCTGACATTACCATCTACTACTCAACACACCGAAGTTTAATTATGTACAATGTGTAACAGGTAATTACTTAAAAGGACAGTTATTATGAGCTACAGCTTGTATTTCAAAAAAGTTAGATAGTTTCTCATCTATCTAGCTAGATGAGAAATGGTGCTGTAAAAAAAAACCCTTTCTATAATTTTCCATTCATCAGTAAGTGGTTATTAACAAAGTAATTAAAAGTTCAAGCATTAGGTCTGCCACAAGGTTAACCTGCTTTGAAACTCATAAAAATCATTATAAAAGGCCTCCCTATCACATGAGTTAACAATTGAAATGACACATACACATTTACACATTGCTTAATGTAGGAACAAATATCTTCACTCCTTATGTTGTCTGGCTCTTACTAGCTAAACTCACTGGCAAATTATACAATAAATGTGGAAAAAAATAGAATATAATAATAAAAATATTCTAATTTTTTTTCCAACATATTCAAAAATAATATGACCATTTAGAAATCCGAAAAGAGACACAGCGTGAAAAGAGTCCATTTACAACCATAACAAAACCCCTTAAGTTAACAATATCTTTACAATGTTGTAGAAGTTAACAAACTAGTTATCAACAAATTATATTATAATTTACGATTTTGTTATGGTTGTCAATAGACACTTTTCAGGCAGTGAGTTACTCATCAAGTAGCTATACAACAATACATACCTTCTACAATAATAATTCTTGTCTTGTTTGTATAAACTCCCACAATGTACATTGTTGATAGCACATTAAATTCTACTGAATAAGATTCTTGAACACTGTGAGTGTCTTGCAAATCCACTGTTAAAGTAGTAGAATATGCCATTGGATTAATGCCACTATGTGTGACTTCAGTGGTGTTGATATTTCTCTGACTTGTCCAGGAACTGAGTATTGTAAGATTAGTGTCTACTGCACTGTTGAAAGTAGCTGTGGCTGTGAATGTGAGAGTGAGACCAACATGGAAGCCTTCATTCACAGGACTGCCAGTAATAGCTATATTAGGAGATGGAACTAAATGAGAAAAAATATTGTTAAACTAATTGCATGACTTACGACTGTCACCTACCTTCAATAATAATAATTAAAGAATTGTTACTACTAATTTGTATATTAGCATAAGTGTCCATTACAATAGCTCTACAAACATAGCTTCCTCCATGACTGGTGTGAAGTGGAGTAAATGATAGAGTTAGTGAAGTAAATGGAGAAGAACTACTCAATAGCATATCATCTAAAGAACTATTATTTATCACAAGTCCACTTGGCCCCACCCACTGAATAACTGGAGCCTGTCTCAGGTTTTGATTGAGACTAACATCACATGTGACAGCATACATTTCACCAGCTGTAGTCGAACCAGAACTACTGATCCTAACTTGTGGATGATCAGGAACTAAAATAAACAGACAGAGAAAATCAGTCAAATGTTTTTTAATCCAATAGAATGATCCAATTAATGAACATTTATTTAAATGAGCTTCAAACACTTACATTGTGAATTAATGGAAATCGATGTAGTTCCAGCATTACTTCTCTGAAGTGTGTTTTGAGATTCTGAGATAATAACATTACACCTAATGAAAGTGTCCAAACTGCTCAGTGGAGAGAGAGTGAGACTTGACCAACTACTTGTAGTAGATGAAGTTATAATACTTCTACTATTATTTGTCACTTCAGAACCAACTCTATCAATCCATATGAAAGAGTATCTTAACTCTCCAGTATCCACAATATCACGATTGATGTTGGCTGAACATGTTAAAGTGATATCATCTACTCCACCCACTAGCAGCAAGTCAGGTGATATCGTAACAGAAACATTAGGAGCAGGAACTGCCATACAAATATTATAGACAAATAAAATTACTTAAAAATTTCTCTATAATGTTGCTATAATAGCTGTAGTCAGTAATCTAATGTTTATGCTCTACTAGTGGTGGATTCAGTAGTTCATTGATGACCAGAGCTTCACAAGCACATTTAACTGAGAAATTTATTCTTTATGGGTCATGCACCCATTTATTGTGATGAAATATTTCATTGACTATAACTTATTATCTAGTAATGTATGACTTTATGTGGAGTAATAAATTTCATGAGTCGATCAAGTACCTTAGGGTATATTCTATTCTAGACTTGGTGATACAAATAAAACGGTATGTGGATAGTTTTTTTAATCAGACAGAAATATAATACATAAAGCTAACGATCATGAGAAAAACTTTAAATCTGTATTTGTTACACAGAGATAAAGAAATCACTTGATAGTTTAAACAAACTGAGACAATATAAGGGGCAATACTACTTACAAGTATCGTGCAATGATGTACGAAACTATATATTATTATATATTACCATAACTAAGAAGGTCACAGATATTATGTTTACAAATAAGAACAAGAGTTTTACATGGCAACAATGAATAATACAAAACACTAAATATGTATTTTCCTAGCTATTGTACGAGATCTTATACATATTGATATCACTATTTAAAAATATATAAATCATGCATTCTACAAATTGTGAGCAAAGAATCAACTAAACATTGAGTTACTGTGGTTCACCAAATCTCAAGAATACAGTGAGATTATCAGATGGCTATGCTATAAACAAACATTGCAGTAGATTGTTACATCAGAGAATCAAAACCAAAAGAAAAAATATATTGTAATATATGGAGTATATAATTCTTGTGCTGGTTCAATATTTTTAAGTCAAACTGTGAAATTCTCATATGACAAAAAGACATGCTATGAGAGATATAGAAAATATATGCCGAAACAGTTCACAATTTTGAGCCATAATATATATAATGCTATCCATGCTTCAAACCTAAAATTATTTATTATTTAATAAAGAAAGAAAAGTTAACAATTACAACTATCTCAACTGCACCAACTTTGAGGTCTTATCATAATTGTTGCCTGAATCATTTGTGTCCTGCTTCCAACTGGAATAAATATTGATCCTAGGCAAGTGTAAGTCACTGGATGAGATGCTCTCAATGGATTAATATTTAACACAGCAACTGTCCTATTAGTAGTAGTAGTAGTTTCAATAAATCCTGGAATACTTGTAGTAGTAGTCCACGTAGCCATAGGAGATTGAGTAAGTCCAGAGAACAACTCAAATACTACACATGTCAAGTTCAGTTCTGATCCTATTATCACACTTCCTGAAGTACTCACATTAACACCAATAGCTGGAGATGGAACTATAGAATCATGAATACTGTGAATACAACCATTTACAGCATTAATACTACAACAATAATGTTTTGTTTCTGTGAGATTCTTTGTGCTTTCTAGATATATAAATAACTTGTCATTACACAATACAATTATAAACAATAGCTAATAGTGATAAGTTAAAAATGTAAAAAATTGTTGCAATAATTCACTTTAAACTGCCTTACTAGTATCTAATTCAAACTGAAAAGTGAAAAGCAAATTTGTATTGTGTTGTTACACACACTTATTTGTGTCTATGATGAAAATGTGGTCCACTGCAGACCGAGATTGCAAGATGACACTCGCTACTTACCAAATACAGTCAATGAAAGGGTTTGGTTAAACACTCTTGAGTTTGCTCTAGTGACACAGCAGGTGAATTCGTTATCATGAAGAGATACACTATCATTAACCAGAGGGATATAATACTCTGACATGGCTACTGATGTAGCTCTAAATAACACAACTCCATCTCTAGTCCTCCATTCTATGATTTCAGCCACACCAGGAACATTCACACAAGTGAGAGTAACAGGTTGTCCCACAGTCAGTGGAATAGGAGGAGACACACTAATATCAACGCCTAAAATATAAAAAAATTATTACATTATAACAAGTTATGACTACAAGATGCCAAAATGAGTGAAAAATTAAGGATAACAACGCCTAAAAATAATTATAAATAAAAGATTTATTTGAAATTCAATAATGAAAAAATTGCAATTCTCCTTAGAGTCACTAGACAGTGATGATAACTGAAATTAAATTACTACAAGTTATGACTGACTGCAATACATTGATAATTTATTCTACCATAATGCCTAAGCACACGGTAACATAAAAAGTACAGAAGAGGCAGAACTAGAATGTCTGCAGAGTATTCTAAACACCAGTATGTAACAATTTAACTAAAACTCTTAGTAAATTATACTGCACAGCTTGTTGACTGGTTTTGGAAGTGAAAACATAAGTTTGAACCAGCAATTTAATGTGAGCAGTATAACTACATTTTTGGTTTCATTCGTTAAATACAATTTTAGCTTCATTCCTAATTAATACCTACAGTAGGACTTTAGAGACACAGCCTTCAGAGTTTGTAAAAATAATGGGGACCTTGAAAAGGTCACTAAAAGTTCCAAGCCCCAGTATATATTCTATTCGCATTGTTTTATCCAGATCATAAACTTGTAGTTTATAAATTATTTTAATCACCTCATTGGGTACTTTGTACTGGCAGCAATGTACAATTTGTCGGTACCCTACTCTCCTCAAGAAATATTCAACATCTATTTCAGACTAATTATAGTATTAAAAGCAGATATATAAACTGGATAATTATATATATAAATATTTTCTTTAATATTAGAAGACGAACAAGCAGAAAATGATGTGCTGTGCGACTAAATAAAAATGTAAATTGCTGGAAAGTCAGTCACTAAACATATAATTATAAGACAAAATACATAGTCTGTGATTTCAAATGTTTAAACCTATTTTAATATATTTTAAACAAATTATAGGCTTTCGACTTACTGAAACTCACAGTTACATGTGTAATCGCCATTAGTAAAAGTTTCATAAACATTTCTACCAAATAAGCAGGCTAATTGCTATGCAATACTATATCTGAACAGCATGGTGTTAGTTAAAAGCAATTCCAGTACAGTATGCATACAGAATGTTTTGGTTCGAGTTTTAGTGTGTAAGTGAAGAAGACTCAAACCCAAACACACTTTAAAATTGTATATTTTAAGGAATGTTCATTGCTCCTAACCTCAATCTGGATGCCAATTTATACGTTACCCTATGAAGTTTGTTAACGAACTGCTTACCATTAATTAGAAGTTGTCCACTATTAGAAGTTCTTCCATTGCCATCAGTAACTGAACATTCAAAAGTTCCAATAAAGTTAGAGATATTGCTACCAGAGAGAACATATGTTGCAGAAACTGCCAATCTGTTGATGACAGGATCAGCTTCTATAAAAGTAGTGCCAGTAATTATTGGTACATTATTATTAGTCCACTGAACTGATGTTACTAATCCTCCACGAACGATGCATGTTAACTGCAGTGACTGACGAGAATAGTTAAGATTAGCTGTTAAATCTACATACAAATGTTAGGAATACAATCTGACAATAAACTGAATCCTGTGCAAAATAAGGCTCAAATATAAAGCTTTCCAGTAGGAGGGGAATTAGGAGACAAAAGAAAATTCACACAGTTAAAAATTAAGACAACTTTACACACAAACTTACAACATTGTGTGAAATGAATTTTTAAGCTAGATTAGATTAATTAAAATATAATAATTGTTATTTCATATTTTGCACACATTTAGCATAATTCAGTCATTCTTGGCTGATATAATTGTAGCAATAGCAAATATTTCTCGTTCTAACATCCGCCATTATTATTTAAAACTTGACCCGACGTTTTGACTTCTTGCTCCTGAAGAGGACTTCGACAAGATGTCGAAACGTGGGGTTTAGTTCTAATTAAAAATAATAGCTGTTAGAATGATAAAAATTTGCTATTACTATTTAGCATACTATATCACAAAGCTAAATATTTACCTAAACATAGAGTTAACAACATATACCATGCCTTAAAATACTGTGCAGTTTGTAAAAAAAAATCATTATATTATCGTCTATAGGCCATCTCCAGTCTAACGACAAGATATGTGGCACACAGGAAATATTGTAATTCAGTTTATGAACACAACCAAACTTCATTTTTTGCAATATAGCTAGATGTCATAGCATAGGATTAAAATAGAGTAACTAAAATGCTATAGGAGGATGAGCTTGTTTTGTCCTTCTGAAGTTACACACTAACATCAAATAAATGAACATAAAAAATTAACTGCAGTTAAAAGTTAATATGAGCTGCTTTGACACTTACTGCAGTTGCTGTCACTAAAGAACTGACCTGGTAATTGTCCCACATACAAGTAGACATCCAGTTGTTTTATAGTTCCATTAGTATCAGGTATTTCACATGTATATACTCCAATAGGAGACATAGCATTGTTAGTACGATGAAGAATAACTGAACTAGGTCCTCTACTCCTGGATATACTGTCGCCATCACTTATACTTTGAACAAAAGCTCTATCTGGATATCTCCAGTAACCAAGAGAACTAGTACCTGTATCACTACCTCTACAACATAATGTAAGAGGTGTGAGACACCTCAGAGCATTTCTATCTGCTCCTATACTAGCGAGATCAATAGCTGAATTAGTAGAATACAAGGAGCCGTTTAAGAGAAAACCAAGTCCTAAAAAAATGGGATAAAAATGAATATCTAAGCAACAACACACAAAGAGCACTAGCCTTTAGGTGCAGTAGTTTCTACAGAAATAGGTTGTGAAGGAGACCCCATGAATGTGGTAAATGTACCATCCTCTGAATCAGCTTTAGTACTAATATTATATAATGTTCTTGGAATAAGTTGTGCAAAAGTATACATCCTGTTAGTTCCAGCATCAGCAATGGATGTGCCAACACAATCAGAACCAGTAACCTGACAAATAGACACAATATATCTTGCTATCACTCCATTTCTCTGAAGACAAGGAATCTCATCCCATGTTATGGTAATGGATATTGGAGAAGGAGATTGGGTAATTAAAGAAGGTGCAGTTGTAGGCGGAGCTAGATAAAATGAGAAAATATGTTAGAAAAGAATACAATATTGTAAAAAAATTTAACTTTGCGAAATTGGTTAAATTGGTTCTATATACTAGCTGTTTCTTGTTGAACTACATACATAAATGGAGCTATAGTTTCTAATTTAATGCTCCAACTAAGTTTGCTGGTCTTCTTCAGGTACAGAAAATGACATAAAGTTGTTCAAAGCTAAAGCGCTTTCATAGCAACATTAGGAAGTGTTGAATTAAATTTGTCATATCTTCTTCATAGTGGAAAATTGAGCCTGACTCATAAATCAATAATATGATAACTGTGCCTAAATCTTCGGAAGGAGATTTTGTAGGTTAAATACATTATATAAATGACTTATTATTTTGTAGGTTAAATACATTTGATAAATGACTTATTGTTATGTTGTTTTAATCCCTTTATTCAAGGCAAATGAGACACTATTCTCCGGGAAACCAATGCAATTTTTTGTGTGAGCTGAATTTAGTATACAGTTTTTTGGGTAATATTTTTCATATTTTTATACAAGTTATACCAGTTTTCGTATAGAGGTCATGTGCATATCAATCATATTAAACTTGTACTGGGTGTACAAACTTGCTAATGATATGGTTTGAAATAATGTCATCAAAGCACCTGCAGGTATTTATTGGCTAAGGGATGAGGAAATAGTAATAATACTGATTATTCTACATAAAGTTAGAACACCATACAGTGTATTTGGAAAATAGTGGTTCTGTTCATCTTGTTTACTCTCAAGGCAGTCTATAAGCGAAGTATGCTGCTACCTACTAAGTCCAGAGACTGGGCATGCATGCTTATCATGTACAATTAAATCTTATTGAATAAAAGTATTGAATTGTTAAAATTATTTGCAGTCCCTCAATGATTACTTGTTAGTAGCTATGCCTAAAATTATAAATTATATTGTTATGTGCGTACTTATTAATTAATTAATTCAACCACTGTTTTTATTCAAGTAATAACTAGTGATGTGCTTTAGCACAAATGGCGAGTAATCTGTTGTGCACACGTAATTCAAACAGTAGGATACCTAAATAATTAAAAATTAACCATTGCTTTTCAACCTGAATGCAAAATAACAAATGGCTACATTTATATAGTTTTCTTTAAGGTTCTATTTCGCTTAGTAACCACTGCGGTAACTGTTTGACTCGAAGAAATTTTTTTTTTACCATAGACAAGCTAAAAATTGCTCACTGCTACAGTTGCCAATAAGACTGGGAAAAGCCTAACAAATAATGTGAATGAAGGTAAATGTTGAGCGCAAATGTTGAGTGTGCCTGCTTAGTTAGGTTTTTAAATTTCTTATACGATGTATTTTAGCTCCTACCTTTGTAGGATGCATGTCAAAAGGATCAGTAAACTAACATAGAATTACTTTACCCTTGTAGTAGCCTCTAATGCTAGCCATTCTAATCCCCCGTACTGGTTATGGGTGATTTCAGCCACAATGACAGGGAGGGGCTCAAATAATTATATTTAATTCAAACCTTATGAAATTTATTGAAATATATAAATGATTGGATATTTGTGCACAAAATGAAGAGCATAAATTTTAAAGGGGAGGGGGCTAAACCCCTTGGACCCCCCTGAAACTTCTCCTGAGTAACTTTTGACAACTATCACTCAGCTACAAAAACAAACTGACCAGAGTTTTCTGTAATTTTAACTAACAAAAAGCAGAATATGTAGGTACCTTAAGTTTCCGCATACTAATAGCTTTTCTGGCAGTAATTGGCGAGCGAGCGTAGCGAGTGAGACAGTATTAGGGGTGGATATTGCAAAATCGGGTATATGTTATATGTATGTATGTATGGATGGTACGTATGCTCTTTAATCGCGCGCACGGGGAACGTTTTTTTCCAAAAAAGACGGCTTTTTATGCTTGACCCCCAGTTTATTCTGAAACTACAAGCCTTACTTTATCTAGCTTAGAATAAACCATGTATTGCTCTCAGTCAGAGTTATATGGCAATATATTTGACTTGCAGATATCTTCACTGCAATCGTTTATATTAGGGTTAGAAATGCATGCTGTAAAGTTACCTGTATCAGGCCCCAACTGATATTTTAGCAGCTACTCTAACCTGATTGGGCATTTTTTTAGCCAAACCACTGCACCATAAGCTAGAGCCGATAGTTTATTTTCCATTTCTACCATCACAATTGTTTTAAACTCGCAAGGTTTTACCTGGGGCTGCACAAAAAAATATATTTTCTGTGTTTAGGTTTATTTTCCCCTAACCAGTCACATAATAATGCCCTAAGTATATTATAGTTACCTGCCCCAGTGCGAGCCATCCTACTGACTGATGTACTTCCAGCTCCGTTTTCTGTTGTCAAGGTAATCATGAACTCAGTGAACTCTTCCACACCAGATAAAGTGTACATTCTATTAGCTCCATCTATTCCCATGATATTATTAGTACCAGTACTACCAGAGACACCATCACATCCAATAACCATGAAGGAGTATGATATAGTATAGGAATCAACTACATCTCCAATAGTCTGAGTCCATGTGAGAGTAATAGAAGTGGAGGTGATTAGTGGGGTTGAAATCAAGGGTGGAGAAGAAATTTCAACTGAATCACAAACACGAAAAAGTTTTAATTAATTATTAATAATATTATGCTCCTTAAAAATACTTCATTTAAATTCCTTTTGGCATCTGTGTTTTATTGACAATATTCAAAACAATAACAAAAATTGATATTCAAGATTCAAAGATCTCAGTATAGTAACTGATTAATATTTACTGTAACAGATTGATCTTTGCTAGCAACTAATGGTTAGCTATAGCTATTTGCCTTGTAAAAAGTATCCACATTGTACTTCACATAAACAAAAGTTCTAACTAACCAACATTTATCACACTAAATCCAGAAGTAGCACGACTGGATGACAAAAGATTTAGAGAACTCAATACCCTGACTGTACAGGTATAGTTGCCTCCATCTGAAGTCCTGGCTACAGTTCTACTAACAGTACTGGTATAGAATGTTCCTGCACCAGATACAATATCACTAGGAGTTGAGCCACCTGGTCCAGTCCATGTCACACCTAAAGTTGCTTCGTTGATCAACTCTTCAAATAACTCAATAGAACAATTGATAGTATAAGACAATCCTTCATATATGACAGGAGGAGATGTAGACACAGTCACAGAAGAGGGAGGACGAACTAAATGTGATAGTACACGAACCCATTGCAATAAAAACAGATAATGACTATGCTTATGCCTATAGGAAAATAGCACCATACTTATACTCCAATTGTTGATGTGTAACAAAGTTAGTTATCATCAATGATATTGGTTTTAAAGTGTGTAGTTATATCGAAACAAAATTTTACTAATATTGTTATCAATGTATTTCAAATGCACACAAACAAACAAAAAGTTCTGTACAACTTGAACAACAACTTTACAGAGGTATATATAAAATATTTTAACTCATCAGGTGTCAAAAAACTTTTTTGTGCTCTGTATGCTCTTCTCTATATACTGTATTGCTCATTTTGTTATCCTAAATATATGTGATATGGAAACAGTTGATATGTTCATTGACAATAGTAAATATTCTCAGGAAATAAAGAAATTTCCAAAAAAAAATACAAAAACAAGGCTGCAAGGTAAATTTAACCAAAAAGGAAAATAAAATTTTATAGTAAATGAACTCACGTTGGATTGAAACTGTATTGGAATCTGTGGTAAATTGACTACTTGAAATCTGAGGTACAATAGATACTATTCTGACAGAACATTGATAGAGCCCAGCATGAGATGGAATAAGAGATGTAATATTGAGTGTGGTGGAGAAGGAAGTATTACTAGGAGAAGGAGTATAAACTAAGTCAGCAAAAGATGTCAAAATGGTAGAATTGTCAGGTAGAATCCATGTGACCTCTAGTGATGTGCCAGATGTCAAGGGATTTGCCAACATAATAGAACAAGAGAGAGATAGAGGATTTCCAGTTGATAGTAGATATCTCGGAGGGACTACCATTACTGATGTGGGAGCTTGTTCTGAAAAAGCAAACATTTTGTTTTTTAAATGGTATTAATACATAAAAGTAATCGCCAATACATTCACTATATGATTACTCTGACAAATTAACAATATAAAATTTATTGCATGTGATCAGAACAGCAACTAATGGGAATCAATCCCACGGCACTATTTTGATACTAGTAAAATAACTAATATGCTATTTAGAGAAACAAACTGGTAATAGAAACAAAGTGTTAAAATGACTATTTCAAATAGTTGTAGATCTGCGATTTATCTAGTATTCCATTCAAATTATAAGATTCAAAAATAAAATATGAAGTTGTGATAAGTGTACTGCTTAATTCCAGAGGCCTATTGAAAGTAGCAACTAAGCAAGCCTACCGAATACTTGAAGACAATCAGATTTTGCATGGCAATAACCATGTTGATGAAACAAGTATTCTTTGGTTTACGTAACATTATTATATTATTGGCTCACTGGTAACACTATGGTTGTTCTTTAATGACATAAACAATAACATGTATAGTTACTTACCTTGAATGACTACCAAAGCAGCTCCCATTGTTGAAATACTAGAAATTACAAATGGATTACTAGATGTGATTCTAGCAGAGCATGTATAGTTGCCAGCATCAGATGTAGATATCTCTGTGACAGTGAGAGTACTGTTATAACTGGTACCAGATCCAGTGAGAGTGGCACTAGTTCCACTGGTGGCTGCCATAATCATAGAGAAGTTAGGTAAAGTCCACATGACCTCTAGTCTACCATCAGTTGGAACTTCACTATTCAATGAGATAGAACAAGTGAGAGAGAAATCACTTCCCACAGATAGTGCTGATGTAGGAGAAGACAATTCAACTTGCATAGGAGCACCAACTAAAACACAACCAATAATAGCAAATTCTACAATAAATATTGCTTAGCAATAATCATATTGTGAACACTTTACATACACACCAGTTCAAAGTTCACTTCTCACTGTCACAAATCAAAAAGTGATCACATGAGTTGTCTTATATTCAGGCTCAAGAATTTTTTTATTAGTACTCAAAGTGAATATTGCCACACCGGTGAAACATGCTAAAGTACTGATAATAGAAAAAAAACACCACTATGCTGGAAAAGACATGGAACATGTTCAATGCACTATCTAAACATGTTTGGGAGAGGAACATTTACCAAGTGGATAAATTTTATAAAAGACAATAGAGACCAATTAATTGAACAAAATGTATTGGAAAGGTCACTAAAAGTTCCAAGCCCCAGTATGGCCAGATCATAAATTTGTAATTTATAAGTAAAAGTTAGAGCATACGCGCTTAGGTACTGGTGGATTTAGTGCACTGAAGCCCAAGGACCGTAGGCCCGAGGGCTGTGTGCACTAAATTCACCAGTGCCTAAGCGCGCATGCTCTAACTATTTTAGATCCCGTTTACACATGCCCAGTTGCCACTAGCAACTTTGTTTATAGAATTTTCGCAGAAATGGCTAAAGGCAAAAAATAGTGCACACTTACCAAGTTAGTACACCTAGTAACAATATAGCAACGGGTTCTAAATTATTTTAATGACCTCATTGGGTACTTTGTACTGGCAGCAATGTACAATTTGACGGTACCCTACTATCCTCAAGAAATATTCAACATCTATTTCAGACTAATTTTAGTATTAAAAGCAGATAAAAATAAAAACTGGATAATTATATATAAATTTTTCTTTCATATTTGAAGACGAACAAGCAGAAAATAATGTGTTGTGCGACTAAATAAAAATGTAAATTGCTGGACAAAATACATAGTCTGTGATTTTATATGTGTAAATCTATTTTAATATATTTTAAACAAATTATAGGCTTTCGAGTTACTGAAACTCACAGTTACATGTGCAACCGCCATTACCAGAAGTTTCATAAACATTTCTACCAAATAAGACTTAATTCATTCTAATTTAATAAGCAGACTAATTGCTATGCAATATTCTATCTAAACAGCATGGTGTTATTTAAGAGCAATTCTAGTACAGTATGCATACGGAATGTTTTGGTTCGAGTTTTAGTGTGTAAGTGAAGAAGACTCAAACCCAAACATACTTCAAAATTCTATATTTTAAGACAAATAAATACAGGGAGCCGGTTAAGAGAAAGCCAAGTCCTAAAGAAATAGGAACAAAATTATATCTTAACAACAACACACATAGTGCACTAACCTTGAGGTGCAGTAGTTTCTACAGAAATAGGTTGTGAAGGAGACCCCAAAAATGTGGTAAATGCACTATCTTCTGAATCAGCTCTAATACTAATCTTATATAAAGTTCTTGGAATAAGTTGTGTAAAAGTATACATCCTGTATGTTCCAGCATTAGCAATGGATGTGCCAACACAATCAGAATCAGTAACCTGACAAATAGACAGAATATATCTTGCTATTACTCCATTTATCTGGAGACAAGGAATCTCATCCCATGTTATGGTAATGGATATTGGAGAAGGAGATTGGGTAATTAAAGAAGGTGCAGTTGTAGGCGGAGCTAGATAAAATGAGAAAATATGTTAGAAAAGAATACAATATTGTAAAAAAATTTAACTTTGCGAAATTGGTTAAATTGGTTCTATATACTAGCTGTTTCTTGTTGAACTACATACATAAATGGAGCTATAGTTTCTAATTTAATGCTCCAACTAAGTTTGCTGGTCTTCTTCAGGTACAGAAAATGACATAAAGTTGTTCAAAGCTAAAGAGGTTTCATAGCAACATTAGGAAGTGTTGAATTAAATTTGTCATATCTTCTTCATAGTGGAAACTTGAGCCTGACTCATAAATCAATAATATGATAGCTGTACCTAAAGCTTGGGAAGGAGACTTTGTAGGTTAAATACATTTGATAAATGACTTATTGTTAAGTTGTTTTACTTCCTTTATTCATGGCAAATGAGGCACTATTATCCAGGAAAAGCTAAATTTTGTATACAGTTTTGGGTAATATTTTCATAATTTTTATACAAGTTATACCAGTTTTCGTATAGAGGTCATGTGCATATCAATCTTCTTAAACTTGTACTGGGTGAACAAACTTGCTAATAATATGGTTTGAAATAATGTCATCAAAGCACCTGCAGGTATTTATTGGCTAAGGGATGAGGAAATAGTAATAATACTGACCATACTACATAAAGTTAGAACACCATACAGTGTATTTGGAAAATAGTGGTTCTGTTCATCTTGTTACTCTCAAGGCAGTCTATAAGCGAAGTATGCTACTACCTACTAAGTCCAGAGACTGGACATGCATGCTTATCATGTACAATTAAATCTTATTGAATAAAAGTATTGAATTGTTAAAATTATTTGCAGTCCCTAAATGAATACTTGTTAGTAGCTATGCCTAAAATTATAAATTATATTGTTATGTGCGTACTTATTAATTAATTAATTCAACCACTGTTTTTATTCAAGTAATAACTAGTGATGTGCTTTAGCACAAATGGCGAGTAATCCATGGTACAGGTAATTCAAACAGCAGAATACCTAAATAATTAAAAATTAACCATTGCTTTTCAACCTGAATGCAAAATAACAAATGGCTACATTTATATAGTTTTCTTTAAGGTTCTACTTTGCTTAGTAACCACTGCGGTAACTGTTTGACTCGAAGAAATGTTTTTTTACCATACACAAGTTAAAAATTGCTCACTGCTACAGTTGCCAATATGACCGGGAAAAGCCTAACAAATTATGAGAATGAAGGTATAATATGTATTAGTAGAGTATTATGATGGGGTCGACCTACTAATGAACCCAAAAATGTGAGTGTCAAGTACAAAATGACATATGTACGGCCACACACACATACTATATATAACTAGTGGTGTGCTTGAGCACAAATGGAGAGCAAAAATGTTGAGCTCCCTTGCCCTGCTTAGCTAGGTTATTTTTAATTCTTATACGATGTATTTTAGCTTCTACCTTTGTAGGACGCATGTCAAAAAGATCATTAATTTTAGTAAACTAACATAAAATTACTTTACCCTTGTAGTACTAGCCATTCTAAGTCACCCTTACTAGTTATGGGTGATTTCAGTGCTAATGACGGGGAGGGGTCCAAATATATTTAATTCAAACCTTATGAAATTTATTGAAATATACAAATGATTGAATATTTCTATCACTCAGCTACAAAAAAACTGACCAGAGTTTTCTGTAATTTTAACTAACAAAAATCAGAGTACGTAGGTACCTTAAGTTTCCGCATACTAATAGCTTTTTTGGCAGTAATATTTAGCATTTAACACTCAGGATTACCAGCAGCTCATCACAACATTCCCTCGTATGCTAATAAGTGGCTAGTTATATATAAAATCACTGTATTGCTTTTTAATTTTATTTTCACTTAACAAGCTCTCCAACAGGGATAATAAAATAAGCCACATATTTTTTGCTGTAATTTTAACAAACAAATACGGAATGGCCAGTTTTCCTGAGTAGTAGTAGTAGTAATCATCTTAGAATTACCAGAAATCATATCAGGTAAAAGTCTCCAATGCCATAACAACCACTAGCTGCAGCTTTCTGTGACCTAAAATACTGAGTAATTCTAAGGAGTTTTTGCACATTAAACTGTCTGGAACTATCATCCTAGTGATTTTTGGAGTACCTTATTTAACTATTGCACCATCTTTCTTTTTCTCCCTTGAGTATTGATGTAGAAAATTTGTTCAGATGCATAAAATAGCCACTCATCATTTTGAGAACACTAATTTGTAATCACAAAGCATTGGTCTGCAACAAAGAAGGAAAAACTACAAAAAGAAAAGTTGAGTAATCCGGAATAAAAATCACTGAAGTCTTTGGAAGAACATTGCAAACTTCTGACCATTGAAAAACAAAAATTTGTAAAATGTTGTGCAGGCACTTGTTGTCCAAGAATATATTATACCAGGCAATAAAATAGCTCAAAGTCATTCAATCAACTTAAATGACTTAGCAATTTGTACTAACCCTTTGTGAACTTCATATTGACTGCTACTTGGTTTCATCAAATAGTTGTCAATCACACATTTGATTTCATATATCTGAATGGTATGTATAATATAATACTTATTATATGAGTCAGAGTGTGATAACGAATATTTCAAGAGCAGGCTAATTAATTGTCATGAGCCAAAGGCTAACCCTATTTCAAACAACTGAAATGAAGACATCTAGCTTAGAATACAACATGTATTGCTCTTAGTCAGAGTGATATGGGGCAAGATATTTGACTTGCAGATATCTTTGCAGCCATAGTTTGTAATAGGGTTGGCAATTCATGCTGTAAAATTGCCTGTACCAGGCCCCAACTGATATTTTAGCAGCTGCTCGAACCTAATAGGGCATAGCTCGAGTTTTAGAGCTCACTTTAGTCTACCACTGCACCATAAGCTAGAGCCGATAGTTTATTTTCCATTTCTACCATTACAATTGTTTTATACTCGTAAGGTTTTTCCTGTAGCTGCACGAAAAATAGATTTTCTGTGTTTAGGTTGATTTTCCCCAAACAACACAAAATCATGCCCTAAGTATGTAGTTACCTGCCTCAGTGCGAGCTACCCTACTGACTGATGCACTTCCAGCTCCATTTACTGCTGTCAAGTTAATCGTGAACTCAGTGTATTCTTCCAAACCAGGTACAGTGTACATTCTAGTAGATCCATCTATTCCCATGATATTATTATTACCAGCACTACCAGAGACATCATCACATCCAATAACAGTGAAGGAGTATGATATAGTAAAGGAATCCACTACATCTCCAGTAGTCTGAGTCCATGTGAGAGTAATAGAAGTGGAGGTGGCTTGTGAGGTTGAAATCAGTGGTGAAGAAGGAATTTCAACTGAATCAAAACCACAAAAAAGTTTTAATTAATTTATAATGTTATACTCCTTAAAAAATACTTCATTTAAATACCTTTTGGCATTTGTTTTTTATTGACAATAATCAAAACAATGACAAAAATTAATATTTAACATGCAAACATCTCAGAATAGTAATTGATTGATATTTACTGTAAAAAATTTATATTTGCTAGTAACTAATGGTTATAGCTATTTATACTAAAAGTGCAATATATTCAAGATTCAAAGATCTCATCATAGTAATTGATTAATATTTACTGTAACAGATTGATCTTTGCTAGCAACTAATGATTAGCTACAGCTATTTGCATTGTAAAAATTATCCACATTGTACTTCACATAAACAAAAGTTCTAACTGACCAACATTTATCACACTAAACCCAGAAGTAGCACGACTGGATGACAAAAGATTTAGAGAACTCAATACCCTGACTGTACAGGTGTAGTTGCCTCCATCTGAAGTCCTGGCTACAGTTCTACTAACAGTACTGTTATAGAATGTTCCAAAACCAGATACAATATCACTAATATATAATATTAGTATTAGAGCTGATTCAGAAGATAGTACATTTACCACATTTTTGGGGTCTCCTTCAAAACATTGAAAATTGGTTTTTGTGTATTCTCTATAATTTTAAGTTGTTTTGTGTGGTCTCGGTAATAGAATGATGTATATCTGTGGTTTACTTAAAGCGACTGCTCTAAGTAAATATTTATAATGCCAAGCATTCAATTTATCTTGACAATTATTTTTTGTTTGTCTGGTGACAAGCCTCACTAGATAAAGTCCATTAAAAATAATTACTAAACTTTAGAAAGTATACTCATTACTCATTGTTTCTGTTACGTATAAGTAGTAGTAACTCTGCTGTAATTAGTTTATTCTAAATCTAGTGTACTCTAAATTTGTGTTTCACATATTGAACTGCTAAACTAAATTATTGTTGAGACTCGCTCACCTAGTATTCTGTCTATACATATATTCACTGGTCACATTTAATCCTATGAATTGTAGACTGAGGAGTTCTATTAATTTATTCGGTTATTAGCAGATTAAGGAGTTTGTAATCAGATAATATGAAGCCCACGAGGCCATTCTAGAGTCAGTAACCAAACCTGGCTATCTCTCTCACACACCATGATTGTTATGGTTATTATTTAAATAACAATGTTATCCTTAACATAAACATTATGAAGTTATTATTTTCTATGTGGAAAATTTTTATCCTTCAATTGTTCACTCAGTACTACTACAATTAAACACTATAAGGTTCGTTGCTAATTTGCGTCATTGCAGCAAATAATTATAGTTACTACACCACTGTTTGAATCTGCCTAGCATAAAATATTGAAGGAGTATAATCTAATAAAACCATCAGCACATGGAAACAATACCTTGCTCTGAAAAGTTGCATAATCATATAAGGTTAACTGCCTAAAATTGTTTGATTAAAAGCACAACACACTTGCATAGACAATATCAATAAAGTAGCCTTTAACTTCACTCAACGATCCAGTCATCATAACAAAATCATTAAAAATAATAATATGGATGATGGGACATTATTAAATGCTATTAATACTTCTTAATGTGGCGTACAAAAAAGGCTCAATTATTACGCCATTACTGCATAGTATTAGCCTGAGAACTGATAGGGCAATGTGACAAGCTCAAACTATTAAAAAAAAAAAATCAGTGATGCAACAGGCAAATAATGATAGATAGTCTTACCACTTTGTGATAGTACAAAGAATCTTGATGACAATATTAAGAATAGTGTCACAGAACTAATCTGCGAGTTCTCCATATCAATCAATCCAAATTTTTTTCTTCAGATTTTGAAACCTGCCAATAACTAAGGAAGCAAATACTGACCGTTAGACAAGTTCAAATGAAATATAATGATGATAGTATTGTATTTGTATGAACATCCGGGCCTAGCCAAGCAGGTTAGTCATGAAGGAAGACCTAAATGCCTGAACTTCCGTAGGTTCAAATGCCTACTAACGGAAGTAGACTACAAGAACCCCTAATCACCGCGCTGCTTCTTCGCAGCGGCGGACGAATCGCGAGTATACTTCGACTTCAGTGAGCCGCTAAAAGTGTAAAAACTTTAACTATAAGTGCTGAAGACTAGAAGGCGCCTGGATGAACAAATAACGTCGATGTAGCCTTCTTGTCAATGTCTCGAGTTGTCAATGTGTACCATTAAAATGCACATATTTTTTCATTCATCTTAGTCACGTTAGTTTACATATTTTTATCATCTTTAGCATGTTGTTCCTTTATTTCATTATTAGCATAGGTTCTCAACTATAGGCCGAAGTTTGCCCCTCGCTGTCTAGAAGCTTAGTCGGCCACGCCCTTGAATTATAAACCTCCCATTGAGCTCACGTACGGTTATCGACCACTCGGCAATAATCATTTCTAATAAGAATCCACTTATATTGGACGATATCACTGTAATCTACGTATATGAAACCCTATACCACACGTTTTTCAGTAATTTCTTATCTCACAATTTCTTGTAGTAAACTATTTAAAAATAATAGCTACAGTGCAACATGCCTATAGAGTAGAATTTTGTCTGTTGTCCATTTCTGAATGGTTATTTATTATTATCTTTTCCAAAGTACAGGTTCCACTGGCTCCAAACTTGGTACAGAGACTAAGACATCTCCATTTATCACATATGTGGTTTTTAATTTTACCACCACATCATGTACTTAATTGATAAGGTGTGAATTAACATTATGTTGTTGTTGTTTTTACTTTAGTATCAAATTGGTTAAGTTAAGAACAGAGTGTTCTTAGGGACCACACAGATGCTTAAGGAGGACCCTCACATTAAAAACTGTTATTGTACATTATTTTTATTATCATTTCAGCCAAGAATAACTGAATTAATAAAAACATTGACCCAAGAAACACTAGAATGTTATGTTTTCTTTTTTGTTCTGTCACCTTGGGTTGCATGTATTATATTTTTATTATTTTGTTTTATTATTTGATACTATAACTCAAATAAAATATAAATTAGAATGTTCAATGGTAACGATATAATAATGTAAAAATCACTCACAAACATATCGAGATAATAAAAGATAGGTTGGGATCTGAAATTTCCATGTCCTAATTTCTATTAAACATGAAGACTTATCTTCAGAAATAAATAAGTGCATCATAGTCATTTTTATTATGATAAACAGTTCATATCAAGGCATAATGTTTCCAAAACCATTAGCATGTATTTATATTATAAATAATAATTAGTACACTATGAATTTATTGGCATTGAGTTACTATTTTTTTCAGGTTGAACTTTACCTTGTCTTCTATATCTGCTCACAGCTGCTGCATTAAACATTACAATTCAAAATGTGGAGTTAGTAGGATGCAATCGAGGTAGACTGCAAGTGGGAAGTAGTAAGTCTTATTATGCATATTGCTATGCTGTAGTGGTACTATTCATCGTGATTCATTAAAATGTTGTATTTTGACTTCATTATTTTAGGCTCTATTGTTCAAATGACATTTTCTCATTGTATTTTGATACTCTGCCAACAATGAGTGATCTTCTACCAAGTGCAAATAATTCATGGATATTACAAAGAACTTCCGTAGGACCCAATTGCAGTTCAAAAGAATCTCAAGAAATGCATGAAGTGAGGAAGATTTGTGTAAGTACAATGACTGTGGAAATGCTACATTTTGGTAGACAGAATAATGCCTTCTTGAGGAATATACATACTCACTTAGTGATTCATAGAATTGTAAACATTAGCGGAACACAAGTTACATCAGAGGGAATGATAAAATATTACTGGTAATCTTAACATACATGTGTGTACACCTTAGGAGGTGAGAAAGCCGGTCTGAAGAATCTGATAACAAATGCTCACAATATAGCTTACTCAAAGTCAGAGAGACAGACAGGCAGACCAACTCAGAGACTGACAGTAATATATTACGAGACATACAGATGGACAAGAAATTTCATGGCTATTTTAATAGGGAATGATTTACATTAGTTAATTGGATTTGATAATAATAATAATTTTTTCAAAAGTAAAATGTTCAGTTATGTAGTGCATGTGATATCACGCAATATGAAAGTGCTATACAAACAGGTTTGTAAGCGTAGGGTTCAGAGGGTTTGTTTCAATTAAAAAAAATATGGTTTGGAGTGGACAATCTCACTTCATTTTTTTAATCTCATATACTTTCATACGTGCTACAAGGTACTTATCTTATTGTTAAAATTTTTTGCTTCCTCTAATTATTAGCCTTGTAATCTCATCTGGATAAACAATTTGAAGTCATTCCCAGTTATTTACAATAACGTAATACAATTTGTTATGCAGCTGTCTTAGTTAATGGATGATGATGATGATTATAAAGATACCAATGCTCTTTTTACATCGTTAAACAACTTCAGGAAAAAATCTTTGTATAGGATATATATAGCACGCAGCATTCGTAGATATAGCACGCAACATTCGTAAAGGTTTTAATATGACTAGGAAAGGAGAAAAAATAGTATAGGTACTAAACTTGAGCTGAATTAGTAGCTTATATATTTATATAATTAGTACAGGTGGTTGTGGAAGCACTAAATTCATTATTGGAAGCTAATTCCTCAACTAACTTTATTAGTCGAGTATGTTTACAATTTATTCTATATGTAATAGTTAGAGCATACGCGCTTAGGTACTGGTGGATTTAGTGCACTGAAGCCCAAGGGCCATAGGCCCGAGGGCTTTGTGCACTAAATCCACCAGTACCTGAGCGCATGCTCTAACTATTTTAGAACCCGTTTACCCGCCAGTTTCCACTAGCAACTTGGTTTATCAGCATTTTCGCACAAATATGGCAGTGTCAAGCGAATTTCCGGCCCAAAATTAAAATTCAATTAAAATTCAATTGAAGCACACCTAGCAAGTTTACTTTAGCATTGTAGCTGCCAGCTGTTATCTCCAGATCTAACTCTACCCTGGGCTGCTCTGCTCTGCGGTAAACAGTTAAGCAGCTAGCTATGGTAAATTCCTGGGGTATGAGTGTCAGCAGGAGAGTTGGTAAACAGTTAAGCAGCTAGCTATGGTAAATTCCTGCAGCTAGCTATGGTAAATTCCTGCTGTATGAGTGTCAGCAGGAGAGTTGTCCGAACTAGGGCTGCTGGAGAGTTGTGAACTAGGGCTGGTCCCGTATAGGTATGAGAGGGTAGTAGACCCTCACATATCATATCCAGGCCTCACACAGCTTTATCCAGCCTATTCTATTAAACTAAAACTCAAAAATAGCAATACCCCAAGGGTGGTTAGTATGCACAGTTTATATACCTAAAGGCAAAAAATAGTGCACACTTACCAAGTTAGTACACCTAGTAACAATATAGCAACGGGTTCTAAATATATATATCAGTTTAATATAATATCTAATAATTGTTCAGAGTTTATCAGACATTAAAGAAATAGTAGAAGCCACAGACGAACTTCTGATTCGATTATCTCAAGACTGAGCAATCCTTACCAAAGGTTTCTCTTTGGAAAAGCACAATATTGGCAAGCATTATAGTTTCAATAAAACAATAAAAAATTTTTTATTTTATCTTTGTTACTCCTAGAAAATTGTGTATAATATTAAACCCACAATACAATGCTGACTTTTCATAATTGAATGGGTTTTCAGAGTTCAATCGGTAATGCTATCTTCATAAATCCACTTATTTTATGTAAGATTTGAAAATTTTTAAATTGTATATACACTCAAACTCCCCTAATATGGTCAGCTAGGGACCAGGCAGTAACTCAGAAATAATATGGTATCTGAGAACAATTATATTTGCACTTGAATTGGAATAACTTATTTATAATTACAATTATACATACTTTGAGGAATACTTGTATCTGAGGACAGCACACACCTTTTCTGTTTAGATGGAAATAATATGCTATTGCTTTGATTAGTATGCTGCTTAGTAGACATAGACATTTATGATTGGGGTGAACAGGGTTGGAGCCCAGCTGGGAAGATAATCCAGCTGCTGTATATTTACTGTACCCTTTACTCAAGCCAGCAGCTGTAAGTTGATTCTACAACTCTCAGTACACTTGAGGGACCAGCTGATCCTTACCACATCTATAATGCAGTATTGGGGTGCCCAGTAGAGGGGACTGCCCCTGGAAAGTCCCAGATAAGGGGAGTTTGAGTAAACTGTTGTAGTACTCTCTGAAAAAGTAAATAGCACATGGCAATAAAAAGTAGTACAATAATAATAATTAATCAGTACTCAAAGACTGTATTAAATAATCTTATGTGAAAATATGTATGCCTTATCACTAATTAAATTGATTAAGACTGGAAACTTGTATTTGCAGTTTATGATGTAATGAAAATAAATACTCTGGGTCTACCAACTGATTCATTTCCACAAGTGAGTGATTTTGTATGTATATGATTATAATACATTTGAAGATAACTTTAATTCAATGGAAGATTAGTACAAAAGTTCAGCACTTTTTCAAATGGCTTCTTTCAATCATTCATTTGCCAACAAGGAAATTAGAAGTAAGAGCAGCAACATTTGGTGCTTCATTGATATGTATATTGCCATGTTGCTTTAGTATTTGGTGAATGGAATTAAGTAACTACCCAAATAAGTACTCATATTGCACTTATTGGTGACTGATATTATGATACTATTCTAATACATTGTATTCTGTAGATTGTAATATTACAATTGGGGTGGGCATTATTAGCATCAACTATCCTCAATATACTCAAGAAACTATTAAAAAGATGAATGGAAGTGATAATAGTTGAGTTAGGTGAGTAAAGGTGAGATAATGATTTTAATATGATGAGTGGAATTCAAACTCAAATTTTCTACAATAGTGCAACTGCAGTATTATTTTGGGAGCTTTTTAATAATAATTTTTAGCACTATTTGACTGAACATAATGATGATACAAAAAATAAAAGATTAGGATTATGGCATTTATTAAAAAACATTCACCAATTAAAATAAAAGTGTTACTTTAAAACTTCAAGCTATTACTTTCCATGCATTATCCTCAGCTTAAACATAATATTGACAAGAAACTTAATTAAGTTATTATTGGTGTACAAATTCTTACTACCATACAACACTCAACAGGACCAATTTTTTGGTGTATACAATTATTTTGAAGACAAATTATGATTCTAATTCTGTGCCTAGATTTCCAGTTAGTGTAATGTTATTATCACTTGTGGTTCTACCTCCGAATGAGTCTGAGGATGATTGTGATGTTGACTTCACTCAGAGTCCTATTCAGTTAACATTTACTCCTCCACAAATTAATAGTAAGTGAATATTTAGTATATCAAATATTGTTAACTAGTAAGTTAACTAGTAAGTTTTAATACAGTAGAATGCTATTTATCTGAATAATTAGAATGGAGGAGTATTCGAGATATTTAAGGATACACTACAGCTTAACATGAATAAAGAGATGATGCCAAGCAATTAGTGCTATTTAGATTTATTATGTATACATTTATTCCGTTAAAAACAGAACTCCCAGAACTTTATTCTTTAAAGAAAACAACTACTAATTTGTCAATTGCAATGCTTTTAATAGCAATCTATTAGCTTGTGAAACTTAAACAGGCATATAACTTCAGTTGTAATTGTTTATATTTCAGCTTACAAGTAATTATTATTATAAAGGATACATTCTGAGTATTAACAATGAGACTATGTAAGTTGTGCATTAATAAGCTCTTATTATGTTCAATGGTTTTATAGTGAACATTAGAATGAATAAAAGTTTGCATTGTATAGCTATGGATATAATAATACAAGGTCAGCTATAATTTAGCTACTTAGGTTGTACAGAGAAGAACAAACAGTATGATATTCTTCTGGCTATAATATTATAACCAAAAGAATATCATACTGTTTGTTTATCACCTGTAAATAATTAAAATGAACACAACTACTTGATCATGATAGGCTAAATACAGGATTAAAGTAATCAGACCAATTGAGCTATTGGAATGTTACGTTAATTACTACTAATGAGCAGAAAAACACATGCAAAGTGTTGGCAGAAAGAGAATCAGATTTCCTTCAGATAAATTAATCCTTCATTCAATTAAATTGATTTTTACTTTATTTTCTTTCTTTTCTTTTTTCTTTTCTTTTTTTAATTTTTTAATTTCTTGTTTCATAATTTCAAAGCTTTAATTACAGAGTGATATTTTGCCAGTGCACTGATTCGACTGTTATAATTTTTTTATTTATAGAGACTGGAAAACTGATAATTTATCCACGCAAATTGGCACATCTGATGATTCCATTCAAGTCAGCACATCTCACCATACAAGCTTTGCAATTTTAGTGAGTGAGTGGTGGTCAAAATCCATTATTATTGAGCTGCTAAACTACTTACAAAATAGTATGATTATTTCAATGCATTCCAATATATTTTAAGGGGCTCTCCTAATTATGTATTGGTCTTATAAAGTCTAAATGTTTTCAATGTTCTTCATTAGACTTGGTTAGATACTTATGACAGTACTTAGGCTTACTATTTAAGCATTACTAATCTATAAAAATGGAAATCATTAAATTTGATCAGCCAGTGAGAAGGTTAAGTATGACTAGCCTGTGAAAGTAACATTGTTTTAATTAACAAATAATGTAACTTGGCATTTCTCTGTCCTAGTAATCTCTTAATTATTAATAGCTAGCTATTTTGATAGCTATTTTGGCAGAAGAAGAGGTTTTGGTGGCAAATAATTCTTTGTAATTAAAAAGATAGTTCAGCATTGAAGATGTCATGTGTTTTTATTATACAGGCAAAGAATAACCCATGATTCCCAACCTGGACTTATCACTGTCACCTATGGTTGAATCTGTTGTGGTTCTGATCCATGCTAGCTGCAGATATGCTACACTAAGTTATAAACTAAGAAATTTAATTCATATTTTAATTGATTCCATTTTTCTATTATGAATTTAGTTGTTATAATAATTCTAATTTCTGTTATTGCAAATTTACTGTGAATAAGTTGTTAAAATAGTGGCTATCCACTCTCTAATCCCAGTGTTGTCATAATATAGATGCACTTATTAAACTTATGAATCAACACACAATATGATGATACCTTTGATATCTTGAAAATGTTTCACAAACTAACTTTGGAAAGTCTCACAATATACCATGTTGATGTGTACGTTAGAGTATTGAAAATGTTGTTGCAGCATTGAAAATTTTTCCTATTGGCATATTCCATTATTGCTACATTGCTGATGAGTTATCAAAACAAGCAACATTTTAGTTTCAGTTCCAGCTCAATAACATCATGTGAGTGATGATTGTGTTCAGTGACAATGACTCAGGATTCTTGTGATCTGAGATCAGCTGCTTTCTTATTGTGACACAATTATATTATCTATACTGTAACAATTCAGTTAAAAAATAACAAACTTGATTTATGAATATACTGGCAATTGTGAAGATGGTTTAAATGAAGCACATCGAGAGGCACTGAATGCAGTCAGCTATTTTGGCTGTATTGTTACCATATTGTGTCTTTTTCTCACAATTATTTGTCTGTTAAATTTCAGGTGAGAATATTTCACAAATACTGTATTATTCATGGTGATTTTGGTTCTAAATTTAGAAAAGCACTCTAACTAAATTAAACATGCTTTTAAGTATACATAATTATTATCGCTACTTTAGAAGTAATTTCTAAGTCATCTATATTGTCCTTTGATGGCATCAAGACTGTGTCGGAAATGGCACTTGATGTACTGACTATTGCAAATTTGAAATAGAGTAGCAAAAGATTTATTTTTATCCAATTAAATATATTTATTCCACCCTAGATGTCTTCACAATATTTATTCCACCCCAGATATCTTCACAATATTTATTCCACCCTAAATATCTTCACAATGATATTTTAGGTACATGACCTGAGAAACTCAAGATATTTCACACTGTTATTTTCATGCTATACTGCAGCAAGCTCATTACGCCTGTAGTTATAGCAACTGGCTGAACGTTTCAATTTTCTGGTTTTACAGCTATCTTCCTCTGATGTACCCTGCTGTTTACCCTGCTCAACAGGGTTAGAGCAGCTGCTAAAATATCAGCTGGGGGGTGTGGGTGGCCCCTACAACCAACTTTAGGCTGTGAGTTACCCTTCCTCTAGTAATAACTACAATAGTGAAAATATCTAGTGTTGAATAAACCACTTATTACACTTGTCAGAGTGTTATGGCAAGATATTTCACTCTTAGGCTTTATTTTCACTCCACAGGCTCTTGAAAATAAAATAGCCTCTGGCTCTTGAAAATAAACTAGTGGTGTGCTTGAGCACAAATGGCAGCGAGCCTTAAGGGTGCTCAAACACTCTCTGAGCGGGAAACACCCGCCAAATAGGCCACAGTTGCTAGGGCCTGTTAAACTTACTTCTGCTTTTCCCCCGAATTATATTATTTATGCAGGCCAGCAAGCACTGCTAGGAGAAAGTACCTACCAAGAATGAAGACTGGAAGCCGATCGCATCTCAAGAAATACCCCGTCACCATTTTGGACTTCTTGGCAGTACTGCACGGCTACCGCAGTAGTTTAGAAGCTGATTTTTTGTATATCATTTTCTTACCCGTGCGTGCATGCCATAACGTTTAGTTTTTTATTTTTTTTATTTTACTTTTCTATTTACTCACCTTACCAGTGAACTATTGTCGATTATTTCCGTGAAATTCCGTAAATTAAAAATATCTCAACGTTATAGGGTTGACCCCTTGTGGCCCTAAACCCTGGCAAAATTTGAACCATAGCACTTAGTCTATTCCTGAGCAGTACGCAAGAGAAGATTCTGGATCCATTACTTTAGAGCTAGAGAATTTTTTATTGTAAGTTGACTCCGCCCCGCCCTATCAGTACGCGCGTAGTGGTGAGTGAGGCACAGCTGCATTTCACGGGCACTAATTTGTTACAGAACGGGCGTGACTTTGTGGTAGATAACGTGCTACTATTCAGCTGGAGTGCGCTACTAAAGGCGCCCAGGCGTTGCTATGTTTGAGCACCCTTAAACTACACTATTGTTAAATTATTGATTTTAACAACTAACACTCAAGCAACTAAAATAAAGTCGAGTTTTGTAAATTACGTATGCGGTAAAGGGGATTCAATGCCATAGCAACCGCTCCCCGCAACTGTTTAAATTGAAAAAGAAGCAACAAAATCAAGTCATGTTATTTAAAGTTTTCTTTGTGACATTCTTAATAGTAGTTGTAATGCACAATAATTTCACACAACTGAACATACCTACACAAGACTTACCTTCGTGGTTTGTCTAGTGGACAATGAATTTTCAAGTAAATGCTGCTGAGCAGGGCTTATAACTGTGACAAATAGCGACTAACTCAAATAGAAATGGAGCTCCCATAAGTTTTTGAGTTTTAACTGCACCCGCAAAATAATTCAAAGCGGTAAACAATTCAATTTCTAAGGTGAAACAGGTAATGGTCGCTAAACCGGAAGATTTTGTTTAGTGTAGTTTGGTACAGGGTCGAACGCGGAGCGAATACTAAAATACAGAGGGTCAAAGTACAAAATGACATACGTACGTCCAAACATATATAAACTAGTGGTGTGCTTGAGCACAAATGGCGAGCGTGCCTGAAGGTTAAGTAACATAAAATGTTACTATGTTTTAGCTTACTTCATGCAAACACTACAATAGCAGTTATGACATTTGATTTCAGCAAACAAATACAAAATCACTCTCTTATCAGCTTTTGTAGTATCAAACATCAACCATTCTGATAATCTCAATCACCAGTAACTCTTGAACAAGCTCTCAGCTACGATAAAAATAAAACAGTGTTATTATTTGTAATTTTAGCCAACAAATATGGAATTACTACTTACATCATTCTTGAGTATTGATAACTTCTGTAGTATCAAATTGAAGTTACTTTGACCATCTGAATTACCATGAATTCTTGACAAGCGCTCACCTACAAAAACAAAAGACAATCAATTTTAGCACACAAATACAAAATTATTTTCTTACCTCATTTTCTTGAGCAGTGGTAACTTTTGTAGTACCAAATTTGAGCCAATCTGACTATTTGAATTTACCAGTCACTGTTGACTAGCTCATAGCTACAAAAAAGAAAGGCCAGAGTTAATTTTGCATATTTAGCTAACAAATATGGAATTGCGTACTTATCTCAGCTTCCCTCGAGAAGTAGTAGCTTCCTTAGCATTAATACTACGGTATTCTGACTACCAACAGCTCTTGACAACCAACAACCGGCACTCCGTATCCCCGCATAAAAAGGCGAAGTTTTGCAATTAAGTCTGGAAAAGGGTCTTCAATGCCATAGTAACCGGTCGAATCAACTTTTTGTGTCTTGAAAACAAGCGTTTTAGCAGGAATTTTCCCATACTTTGGAGCTTAAGTATAAAGTAAAGTTTGCTTAATGCTGTAGTTTCAGAATAAACTGGAATCAAGCCTAAATAGCCGTGTTTTTAGGAGAAAAAAGTTCCCCGCGCGCGCTTTTAAAGAGCATACGTACCATCCCTACATACATACATATATATATATATATAACATATACCCGATTTTGCATTATCCACTCCTAATACTGTCTCGCTCGCTTCGCTCGCTAGCCAACTAGTAGTGTGCTTGAGCACAAATGGCGAGCGAGCCTAATAGTTAGGTAACATAAAACTAAGTATTTTTACTATGTTTTAGCTTACATCATGCAAACACTATAATAGCAGTTATTTTAGCACACAAATACAAAATTACTTTCTTACCTCATTTTCTTGAGCAGTGGTAACTATTGTGGTACCAAATTTGAGCCATTCTGACTATTTGAATTTACCAATCACTGTTGACAACAAGTTCTTAGCTACATAAAAGAAAGGCCAGAGTTATTTTTTCATATTTTAGCTAACAAATATGGAATTACGTACTTACCTCAGCTTCCCTCGAGTAGTAGCTTCCTTAGCATTAATACTACGACATTCTGACTACCAATGACTCTTGACAACCAACAATCGGCACTCCGTATCCCCCTAAAACGGAGAAGTTTTAAAATTAAGTCTGAAAAAGGGTCTTCAATGCCATAGGGGCATACGTACCATACTTACACACATATATCCATTTTTAACATATACCTGATTTTGCATTATCCACCCCTAAAACTGTCACGCTCGCTCCGCTCGCTCGCCAATAAACAAACATCCCCAATTTTCAATTGTGTTACCCCGGTAAGTGTCTGGCTCGCTACGCTCATTAGCCTGCTCGTGATTGGTTTTCTATAATGAATTAGAGAGTATTTCCTATAATAATTAATCTAAAATAATAATAAATACCACATAAAACACTCACCAAAGTCATTTTGAGTAAACATGAAAAAAAAACTGGCTTATTTTTATTTGCTTCTAAATGTCAGGTGAAGTTTCCACAGTCACATTTTTTAGTTCAAACGTGTAGTGATATAATTATTAGTGATGTGCTTGAGCACAAATGGCGAGTGAGCCTAAAGACTATACTATTTTTATTATATGAATGATTTTGACTTCTAACACTGAAGCTACTGAAAATAAGGTCCAGTTTTTTAATTTCGCATTCACGGTAAAGGGATTTCAGTGCCATAGTAACAACTCTCTGCAACTGCTTGAATTGAAGGAAAAAAACAACAACAAAACAATACACGTTATTTAAACATTTTCTTTGTGATATTCTTGATATTGTGGTGGTAACACACACTGTTTTGACACCACTGGACATGCACCTACACAGACTTACCTTAGCGGTAGTCTAGTGGACAATGTATTTTCAAGTAAATACTGTTGCGCACGGTATATAACCATGACAAAGAGCGCATTGACTTACCACCGCCACTAACTCGAATAGAAATGGAATCCCTTAAGTTTTCAAGTTTGAACTGTACCCGCAAAATAATTCAAAACAGTAATCAATTCAATTTCTAGGGTGATACGGGTACTGATCGATAAACCAGAGGATTCTGTTTAGTGCAATTTGGGACGGGGTTGACCACATAACTAACACAAAAAAACCTGAGGGTCAAAGTACAAAATGACATACATGCGTCCATACATATATACAAATAAATAAATAAATAAATAAATAAACATTTCCGATTTTCGATTGTGTTACCCCTGTAAGTGTCTCGCTGGCTGCGCTCGCTCGCCACGAGTCCAACCGGCTAATATTTCTAGCCTCCTAGTGTGATCAACTTCGTCATAAGCTAGAGCTAACTGGTGTCTATCCATTTCTGCCATAAAAATTTTTTCGAAAAATAAAGACCCATAAGGCTTTACCTGGGGATACTGAAAAAAATTGTTTGCCGCGTTTAGGCAGATTTTCCCAAAACCGGTCACAAATAAGCAACATAAAAATAAATATATAAATAAATAAATGCATAAATACATATAAATAAATATAATATCAGGATATCTTATTCATTCCTTTATTTTTGCCAAAGTTTTGTTAGTGAAGGCTCTAATAATTTCAATTTATTAAATGTTTTACTTATTTACTTAATTATTTTTAGTTGTTTGTGTGTTTGCTTGTCTATTAATTTATTTACTTGCTCACTTATTTACTTATATACTTTTTAGATACTTATTCATTAATCTAGTTATTATTCTAATTTATTTAGCTATTTACTTATATATAAATTTGGTTAATTATGTTATTTACTTATTTATATTATTTCTTTAATTTTCTTTATTATTTACTTATTCATCTATTCATTTGTGTTTTTATATCACTAGATATTAAATTTTTTATTAATTTATATATCATATATACATATATATATATATATATATTTATACCATGGTTGCTGCGGTAACACCCATGGATTAAAAGTGATATTTTCCCGGTTATTTTTCATATTTTCCCGGTTATTTTTCCTGGGGCTATGATATTTTCCCGGTGAGGTGTCAAGCCAATTCTTCCGTGTTTCCGGCCCAAAATTAAAATTCAATTAAAGTTCAATTGAAGCATGCCAGAAAGTTTAATTTAGCAAGTTTACTTTAGCAAGCTTACTTTAGCATTGTAGCTGCCAGCTGTTATCTCCAGATCTAACTCTACCTGGGCTGCTCAGCAGTAAGCAGTAAAGCAGCTAGCTGTGGTAAATTCCTGTGGTATGAGAGCTGCAGGAGAGTTATATGTGGTAGGGCTGGTCCCATATAGGTGGATATGAGAGAGTAGTAGTAGCAGCAACTATTTTTCCTGGTGACTTTTACTATAACATTTGAATAGATTTAACATTTAGTATTAGCTAGTTACACTTAGTACAATGTTATAGCTACAATAATATGAAATGATTAAGGGAATATCAAGTAAAATAAACTTTAAGCTAAGCTGGTGTGTTCTGTTTATTCAGAAATAAACTCCTGAAATTCCTTTTCACACTTAGGTAGTAGTCGGTTGACCTTTGGACTGGAGTGGCATGAATGTTAATGGTGCATCCGTGCAAGTTATTGAACGAAAAACCAGACTGTTGAGGATAATTTCGAGTGTTACTGGTGTGATTATTGCTATAGAAGGGATTGCTGAAGGAAAAAGGAGCACTAGGGTTTGGTGTACCATTACTTAAAATGTCAGATATAACTTTGTGCTGTTTGTCATTATTCCTTTCATAAGTACGTAGTGCTTCCAAAGATTTGTGTCCTGTTCTCTCCTTAATTAGCTTTTCTGGTACTCCCATCTCAAACATTTGAGTTGCAGATGTAGCCCTCAAGCTGTGGTTGCTGATAGGTCCTCCTTGAATTCCAGCTAAGGAGCACATTTTTCTTAACTTTAAGTCTAGAGTATTCTTACCAACTGGCTGACTTCCTAAGTACCATGGAAGGGAGGTGTCAACAGGAGATTTGTCCAGCGGGCGAAAGAAAAAATTATCTTGTGCCGTAGCTTCTGGTTGTAATTTGCTAATGTAAAGGTCCAAGACAAACACAGGGCACTTGTTTCCAGCATCAGGACATGTATAAAGAGAGACAACCTTGCTTGGGACATGAAGCTTCTTAAATGTTCCACTTCTTGTTTTAGATACATTTTCTCGATACTCATACCGATCGGGATTGCTGTGTCGTACGATCTGGGACAGTTTCAAATCACGGAGCTCCTGTCCACCTCTAAGACTGAACATTTTACCGACAATAAGAAATGCGGCGTTCTGTAGCGAACTAGGAGTGGTGGTCCCCATGACTCCAGTAGCCCAAAGCTTATGCTCATCTTCTTTAGAAAGAGCCTTTGCTTGTTTAATTTCTCTACCAACACCCTTGGAGTGTAAGTGATGAAAGTGCGCATCCATAGAACTATGCAGGGTTCGGAATTGATTGTCTTTTTTGTCCAAAAAATTAGGGCAATCTGGATTACATTCTTTCATGTGGCGTAGAAGGCCACACATTAGTTGGTAGAGAGTCTTTGGTGGGTATAGTTCACCATTAGTTTTTCTTGTCTCTACTACATATCTGGAAAGTATGTTCAATAGTACTTCTTTGTCGCTGCAGAGGAAAAAATCATCATCAACCATTACATCTTTTGCACGTTTATTGGCAGCTCTCTTCCAGTCATTAAAATTTTTCAATGCCCAGGAAGTGGCCTTAGTAGTGTTAACAATATTGACACATTTAGAAAGTACCATAAGTTCCTCGTTGGAAACGCAAGAGAATCGCTCACTAGGTTCGGACGGTTGTTTTGTCAGAGATGTAGAGGCAGTAGGCAGTGGTACCGCTTGTTCTTTGCTTGGAGTGGCAGAAGATGAGTTCAAAGAAGAAACATTTAAAAACTCCATTATTTTTTCACAGTAGAACTCGCTGGTCATAAGTTGTAGAAAGAACTTAAAAGTAGGGGGAAAATCAAAGCACTATGATATTGGTGAAATGATTAGGAACAAAACTGCAATATAGTATTACTAAACTATGGTATAAAACAGTTATGCCATGGCAACATCGGGGTTATGGAATATCACCGTCCTTATCTCCAGATCTAACTCTACCTGGGCTGCTCAGCAGTAAGCAGTAAAGCAGCTAGCTGTGGTAAATTCCTGTGGTATGAGAGCGGCAGGAGAGTTATATGTGGTAGGGCTGATCCCATATAGGTGGATATGAGAGAGTAGTAGTAGCAGCAACTATGGTATAAAACAGTTGTGCCATGGCAACATCGGGGTTATGGAATATCACCGCCCTTATCTCCAGATCTAACTCTACCTGGGCTGCTCAGCAGTAAGCAGTAAAGCAGCTAGCTGTGGTAAATTCCTGTGGTATGAGAGCGGCAGGAGAGTTATATGTGGTAGGGCTGGTCCCATATAGGTGGATATGAGAGAGTAGTAGTAGCAGCAACTATGGTATAAAACAGTTGTGCCATGGCAACATCGGGGTTATGGAATATCATCGCCCTTATCTCCAGATCTAACTCTACCTGGGCTGCTCAGCAGTAAGCAGTAAAGCAGCTAGCTGTGGTAATTCCTGTGTATGAGAGCGGCAGGAGAGTTATTGTGGTAGGGCTGGTCCCATTGTGGATTGAGAGAGTATTATTAGCAGCAACTAGGTAAAAACAGTTGTCCCTGGCAACATCGGGGTTATGAATATCAGCCCTTCTCCAGATCTAACTCTACCTGGCTGCTCAGCAGAGTAAAGCAGCTAGCTGTGGTAAATTCCTGTGGTATGAGAGCGGCAGGAGAGTTATATGTGTAGGGCTGGTCCCATATAGGTGGATATGAGAGAGTAGTAGTAGCAGCAACTATGGTATAAAACAGTTATGCCATGGCAACATCGGGTTATGGAATATCACCGCCCTTATCTCCAGATCTAACTCTACCTGGCGCTCAGCATTAAGCATAAAGCAGCTAGCTGTGGTAAATTCCTGTGGTATGAGAGCAGCAGGAGAGTTATATGTTGGTAGGGCTGGTCCCATCATGGTGGATATGAGAGAGTAGTAGTAGCAGCAACTATGGTATAAAACAGTTGTGCCATGGCAACATCGTGGTTATGGAATATCACCGCCCTTATCTCAGATCTAACTCTACCTGGGCTGCTCAGCAGTAAGCATAAAGCAGCTAGCTGTGGTAAATTCCTGTAGTATGAGAGCGGCAGGAGAGTTATATGTGGTAGGGCTGGTCCCATATAGGTGGAATATGAGAGAGTAGTAGTAGCAGCAACTATGGTATAAAACAGTTGTGCCATGGCAACATCGGGGTTATGGAATATCATCGCCCTTATCTCCAGATCTAACTCTACCTGGGCTGCTCAGCAGTAAGCAGTAAAGCAGCTAGCTGTGGTAAATTCCTGTGGTATGAGAGCGGCAGGAGAGTTATATGTGGTAGGGCTGGTCCCATATAGGTGGATATGAGAGAGTAGTAGTAGCAGCAACTATGGTATAAAACAGTTGTGCCATGGCAACATTGGGGTTATGGAATATCATCGCCCTTATCCCTCGGGCTTCGCCCTCGGGATCGGGACAGTTATATTCCATAACCCCTCGTTGGCCATGGCATAACTATTACATAATATATACATTTACTTATTTGTTTCTGTACTTATTAGCTATGTTATTTGTATTGGTTTATGAAATATATATTAATATTTTGTTTTCCTTTATTAATCATCATAGTTAATGTGGTGTTGTGGACTAGCCAGATGGATCATGCATCCCGTGAGTTGTTTTTTTGTTGTGTAGTTATGTTGTTTTAAATATATTGCAGCAGGTATACCCTCTACACGGATGCCTCTGGGCGAGCTGTTGGAGCCATCCTGAATGTACTGAGAGGAGATGAAGAGAAGCCTGTAGCATTTTTCAGCAGGCAGTTGCGAGGCCCAGAAGTTCGTTACTCCGAACCGAACTGGAGAGTTTGGGAATCGTTGCAGCATTATACCATTTTGTTTACTACTTACACGGTACGCATGTCAAGATATATATGGATCATCGACCTTGCACAGCTCTAATGTTTGGCCAACACCTAAATAAACATTTGCACGGATTTGCAGTAAAGCTTATGAACTTTGATATTGAGATTATTTACCGCCCAGGCAAGAGTAACGCCTCTTGACAGAAGCCTATGGGAAAGGACTCAGAAACCGAGAAACCGGTGAAGGCACTGACCAATCGCCTTCAGCTCGCACCAGTGGGCCCGAGCTTAGGAGGCGGAGATGTGGGGCAGTTAGAGAAGGAAGGATACCATCCAAGCAGATGGCCTAGAGGGGGGGCTAGTCTAAAGCATCATGCAGTGGTCCTCAGAGGGAGTGGCTGAACAAAGTACATACACGCATGCACTTTTCTTGTTTTGTATCATACATGCGCAGTGTTGTATTTAATATAATGTGTGTCACATTACCTCTGAGATTTTAGCTCTAACCTCTCTTGTCACCTTTGAAACCTGAAACTTTGGTGAACGGTTTGGGGAAACTAGCTAAGGCTGGTGGTGAGACAGAACTCTGGTGGCGGCACTACCTTGGGATTGAGCAGCTGACATCACCCTCCACTCAACTCAACGGATGCAGAGGGAGGCCAAATTCCCACATCTTGTATTGTAGATTTTTATCTGGTGTTTGTATTTATTATCAAATTATATAGAAAGTTATTTGTCATGAACTCATGCTCATACCAACATTATAGATTTGAATGTTGCAGTTATGTGTGTGAGAAATAGTAATTGAATTATTTTGTACTCACACTCAGCATTGTATAAAGTTAGTATAACTACAGTTTTAGCATTATGTTATAAAAAGTGTCCACATAGCTATTGTTAGTTTACTTATTGCAATTTGTAGAAAATGAGTATTATAGAAAAAAAAGTTTTTGAATCCATAACATTTATATCTACTGTGTACTATATTTATAAATTAAAAAGACAGCAACCTTAAAACAAATTATTGTATTGTAATTAAATACATAGTCATGATTTACAGCAATTTATGGAATAGATGACTCATGCTAGTCCAGATTTAATGCAAACTTGGCAAGGAGCAATGAATAGTTAGTCCCATTTTCATGAATACTCAAAAGAAGTCTTTCTTTTTGTAGGCTTTAATTTCTTTAGTTTCTTTTTTTCCCAAAGAAACTCAGCATATAATTTTTGTTAACTAATTATAACATTTTAGGTATGATGTAAGATATACTACTATTATCTTTTATATAATTATACACTTGTGTGTCAGTAACGACGACGACCTGCAGTGTGTGTATTCACCAATAGTTCATGAGCTTAACAGTTTGGTAAAGCATCATCGTTACATGGACGGTAAAGCACATCGTTACATGGACGGTAAAGCGTCGTCACAGTCGGTTACTAAAAAGTGGGTGTAATAGATGAGGGAGAAAGCGGCGTAGGTTTCAAAAGGAAGGCAAAGTACGAAAGAGAAGCTAAAGTCGATTAAAAAAACACAAACGGTTGGAATCAGCGAGGTAAGGCAGCATAGGTTTAAAACAGAACAGAAGAGAAGGAAAAAAGGGTAGTGATGTTAATTATAATAAAAAGCAAGTAGCGTTGACAGTAAAGGCAGCGTCGGTTTCAAAAAGGAAGTCAAAAGTATGAAAAAGAAGGCAAAAGTATCACAAAACTTATTATAATATGATGCAACATAATGTTTTCTAAAAGTGAAACACAAAAATATAAAATAACAGCAGTAACAACAATAACATGACTTAAGCCCTAACTTTATACTCGGTGACAAAACTGTCCGCCATCATTTTCCACTTATCCCAAAATATGTCCCCGGCTACGCCCTTTTTTACGCAACCTTCTTGTTTAATGATGATTAATTCGTGAATTGTGTGTACTTCACTTTACCAAAGTAACCTCACAGTAAATGTTTCAATTTTGATCATATTAAATAAACATTCAAGCAATATGCAATACAAAAACAGCAAGTCAGTGATGCCGCATGTGTAGTAGCCAGTAAAAACTTCATTTAGATAACAAACATACTTGTAGTTTACTTTCAGTGTTTGTAAAAACCAGATTTTTCACATAATAAAAACAAACAGGCACATATTTCCAATAGTATAATAATTGTATTCTTGGAGAGTGTATTATACTTCATGTGCTATATGATGTTTGGTGGGGCAATCACATGGATCCCCACAAAATTGAAGAAAAAGTTTTCATGCTATCAAAGGTGCATCCAGTGCTAATTATTAGAAGCTACCAAATATAATTAGCTTAAAACTTCTCAAATGAAGTATTATTTGGATACTATAAATGAAGAACATAAATTAGCATGCAGTGTTTTAATGAACAAATGTGCCCGTAATAGTACTCTTATACATTATTATACACTATTATAATTTTTTCAAAAAAAAACAACTTTGTCTGGAGGTGGGTTAGAGGTGTCTTAATTTTTCATTTCCTCACCCCATCCCTTCAACTGGTTATATTGTCACAGCAGTATAAACCTTTTTATTTTGCTAACTTTTTATTCATTATTTCAGGCTGATTTTTGAGAATCCTATACTACGCATAAGAAATTAGTTTTTGTAGGTATCCCTCCCTATTATCACATCATATCACATGAGGGAATAATATTTTATGATAGTTCTGCTCTATGCAGAGTAGTTCAATCATACAGTAATAAGATTATTGAGATATGTACTAGTAAAGTTCCTGTGGTGTATTACATAGAAATTGTGAGATGAAACATACTGTCACCACTGTTATTTGGATTTTGAGATACTAGGCATTTTTTAGTTTTAGTTCATACTGAAAATGTTTAGATCTGTTTTTTTCCCAATACTTTGGAAAAATTTACACAGATTTTGGATTAAATATCCTTAACAATTTTAAGTACTTAGTTGAGTTTAATAAACAATACGAACTTTGAAACTATAATTATTTTTTAGCTTAGATGACATTTAATCAATTTTTAATTCAAAGGTAAAAACAACAAAAAATAGTGTTCTTATACGTCTAAATATACAATATATCCAGAAATATTTAACTAAGCTGACATTTCCAGAATGTTGCCACATAAAAATTCTAATCTACATAATCTAGGAAACAATGTGCAAAGCAAATCCACTACCAAAAAAACAATAAAAATATCAAGTATTTAACAACATTTAAGTCTAATTTAAGTCATTGGAAGTTACAGTATTTTCTGCTTGAAAGACCTCTTGAATATATCCAGTAATATCCTGATTTAATTCCCGAGCGAATATTATATATGTCAGTACAAGAATTAGCTGAATTATTAAATAGCTGACCAATGGGTCGAAATCCAAATCTGTTGGTTAATATATTCACAGTTTTTTGTGTGATTTCCTCTATATTAATTGAGCTTGGGCAAACTTGTAGTTCTTGAAAATTATTGATGGTATTATCTAAGTGACACAAGTTGAAATAAAGCATACTATTGAAGATATATCATTTTAAATATACCATCCAAACATTTTGTACATAATTTAATCAGTATTGATAAAAGATTATTAATTCATGTAATGTATAAAAGGTAACTTGCATAGCAATAAGCCTGCTTATTAAAATAGAATGAATTTAACTAATTGCTTACCATTAATTAGAAGTGGTCTACTATTAGAAGTTCTTCCATTGCCATCAGTAACTGAACATTCAAATGTTCCAACAAAGTTAGAGATATTACTACCTGAGAGAACATATGTTGTAGAAACTGCCAATCTGTCGATGACAGGATCAGCTTCTAGAAATGTAGTGCCAGTAATTATTGGTACATTATTATTAGTCCACTGAACTGATGTTACTAATCCTCCACGAACGATGCATGTTAACTGCAGTGGCTGACGAGAGTAGTTAAGATTAGCTGTTAAATCTACATAATATAAATGTTAGGAATACAATCTGACAATAAACTGAATCCTGTGCAAAATAAGGCTCAAATAAAAGCTTTCCAGTAGGAGGGGAAATAGGAGACAAAAGAAAATTCACATAGTTAAAAATTAAGACAACTTTACACACAAACTTACAACATTGTGTGAAAACTAGATTAGAATAATTAAAATATTATAACTGTATGTTCATATTTTGCACACATTTAGCATATTATTCAGTCATTCTTGGCCGAAATAATTGTAGCAATAGCTAATTTTTCTCGTTCCAACATCCGCCATTGTTAATTAAAACTTGACCAAACCTTTCGACTTCTTACTCCTGAAGAGGACTTCGACAAGAAGTCTAAAGGTGGGGTTAATTAATTAACAATAGTGGCTGTTACTATTAGCATACTATATCACAAAGCTAAATATTTACCTAAACATAGAGTTAACCACGTATATCATGCCTTAAAATACTGTGCAGTTTGTAAAAAGAACTCATTATCGTCTAAAGGCCCTCTCCAGTCTAACAACAAGACATGTGGCACACAGGAAATTATTGTAACTCAGTTTATGAACACAACCAAACTTCATTTTTGCGATATAGCTAGATGTCATAGTATAGAATTAATATAGAGTAACTAAAATGCTATAGGAGGATGAGCTTGTTTTGTTCTTCTGAAACTACACACTAACATAAAAATGAACTTAAAAAATAAACTGCAGTTTCAAATTAATATGAGCTGCTTTGACACTTACTGCAGTTGCTGTCACTAGAGAACTGACCTGGTAATTGTCCCACATACAAGTAGACATCCAGTTGTTTTGTAGTTCCATTAACATCAGGTATTTCACATGTATATACTCCAATAGGAGACATAGCATTGTTAGTACGATGAAGAATAACTGAACTAGGTCCTCTATTCCTGGATATACAGTCACCACCAATTCTACTTGGAACAAAATCTCTATCTGGATATCTCCAGCTACCAAGAGAACTAGTACCTGTATCACTACTCCTACAACATAATGTAAGAGGAGTGAGACACCTCAGAGCATTTCTATCTGCTCCTATACTAGCAAGATCAATAGCCGAATTAGCAGAATACAAGGAGCCAGCTAAAAGAAAGCCAAGTCCTAAAACCATGGGACCAAAATTATTATCTAATCAACAACACACAAAGTGCACTAACCTTGAGGTGCAGTAGTTTCTACAGAAATAGGTTGTGAGGGAGACCCCGCAAATGTGGTAAATGTACTATCTTCTGAATCAGCTCTAATACTAATATTATATAAAGTTCTTGGAATAAGTTGTGTAAAAGTATAAATCCTGTTAGTTCCAGCAATAGCTTTGGATGTGCCAACACAATCAGAATTAGTAACCTGACAAATAGACACAATATATCTTGCTATGAATCCATTTCTCTGGAGACAAGGAATCTCATCCCATGTCATGGTAATGGATGTTGGAGAAGAAGATTGGGTAATTAAAGAAGGTGCAGTAGTAGGTGGAGCTAGATAAGATGAGAAAATATGTTAGAAAAAAATAAAATGGTAAAAAAAAATTTTACTTTGCAAAATTGGTTCTATATACTAGCTGCTTCTTGTTGAACTACACACATCAATGGAGCTATAGTTTCTAATTTAATGCTCCAACCAAGTTTGCTGGCCTTCTTCAGGTACAGAAAATAGCATAAAGTTGTTAAAAGCTAAATCGGTTTCATAGCAACAATAGGAAGTGTTGAATTAAATTTGTCATATCTTTTTCATAGTGGAAAATTGAGCCTGACTCATAAATTCATAATATCATTGCCGGAACTAAAGCTTGGGAAGGAGACTTTGTAGGTTAAATACATTTGATAAATGACTTATTGTTAAGTTGTTTTAATCCCTTTATTCTTGGCAAATAAGACACTATTATCCGGGAAGCCAAGGCAACTTTTTCTTTAAGCTGAATTTAGTATACAGTTTTGGGTAATATTTTCATAATTTTTATACAAGTTATACCAGTTTTCGTATAGAGGTCATGTGCATATCAACCTTATTAAACTTGTACTGGGTGTACAAACTTGCTAATAATATGGTTTGAAATAATGTCATCAAAGCACATGCAAGTATTTATTGGCTAAGAGATGAGGAAATAATCATAATACTGACCATACTACATAAAGTTAGAACACCATATTTGGAAAATAGTGGTTCTGTTCATCTTGTTACTCTGAAGGCAATCTATTAGCAAAGTATGCTGCTACTTACTAAGTCCAGAGACTGGGCATGTTTGCTTATCATGTGTGTACAATTAAATCTTGTTGAATAAAAGTATTGAATTGTTAAAATTATTTGCAGTCCCTGAATGATTATTTGTTAGTAGCTATGCCTAACACTATAAATTATATAGTTATGTGCGTACTTATTAATTAATTAAATCAACCATTGTTCTTATTCAAGTAATAACTAGTGATGTGCTTTAGCACAAATGGCGAGTAATCCATTGTGCACAGGTAATTCAAACAGCAGGATACCTAAAATATTAAACATTAACCTCAAGATAAAAGTTAATATTGTTTTCAACCTGAATGCAAAATAACAAATGACTGCATTTATTTTGTTTTCTTTAAGGTTCTACTTCGCTTAGTAACCACTGCGGTAACTGTTTGATTCGAAGAAAAAAATCTTTACGATAGACAAGTAAAAAATTGCTCACTGCTACAGTTGCCAATAAGACTGGGAAAAGCCTTACAAATGATGTGAATGAAGGTAATATGATTAGTGGGTTCTAATGATGGGGTTGACCTACTAATGAGCCCAAAAATGTGAGGGTCCAAGTACAAAATGACATATGTACAGCCACACACACATACTATATATAACTAGTGGTGTACTTAAGCACAAATGTTGAGCGCGCCTGCTTAGTTAGGTTTTGTTAATTCTTATTTATGATGTATTTTTAGCTTCTACTTTTGTAAGATGCATGATAAAAGGATCATTAATTTTATTAATCTAACATAGAATTGTAGTAGCATCTAAAGTTAGCCATTCTAACACCCTGTTACCAGTTATGGGACAGATTCAGCGCTACTGATGGGGAGTTGCCCAAATATATTTAAGTCAAACCTTATGAAATTTATTAAAATATAATATAAATGATTTTGACATTTATGCATAAATGAAGACCATGAATTAGTTTGGAGTGGGGGCTAGCCCCCTTGGACCCCTTAAAACCCTCCTGAGTAACTGTTGACAACTAGCACTCAGCTACATAATAAATTGACCTGAGTTTTCTGTAATTTAACTAAATAAAAAATAAAGTACCGTAATTTTCAAGCATATTAATAACTTTTCTGGCAGTAATATTCAGTATTAAACACTCTGGGTTACCATCAGTTCTTCACAACATTCATACTAATAAATGGCTGTTACATAAAACTACTGTATTGTTATATGATTTTTTTAGCTTAACAAGCACACTAACATTGCTACTAAAACAAGCCAGAAATTTTTTGTTGTAATTTTAACAAACAAATACAGAATGGACAGTTTTTATGAGCAGTAGTTGTCTGGGATTCCTTTCCCAGACAGTCAAAACATTATATGTGTTTATTTCCTTCCCTTATCCCTCCGTTTTTTTCTTATTGTATTTATGCGTATTCCATTTCCTTTGTGACGACCATTTCCATCTCTAAATCCCTCTTAATTATATTCATATCCATCCGCATCCCATTCCACCTCACATTATGTTGTACGGTATTTAGTTGTCTGTAATTCTTAATGATACTTGTTGTTTACCTCTGACGCACTCGTACATACCAGCCGCGAGATAGTTGCGCACCTTTTTTGCTCTGCTCACAAGACTGCAAGCTACACGGCCAGCGGTTGCATGAGTTCTAGAGCCGCGCCGCGTTAAGCAAACACCTGGTCCTTCGAACCGTCCAACACCTGCTGGGGACGATCCTTTCCCCTTCAATTTGTTGACGATCCTTTCCCCTACAGTAGTAGTGATGATCTTAGGTTTAAGCATCTATGTCAGTTACCAGAAATTATATCAGGTAAAAAATGTCCAATGCCATAACAACCACTAGCTGCTGCTTTCTGTGACTTGAAAAATTGAGCAATTCTAAGAATTTTCGCACATAAAACTGTCCAGAACTAACACCTTAAAGATTTTTGGAATGCCTAATTTACCTACTGCACCTCCTCTCTTTTCCCCCTTGAGTGATGATGTAGAAAATTAGTTCAGATGCATAAAATAGCCACTCATCATTTTGAGAATGCGAATTTGTAATCACAAAGCATTGGTCAGCAACAAACAAAGAAAAACTACAAAAAGAAAAGTTGAGTAATTCAAAAACAAAAATCTTTAAAGTCTTTGAAGAACGTTAAAAACTATTGACCATGGAAAAACCTAAAGAAACATTGTGTGGGCACTTGTTGTCCAAGAATCAATACCAGGCAATGAAATAGCTAAAAGTCATTTAATCAACCTAAATGACTCCTTTGCTACTAACCCTTTGTGAACTTCATATTGACTGCTACTTGGTTTCATCAAATAGTTGTCAATTGCACATCTGATTTCATATATCTGATGGTATGTATAATATAATACTTATTACATGAGTCAGAGTGTGATGGCGAAATATTTCAAGAGCAGGCTAATTTATTTTCACTAGCCAAAGGCTAACCCTATTACAAACTACTGCAATGAAGACATCTAGCTTAGAATAAACCATGTATTGCTCTCAGTCTGAGTGATATGGCAAGATGTTTGACTTGCAGATATCTTCACTGCAGTTGTTAGTATTAGTGCTAGAAACTCATGCTGTAAAGTTGGCTGTACCAGGACCCAACTGATATTTTAGCAGCTACTCTAACCTGATTGGGCATAGCATGAATTTTAGAGCTCACGATAGCATATTTTCCATTTCTACTATTACAATTGTTTTAAACTCACAAGGTTTACCTGTAGCTGCACAAAAAGTATATTTTCTGCATTTAAGTTAATTTTCCCCAAACTGGTCACATAATCATGCCCTAAGTATGTAGTTACCTGCTTCAGTGCGAGCTACCCTACTGACTGACGTACTTCCAGCTCCATTCACTGCTGTCAAGGTAATTGTGAACTCAGTGTATTCTTTCAAACCAGATAAAGTGTACATTCTAGTAGATCCATCTATTCCCATGATATTACTATTACCAGTACTACAAGAGACACCATCACATCCAATTACTCTGAAGGAGTATGATATAGTATAAGAATCCACTACATCTCCAATAGTCTGAGTCCATGTGATAGTAACGGAAGTGGAGGTGGCTTGTGGGGTTGAAATCAGTGGTGAAGAAGGAATTACCACTGAATCACAACCACAAAAAATAAAAGTGTTCATTAGTAAAGAATTATGCTTCTCAAAAAATATTAAAATACCTTTGATCTGATTATAATATGTATATATAATATATAAATATATTCCATCCTAGGCATCTTCACAATGTTTATTTTAGGTACGTGCCCGTGAATTAACTCACTATTTTTTAGGTGTTATTTCAATCTGTATTGCCAGGCTCATTACCCTTGTAATTATAGCAACAGGCCAAACTTGCCACTTTTTCTTGTTTTACAGCTACCTTCCTCTGGTATAAGTACTCAACTGGGTTAGAGAAGCTGCTAAAATATCAACTGGGGTGTGGGTGGCCCCTACAACCAACTTTACTCTGTGAGTTACCCGTCTCCTAGTACTAACTACAGCAGTTAAGATACCTAGTGAGGAATAAACCACTTATTGCACTCATCAGAGTGACATGGCAATATATTTCACTCTCAGGCTTTATTTTCACTCAGCCTTTGGCTTGTGAAAATAAATTAGCCTGCTCATGAAATGTTTTGCCATATCACACTCTCACTCGTGTAATAAGTATAATATTACTAGTGATGTGCTTGAGCACAAATGGCGAGCGAGCCTAAAGACTATAATATTTTTATATGAATGATTTTGACTTCTAACACTAAAGCTACTGAAAATAAGGTCCAGTTTGTTTATTTAGCATACAGGGTAAAGGGATTTCAGTGCCATAGTAACAACTAACACTCTGCAACTGCTTGAATTGAAGGAAAAACAACAACAACAAAACAATACACGTTATTTAAAAGTTTTCTTTGTGATATTCTTTAGCTAAGTAGTGGTTGTAACACACAATGCTTTGACACAACTGGACATGCACCTACACAGACTTACCTTCGCAGTAGTCTAGTGGACAATATATTTTCAAATAAATACTGTTGCGCACGGCTTATAACCATGACAAAGAGCGCATTGACTTACCATCGCCACTAACTCGAATAGAAATGGAAGTCCCTTAAGTTTTCAAGTTTTAACTGCACCCGAAAAAGAATTCAAAAAGGTAAACAATTCAATTTCTAGGGTGATACGGGTACTGATCGATAAACCAGAGGATTCTGTTTAGTGCAATTTTGGACGGGGTCGGCAACCGAACTAACACAAAAACGCGAGGGTCAAAGTACAAAAATGCCTTACGTACGTCCATACATATATACAAATAAATAAATAAATAAATAAATAAACTAACATCCCCGATTTTCGATTGTGTTACCCCTGTAAGTGTCTCGCTCGCTACGCTCGCTCGCCAATAATTATTTGACAACTATATTTTTGTAATTAATATAATATTGGTAAGAATAATTTGATAAAAGAAATATAAAAAAAACACTTTCAAAGCTTACTTCAACCTAGTTTGATCTTTGCTAAATTAATTAATTGCTAAAATTTGTCCTTTAATAAAGTCATCATCCATATTGAAATTCATGTAAAAAGTTTAACTTACCAACATTTATCACACTAAATCCACAAATAGTACTACTGGATGACAAAAGATATAGAGAACTCAATACCCTGACTGTACAGGTATAGTTGCCTCCATCTGAAGTCCTTGCTGTAGTTCTACTAACACTACTGGTATAGGATGTTCCAGAACCAGATATAATATCACTAGGAGTTGAGCCACCTGGTCCAGTCCATGTCACACCTAAAGTTGCTCCATTGATCAACTCTTCAAATAACTCAATAGAACAAGTGACAGTATAAGACAATCCTTCATATATGACAGGAGGAGATGTAGACACAGTCACAGAAGAGGGAGGACGAACTAAATGTGATAGTACACGAATCCATTACAATAAAAACAGATAATGACTATGCTTATGCCTATAGGAAATAGCACCATACTTATACTCCAATTGTTGATGTGTAACAAAGTTAGTTATCATCAATGATATTGTTTTTAAAGTGTGTAGTTGACATCTAAACAAAATTTTACTAATATTGTTATCAATGTATTTTAAATGCACACAAACAAACAATAATTCTATACAACTTGAACAACAACTTTACAGAGTATATATAAAATATTTTAACTCATCAGGTGTCAAAAGCTTTAATTTTGCTCTCCTAAATACATGTGATATGAAAACAGTTGATATGCTCATGACAATAGTAAATATTATTCTCAGGAAATCAAGAAATTGCAAAGTTTGAAAGGAAAAAAAAAATACAAAAACAAGGCTGCAAGGTAAATTTAACCAAAAGGAAATAAAATTTTATAGTAAATGAACTCACGTTGGATTGAAACTGTATTGGAATCTGGTGTAAATTGACTACTTGAAATCTGAGGTACAATAGATACTATTCTGACAGAACATTGATAGAGTCCAGCATGAGATGGAGTAAGAGATGTAATATTGAGTGTAGCAGAGAAGGAAGTGTTACTAGTAGAATAAGTAGAGACTATATCAGCAGAAGATGCCATAATAGTAGAATTGTCAGGTAGAATCCATGTGACCTCTAGTGATGTGCCAGATGTCAAGCTAATAGCCAACATAATAGAACAAGAGAGAGATAGATGATTTCCAGTTGACTGTGGAGATCTCGGAGGGACTACAGTTACTGATGTGGGAGCTTGTTCTGCAACAGCAAACACTTTGTTTTTTAAATGGTATTAATACATAATAGTTATCGCCAATACATTCATTGTATGATTACTCTGACACATTAAGCAATAAGGAATTTATTGCATGTGATCAGAACAGCAACTAATGGGAATCGATCCCATGGCACTATTTAAATACTAATAAAATAACTAATATGCTATTTAGAGAAACAAAGGTAATAGAAACAAAGTGTTAATATGGCTACTTCAAAAAGTTGTAGATCTGCGATTTATCTAGTATTCTAGTGTGATACGTGTACTGCTTAATTCCAGAGGTCTATTGAAGTAGCAACTAAGCAAGCTTACCGAATACTTGAAGACAATCAGAGGCAATAACCATATTATTGATGAAACAAGTATTCTCTGGCTTATGTAACACTCTTATATTATTGGCTCACTGGTAACACCATGGTTTTTCTTACCTTGAATGACGACCAAAGCAGCTCCCATTGTTGAAATACTAGAAATTACAAATGGATTACTAGATGTGATTCTAGCAGAGCATGTATAGTTGCCAGCATCAGATGTAGATATCCCTGTGACAGTGAGAATACTGTTATAACTGGTACCAGATCCAGTGAGAGTGGCACTAGTTCCACTGGTGGCTGCCATAATCATAGAGTTGTTAGGTAAAGTCCACATGACCTCTAGTCTACCATCAGTTGGAACTTCACTATTCAATGAGATAGAACAAGTGAGAGAGAGATCACTTCCCACAGATAGTGGTGATGTAGGAGAAGACACTTCAACTTGCATAGGAGCACCAACTAAAACACAACCAATAATAGCAAATTCTACAATAAATATTATCACACCAGTTCAAAGTTTACTTCTCACTGTCACAATATCAAACAGTGACCACATAAGTTTTCTTATATTCAGGCACAAGAATTTTTTAGTAGTACTCAAAGTGAATATTGCCACACCGGTGAAACAGGCTAAAGTACTGATAATAGAAAAAGAACGTCACTATGCTGGAAAAGACATGGAACATCTAAACATGTTTGGGAGAGGAACATTTACCAAGTGGATAAATTCTATAAAAGACAATAGAGACAAATTAATTGATGAACAAAAAGTATTGGAGGTATTAAAAATAAAAGCAACCACAAAAACTTTGAATTCAGATGAAAGATTTAAAGTGCAATTAATCTAGAATCAATTTCTAAACACTTTGTGTTTATTTATTTATTTATTTTTATTTATTTTTTTTATTATTTTTTTATTATATAAATATTATAATAATTATTTTATTTACATTTATTATTCATTTACGTATTTATTTATTTATTTAAGCTATTTAATTATTTATTATTATCTTAACTAATTAATTAATTATTTATTTACTTACTTTTTTTTATTTGTTTGTTTATTGTTTCTGACTAATTTTAGTATTAAAAGCAGATAAATAAAAACTGGATAATTATATATAAATTTTTCTTTAATATTGAAGACGAACAAGCAGAAAATAATGTGCTGTGCGACTAAATAAAAATGTAAATTGCAGGAAAGTCAGTCAATAAATATTCATTATAATACAAAATACATAGTCTGTGATATCAAATGTGTAAATGTATTGAATATATTTTAAACAAATAACAGGCTTTCGAGTTACTGAAGCTCACAGTTACACGTACAATCACCATTACCAGAGCTTATTGCTATGCAATATTCTTTCTGAACAGCATGAAGTTAGTTAAGAGCAATTCTATTACAGCATGCATACGGAATGTTTTGGTTTAAGTTTTAGTGCATAAGTGAAGAAGACTCAAACCCAAACACCCATTAAAATTGTATATTTTAAGCAATGTTCATTGCTCCTAACTTCAATCTGGATGCCAATTTATAGGTTACCCTAAGAAGTTTGTTAACTAATAATTGCTTACCATTAATTAGAAGTGGTCTACTATTAGAAGTTCTTCCATTGCCATCAGTAACTGAACATTCAAATGTTCCAACAAAGTTAGAGATATTACTACCTGAGAGAACATATGTTGTAGAAACTGCCAATCTGTCGATGACTGGATCTGCTTCTATAAATGTAGTGCCAGTAATTATTGGTACATTATTATTAGTCCACTGAACTGATGTTACTAATCCTCCACGAACGATGCATGTTAACTGCAGTGGCTGACGAGAATAGTTAAGATTAGCTGTTAAATCTACATAATATAAATGTTAGGAATACAATCTGACAATAAACTGAATCCTGTGCAAAATAAGGCTCAAATATAAAGCTTTCCAGTAAGAGGGGAAATAGGAGACAAAAGAAAATTCATCATTGTTAAAATTTAAGACAGCTTTACACACAAACATAAAACATTGTGTGAAATGAATTTTTATTCTAGATTAGAATAATTAAAATAAATAATTGTTTATTCATATTTTGCACACATTAAGCATATTATTATTCAGTCATTCTAGGCCAAAATAATTGTAGCAATAGCTAATTTTTCTCGTTCCAACATCCGCCATTGTTAATTAAAACTTGACCAAACCTTTCGACTTCTTGCTCCTGAAGAGGACTTCGACAAAAAGTCGAAGGTGGGGTTAAGTTTTTATTAACAATAGTGGCTGTTGCTATTTAGCATACTATATCACAAAGCTAAATATTTACCTAAACATAGAGTTAACCACGTATATCATGCCTTATAAACTGCAGTTGCTGTCACTAGAGAACTGACCTGGTAATTGTCCCACATACAAGTAGACATCCAGTTGTTTTATAGTTCCATTAGCATCAGGTATTTCACATGTATATACTCCAGTAGGAGACATTGCATTGTTAGTACGATGAAGAATAACAGAACTAGGTCCTCTACTCCTGGATATAATGGCACCACTACTTCTACTTGGAACTAAGGTTCTATCCGGATATCTCCAGCTACCAAGAGAACTAGTGCCTGTATCACTACTCCTACAGCATAATGTAAGAGGAGTGAGACACCTCAGAACATTTCTATCTGCTCCTATACTAGCCAGATTAAAAGCCGAATTAGTAGAATACAGGGAGCTGGTTAAGAGAAAGCCAAGTCCTAAAGAAATGGGACAAAAATGAATTTCTTAACAACAACACACACAGTGCACTAACCTTGAGGTGTAGTAGTTTCTACGGAAATAGGTGTTGAGAATGACCCCGCAAATGTGGTAAATACACTATCTTCTGAATCAGCTCGAATACTAATATTATATAAAGTTCTTGGAATAAGTTGTGTAAAAGTATACATCCTGTTAGCACCAGCATTAGCAATGGATGTGCAAACACAATCAGAATCAGTAACCTGACAAATAGACAGAATATATCTTGATATCAATCCATTTCTCTGGAGACAAGGAATCTCATCCCATGTTATGGTAATAGATATTGGAGAAGAAGATTGGGTAATTAAAGAAGGTGCAGTAGTAGGTGGAGCTAGACAATATGAGAAAATATGTTAGAAAACAATAAATTATGAAAAAAAATTATTAACTTTAAAATGTTGGTTCTATAATGCTAACTGTTTCTAGTTGGACTTCACACATATGTGAAGCTATAATTTCTAGTTTAGTGCTCCAACCAAGTGTGCTGGTCTTCTTCAGGTACAGAAAATAGCATATAGTAGTTCTTAGCTAAAGCTGTTTCATAGCAAAATTAGGAAGTGTTGAATTAAATATGAGATAACTTCATAGTGGAAAAATTAGCAGACTCATAAGTCAATAATATGATTGCTGGAACTAAACCTTTGGAAAATATTTTGTAGGTTAAATATAACATTTGATAAATGACTTCTTGTTAAGTTGTTTTAATTCTTTTATTGTTGGCAAGTGAGACATTATAATCTGGGAAACAAGGAAACTGTATCTTTAGTTGCATTTAGTGTACAAATTTGCAATATTTTTTATAATTTTTATATCAGTTGTACCAGTTTTCATATAGAGGACATGTGCATATCAATCGTATTAAACTTGTATTGAGTATATATACATTGTTGCCATTATATAAAACTTGCTATATGCTTTGAAATAATGTCATAAAAGCACATATAGGTATTTATTGGCTAAGGGATGAGGAAATAATAGTAATGATCATACTACTGTTAGCACACCACATTTTGAAAATAGTGGTCTGTTCATCTTGTTACTCTGAAGGCAGTCTATAAGCAAAGTATGTTGCTACCTACTAAGTCCAGAGACAGTGCATGTATGCGCAACATGTGTGTACAATTAAATCTTGTTGAATAAAAGTAATAAATTGTTAAAATTATTTGCAGTCCTTGAATGATTATTTGTTAGTAGCTATGCCTAACACACTATACATTATATTGTTATGTGTGTACTTATTAACTAGTGGTGTGCTTGAGCGATGCATGTTCCCTGTAATTGCAGCTATTCCATGCATACTTGGTGTGGCTACAAAATACTGTCAGACTCTTTACTTTGCTACCTGTTTCTGTTTCGTTTTAGCTCTCCTCCTCCTTGCCCTGTCTTTTTCATTTCTTATCGCTCTCCTTACTAATTTTTCTTCAGGAGTTTCTAACGCCCTCAAAGCTCTTGACCAAGCGTTTCTAACTTTTTGTCTATTGGGGATCGCTACTTCGTACGGCGGGTAAACAAAACAAAATGTTGCTAAGAAGGTTATTCGGCCCCCGCAAGAGCGTAGGAGAAAGGGTACACACGTACGCCCACGCAAGAACAAAATCAATTTCTAGACCTAAATATAATACTAGTGGTGCGCTCGAATAGCGCAAATGCATGGCGAGCGAGTAAATATTTGAGTATAGGTAAAGATGATTTGTGAAGGAAATCACTAAATAATAGCAATGATTAGGCATGAAGAGTTAACAACAACAGAATTACCTGGATAAACTTCGAAAGCAGTGGCAAAGAAGCGCAGCTTGACAAAGATTTCACAATTGTTTCAAGGAGAGAGTAGCTATAAACTTTTTGGTTGAAACAAAGTTGCGTAAGGCAGTGCAGCAGGATTCTCCGCGCTCCTTAATTGAAAAATACTGGAACTAACTGTGAACGCTTTACCTAACTTACGTAAATAGAAGCGCGGGCGAAATTTTTGACGTACGCATACATACCTATATATATATCTGAAATCTCAATTGAACACGACTGAGAGTCAGCTTCGCTCGCTTCGCTCGCTCGCTGAATAATATATATTTAGGTCTAGAAATTATATATATATCGCGAACTCATAGAGAGTCAGCTCCGCTCGCTTCGCTCGCTTCGCTGAAATTATTCTTCCACACCAGATAAAGTGTACATTCTAGTAGCTCCATCTATTCCCACATATTATGTGACCGTCTACAGGAAAATCGGGCACAACGCGGCCCCGACGAAAAATTTTTTTTTGCACTTATAAACTCCTCGGCAAGCAGATATTATGCTCTCCAAGTTTTATCGCGGTAGCTTTAGCCATTCCCGCTATATATCGCCTAACCGTTCCCTTGGTTAGGCTTATTTAATACAATTTTAAGAACTAAATCGATCTTTTCACATAATCATGCCCTAAGTATGTAGTTACCTGTGCCAGTATAAACTACCCTACTGACTGATGTACTTCCAGCTCCATTTACTGCTGTCAAGGTAATTGTGAACTCAGTGTATTCTTCCACACCAGATAAAGTGTACATTCTAGTAGCTCCATCTATTCCCATGATAATATCATTACCAGCACTACCAGAGACACCACCACATCCAATAACCATGAAGGAGTATGATATAGTATAGGAATCCACTACATCTCCAGTAGTCTGAGTCCATGTGAGAGTAATAAAAGTGGAGGTGGTTTGTGTTGTTGAAATCAGTGGTGGAGAAGGCATTTCAACTGAAGCACAACCACGAAAAAAATTTATTTAAGTAATTAATAATTATTATGCTCCTTAAAAAAAACTTCATTTAAATACCTTTTGGCATCTGTTTTTTATTGACAATAATCAAAACAATAACAAAAAAATTTATATTTAAGATGCAAACATCTCAGCATTAGTAATTGATTGATATTTGCTGTAAGATTGATCTTTGCTAGCAACTAATGGTTATAGCTATTTGCCTGTAAAAATTATCCACATTGTACTACACATAAACAACAGTTCTAACTAACCAACATTTATCACACTAAATTCAGAAGTAGCACGACTGGATGACAAAAGATTTAGAAAACTCAATACCCTGACTGTACAGGTATAGTTGCCTCCATCTGAAGTCCTGGCTACAGTTCTACTAACAGCACTGATATAGGATGTTCCAGAACCAGATACAATGTCACTGGGAGTTGAGCCACCTAGTCCAGTCCATGACACATCTAAAGTTACTCCATTGATCAACTCTTCAAATAACTCAATAGAACAAGTGATATTATAAGACAATCCTTCATATATGACAGGAGGAGATGTAGACAAAGTCACAGAAGAGGGAGGACGAACTAAATGTGAAAGTACACAAACCCATTACAATAAAAACTATGCTTATGCCTATAGGAAATAGCCATACTTATACTCCAATTGTTGTGTAACACAGTGAATTACTATCAGTATCATTGTCTTTATATTATGTGTGTAGTTGTCATCTAAACAAAATTTCACTAATATTGTTATCAGTGTATTTCAAATGCACACAAACAAACAAAATATTCTGTACAACTAGAACAACGACAATACAAAGGTATATATAATTTTTTTTAACTCAACAGGTATCAAAAACGTTTTTTGCTCTTTATATATGCTTTTTAATTCACCTCTTCTCTATATACTATGTTGCTCATCAAGTTATCCAAAATACATGTGATATGGAAAAAGAAATTTCAATGTTTGAAGGAAAAAATGCCAAAAAATAATACGAAAACAAGGCTGCTAGGTAAAATTAACCAAAAAGGAAAAAATTATAGTAAATGAACTCACATTGGATTGAAACAGTATTAGAATCTAGTGTAATTTGACTACTTGAAATCTGTGGTAGAGTAGATACTATTCTGACAGAACATTGATAGAGTCCAGCATGAGATGGAGTAAGAGATGAAATAATGAGTGTAGCAGAGAAGGAAGTAGCACTAAGAGAAGGAGTAGAAACTATATCAGCAGAAGATGCCCTAATAGTAGAATTATCAGGTAGAATCCATGTGACCTCTAGTGATGTACCAGATGTCAAGGGATTAGACAACATAATAGAACAAGAGAGAGATAGAGAATCTCCAGTTGACAGTGAAGATATTGGAGGGACTATCCTCACTGAAGATGGAGCTAGTTCTGCAACAGCAAACACTTCATTTTTTTATGGTACCAATACATCAAAATTATCACCAATAACTTCATTATAATATTATGATTATTCTGACACATTAAGTAATCAGGAATTTATTGCATGTGATCAGAACAGCAACTAATGGGAATCAATCCCATGGAAACGAATTGTTCAATTGGCTATTTCAAGAAGTTATAGATCTGATACACATATTATATTTATCTAGTATTACATTCATATTGTAGAATTCAAAGACAATCAATAATAAACATAATGAAGTGTGATACATCTACTGCTTAATTCCAGAGCCCTATTGAAAATAGCAACCAAGTAAGCTTACCGAGTATTTGAAGACAATCAGACTTTCCATGGCAACAATCACCATATTGATGAAACAATTATTCTCTGGCTTATGTAACATTCTTATATTATTGGCTCACTGGTAAGACTATGGTTGTTGTATTAATGATATAGACAATAACTTGCCTTGAATGACCACCACAGCAGCTCCCATTGTTGAAATACTAGAAATTACAAATGGATTACTAGATGTGATTCTAGCAGAGCATGTATAGTTGCCAGCATCAGATGTAGACACCTCTATGACAGTGAGAGTACTGTTATAACTGGTACCAGATCCAGTGAGAGTGGCACTAGTTCCACTGGTGGCTGCCATAATCATAGAGTTGTTAGGTAAAGTCCACATGACCTCTAGTCTACCATCAGTTGGGACTTCACTATTCAATGAGATAGAACAAGTGAGAGAGAGATCACTTCCCACAGATAGTGTTGATGGTGAAGATAACACTTCAACTTGCAGAGGGATACCAACTATAACATGTACACATTTCTCATCATTCGTATTTTTCTTAGTTGTATTCTCTCTTTTTCACAGACTTTAAATACGGAACTAAAAACAATGATTCAGACATTTTCATATCTGTACTATTTTAAGATACAAAAATGCATGATCGAGTTTAAAGAAAATCAATATTCTTACAGCTCCTTACTATGTGTTCATTAACAATTGATAAAACAAGCATACAAGCACATAAAATAAGATGAAAAAAAAAAGAATGTATATGTGGTACTTGTATTGCCATCAAGAAAAGGATTTACAACTTTAAAGTTGACTTGATTCTCTAAGTGTTATTTCTAACAAAATATTATAAGTTGACATAGGAACTGTGTTGGGATGGAGACTTAGAGGAGTGACTGCCGATAGAGTTCTATCCTCAATCTATAAACCTAGCAACAACTATTACATGTAGCAAGGGCCCCTAACTGAGGACCATCAACCCCGGTAAACCCAAGAGAATATAAATATTAAGATTTTGGACAGAACTAAAGTAAGATTGTACGTGAAAGCCTCAATGACATTTATTTTAACTTGGCTAGGAGGCAAAAGAGCTTGATTGTTACCAATTTGGCAAGTGAGCTCATTTAGCTTATAGAATTTGTAATAATATTATGGTACATTAAACCAACTTAGAATGTTACATTAGTGATATTGCACTGTAAGTTTTTGGTTTTCAAGTAAGTAGTTCACATTACTATAAAGTCACCTCACAATTTCTGGCACACAATAAGGTCAGTATTAAGCAGGAAAAATACATTGGAAAAGCTTTTACAACCGACTTGAACGAAGAAATTACTAAGGGATTGTCCTGTTTTAGCTGTAGTGTACATTATACTCAGATAATCAAATACGCAAGAATTAGAAATTGTATTCCATATACTATAAATAAGTATTTGAAGAGTAACATTTCAACAGAGTATTTATCGAAATAATATAAAATGTTATTTTAGAATAATGGAAAATTGCAGAAAAAAGATAATGTTTTAATCACTTAACTAATTCCTCATGTTTAAATGAAAGAAAGTATCAATAGAACCGTTTAAGTGGCAAAATAATTCTAAGAATTGAAATATTGAATAATTACAAACAATTGTGCTATCAGTATCACACTGTTATAATAATGATTTGGAAAAGTTATTCTTAAGTAGTTCATAATACTCCTTGAGTTAATGTGACTACTCATACCTGACAACATTTTGATGAGTTTGCTTAATCTAACTCAGGAGTAAATAAAAATGTAAATTAGGTTGTCAATAAACTCAACCATTAATACTATTATGATGATCAAATTAAAAGGTAAGCAAAGCTTATGGTTTAACAATAAATGGTTGACTGCATGGTTAAGGGGACGTACAATACCTGTTCTTTTAGTAATTGTAATAGTAGCATACACATCCACTCCATTAAAATCAGGTACCGTACATGTGTACACTCCCAGAGGTCCGGATGGGGTACCACCTAATATGACTAGTCTCACTTGTTCAGTGAAGAGGTAGTGAGTAAACACATTAGTAGCACCACCAAGTGCCCCAGGAGCAGGAATTGGAGTGTTATTAGGATCTAACCAGCCACCAATACTTCCTCCATTAGGATTATCACTACCTCTACAACACTGAGTATTGACATTAGTAGTCACACAAACTAATGTAGATCCAGCTAGATTACGATCTTCTGGCTGTTCTCCAATATCAGCGATGTTAATGGAGGACCCAGGATTGTAGATAACACCATTCAATGAGAAGTACAGGCCAGTGGAAGGAGGAACTAGTAACACAAGATATCTCAATAATATCGTGCAGTAAACATTGTTTACCAAAAACGACAACAACAGTTGCTATTTATTATGCAGTTAACTACAATCAGAGTGAAGAAAGAGAGTGTAAGTAATCAGAAAATGTGAAGTCCATGTGTCAGTAACCAAACCTGGCAATCTTTGACACACCATAATTGTTATGCTTATGATTCATTAAAAATGTTATCGTTAACATAAATATTATGAAGTTTTTTTTCAGTGTGGAATAAGTTTCTGCTTTATTGTTAACTCAATCCGACAACAAACACTATGCACATAGCTAATTTGCATCACTGCAGCAACTAATTATAGTTATTGCAAAAATAATTAAATCAGACATAAACATAAACATATGGTTAGACATAAATGCTTGAAATTCCTAACCTTTAAATGCCAACTAATGGAAGTAGACTACAAGAATCCCTTACTAATGACCTGTTAAAACCCACTGCTTTTTTGCAACACAGATGAATCACCTGTAAATTCAGCAAACGGTTTACAAGGTTAAACACTGCAACTATAAGTATCGCTGAACACTGTACTGGACCTTCAAGATGAGGACAGAAATTATATTTGATTAATATTGATGTTCTTAGCTTTTTTCTCATTCATACATTAATTAATTTTGAAAACAATCATCTTTTATAAGCTTGTATAAATGTAGATAGGCCAGTTCACTTGCCATTAGTGCAAGAACACACCAACAGTCCATGTGTATTAAAAAAATACAATGAATTCTGTACTCCATATCCGTTATTTATCCTAGAGTGATGTAGCTCTTACCATGCCTTATACTTGTATGTTTACTATTCTCCAAAATGTCTTGTTTTGTTGCTTGCTAAAGGAACCTACTGCTGCTATTTACTCAAAACTTAAGAACAATATTGAAAGTTGTTTTTTTGTGTAGTCTCAGAAATGGAGTGATGTTTATCTGTGGTTTACTTACAACATACATTTCTATATCGACAGATGTCCATACACACAATATGGTTAGTATTAACGAAGGAAAATATATTTGAAAGCTTCTATAACTTACTCGAATAAGGAACTGCTAAGGGATTATAATATTGCTAAGGCTACGTACACATGTAGCTATTAGATAATAAGTATTTTGAAGAATATCGTAATCAAATGTGAAATTTTGGAAAATTGCAGAAAAAATAAAATGTATCGGTCATTAATGTAACTACTGATGTTTTAATTAAAGAAAGCAGCTGCATTATCAATGGCAGTACTGTATAAGCAGCAAAACACTTTTAAGCATCAAAATGTTGAGTAAATTACCAGCAATTGTGTTATCGGTATCAAGCTATCATAATAATGATTAGAAACAGTCGTTATTTTACTCTTGAGTTTATGGACTACTTATTATCGAGTTTGCTCAACCTTAGCTACTCAATTGAAAATAAAACTGAAAGTTGAGTAGTCCATAAACTCAATAATTAATACTGCTATGATGATCAAATTAATTGGCTTATTATGTGTCAAAGAATGTCTTGTGTTGTTGATAAGACTCACAACAATACCTGTTCTATCAGTAATTGTAATAGCAGCAGACACATCCACTCCATTCATATCAGGCACCACACATGTGTATACTCCCAGAGGTCCCGATGGAGTTCCTACTATGGCTAGTCTCACTTGTTGACTGTGGAGATAACGAGCAAGTACATTAGTAGCACCACCAAGTGCACCAGGAGCAGGAATTTGTCTGTTACTAGGATCTAGCCAGCCACCAATACCTCCTCCATTAGGATTATCACTACCTCTACAACACTGAGTATTGACATTAGTAGTGACACAAACTAATGTAGATCCAGCATCTGAACGATCTCCTGGTTGTCCTCCAATATTGGCGATGTTAATGGAGGATCCAGGATTGTAGATGACACCATTCAATGAGAAGTACAGTCCAGTGGAAGGAGGAACTAATAACACACAATGAATAATGTACTCTAACCAATTGTATTGTTACTAAAGCATAAATTAATTATACTAGTATTGTTTACTAAAATCAAAATGTCATTTCAACTATGACAAGAGTGTAGAAATAGGGACTAAAAGTAAATTTAATTCTTTGTGAATAAAAGAAGACAATAAAATATGTACAAAGATGAAAGTGAGGAAACCAATAATGAGAAGTAATGCAAGGAGCATGAGGGAAAAGAATAAACAAACACAAGATTAAGAATTAGCAATAAATATAAAGTATATCTTCAACTGGAGTACGAATCTTGTACCACGTTAATCCATCAATTGTGTTCAACTAGTTCCACTAGAGATGAGGATAAAAAAGACACAAAATCAAAAGCTAATGTTTTTCTTCTTAATTTTAATTATCTTATTGTAGTAACATTCACCTTGAATAATGAACCCAGGGTGCCAGAAGATATGCAAATGTTTAATAATCATGCTATTTTTTTGTTAGCCAAAATGACCTATGTACTACCCCATTCTGACGCATTACTCATGGATGTTGTTATTATGAGGTCAAATGTCTGTTTTTGAATAATATTAATGATGAGAGACCTCTATAGCCCATAGCAGTCCTTCATCAATATTAATACCAAAACTGCTTTATGTAGAGGTTAATCCTAGAATGCTGAAGCTTTTACAATGCTTAAACTCCTTAGTTAATGCATTAAGACTTTGTGTATATCACTCATGAAGTATAAAATTATTTAAATCCATATGTATTAATTTTCAGTATAGGGTCAAAATAGGATCTCTTGTTTAATTTTAACTCAATCATTATTCAATATTAACATGTCTGATCGTGATAACATGATTAGGAATGGCTTCAAAACTCATCTCTTGTAGGCAGTATAACTCACTAAGCCAATGGGAGACTCGGTTTTCTATATCGGTATATTCCTACTACTATTGCAAAGGAACCTACAGCTGCTAATTATTCAATGCCTGAGAAAAAAACATTGAAAAGTTGTTTTTCTGTGGTCTCTATAATTTTAAGTTGTTTTGTGTGGTCTCAGTAATAGAATGATGTTTATCTGTGGTTTACTTAAAGCGACTGCTCTAAGTAAATATTTATATTGCCTAGCATTCAATTTATCTTGACAATTATTTTTTGTTTGTCTGGTGACAAGCCTCACTAGATAAAGTCCATTAAAAATAATTACTAAACTTTAGAAAGTGTACTCATTGTTTCTGTTACGTATGAGTAGTAGTAACTCTGCTGTAATTAGTTTATTCTAAATCTAGTGTATAATTATGTTTCACATTTATATAATTGAACTGCTAAACTAAATTATTATTTAGACTCGCTCACCTAGTATTCTGTCTATACATATATTCACTGGTCACATTAAATCCTATGAATTGTAGACTGAGGAGTTCTATTAATTTCTTGTGATATTAAATTAGGTTTATGTAATCAAATAATATGAATCCCACGAGTCTGATCTAGTGTCAGTAACAAAACCTGGAAATCTCTCACACACCGTGATTGTGGGTTCTAATTAAATAACAATGTTATCCTTAACTTAATGTTATGAAGTTATTATTTTCTATGTGGACAAAGTCGTTTTTTTGCTTCAATATTTACTGATTAATACAAGTAAACACAGGCACATAGCTTATTTGCATCATTGCAGCAATTAATTTAGTTACTACACCACTATTAGAATCTGCCTAGCATATTCAATATTGAAAGAGTTACAATCTATTTATCTGTAGTAAAACCATCAGCACATGGCAACAATTCCTTGCTCTGAAAAGTGTATAAGCTTAAAAGGTTAACAACCTGAAAACTGTTTGATTTAAAACGTACACTTGCAGTGATATGATCAATAAAGTAGCCTTTAACTTCACTCAATGATCCAAAGTCATCATAATAAAATGATTAAAATTATATGGATGATGGACAGTATTAATACTTCTAAATGTGTAGGGCAGAAAAAAGGCTCAATTATTTACGCCATTACTGCATAGTATTAGCCTAAGAACTGATAGGGCAGTGTGACAAGCTCTAACTATTACAAAAAAAAAAAAAAAAAATCAGTGATGCAACAGGCAAATAATGACAGATAGTCTTACCACCTTGTGAAAGTACAAAGCATCTCGATGACAATAATAAGATTAGTATCACAGAACTAATCTGCGAGTTCTCCATATCAAACAATCTAAGTTTTTTTCTTCAGATTTTAAAACCTGTAAATAACTAAGGAAGCAATACTGACTATTAGACGAGTTCAAATGAAGCAAAATGATGATAGTGTTGTATTTGTATGAACATCCGGGCCTAGCCAAGCAGGTTAGTCATGGGGGAAGACCTAAATGCCTGAACTTCCTTAGCTTCAAATGCCTACTAACGGAAGTGAACTACAGAAACCCCTAATCACCACGCTGCTTCTTCGCAGCGGCGGACGAATCGCGAGTATACTTCGACTTCAGTGAGCCGCTGAAAGTGTAAAACTATAAGTGCTGAAGACTAGAAGGCGCCTGGATGAACAAATAACGTCGATGTAGCCTTCTTATCAATGTCTCGAGTTGTCAATGTGAATGATTAAGATGACAAACTTTTGTATTCATCTTAGTCGCGTTAGTTTACATATTTTTATCATTTTTTTTTTTTGCATGTTACCTTTATTTCATTATTAGCATAGGTTCTCAACTATAGGCCGAAGTTTGCCCCTCGGAGCATAAGTAGGTGTCTAGAAGCTTAGTAGGCCACGCCCTTGTATTATAAACCTCTCATTGAGCTCACGTACGGTTATCGACCACTCGGCGATAATCATTTCTAACTAGTGGTGTGCTTGAGCACAAATGGCAAGCGAGTCTGACAGTTAGGTAACATAAAAACTACAGTATTGTTACTATGTTTTAGCTTAGTTCATGCAAACACTATAATAACAGTTATGATCGTTTATTTCATTAAACAAATACAAAATCACTCTCTTACCTGATTAATGGTAACTTTTGTAGTATCAAACATCTGCCATTCTGATAATCTCAATTACCAGTAACTCTTGGACAAGCTTTCAGCTACGATAAAAAAAAAAACCAGTGTTATTTGTAATTTTAGCCAACAAATATGGAATTACTACTAAACTCAATTTCCTGAGTATTGCTAACTTCAATTTAACTTATTTGAATTACCTCGAATTCTTGACAAGCTCTCAGCTACAATAACAAAAGACAATCAATTTTAGCACACAAACACAAAATTACTTTCTTACCTCATTTTCTTGATCAGTGGTAACTTTTATAGTACCAAATTTGAGCCATTCTGACTATTTGAATTTACCAGTCACTGTTGACCACAATCTCTTAGCTACAAAAAAGAAAAGCCAGAGTTAATTTTGTATATTTAGCTAACAATATGGAATTGCGTACTTACCTCAGCTTCCCTCGAGAAGTAGTAGCTTCCTTAGCATTAATACTACGGCATTCTGACTACCAATGGCTCTTGACAACTAACAATCGGCACTCCGTATCCCCCCATAAAACGGCTAAGTTTTGAAATTGAGTCTGGAAAAGGGTCTTAAAATATAATGGGGTCAAGCCTAAAAAGTCGTTTGTTTTTTGAGAAAAAAGTTGCCCACGCGCGCGTTTAAAGGGCATACGTACCATCCCACATACATTCATACATACTAGTGATGTGCTTGATGAACACAAATGGCGAGCGAGCCTAAAGTCAATACTACTTTTATATGAATGATTTTGAATTCTAACACTGAATCAACTGAAAATAAGGTCGAGTTTTTAAATTATTTATGCATACTGTAAAGGGATTTCAGAACCATAGTAACAACTCGCTGCACTGCTGAATTGAAGGAAAAAACAACAACAAAACAATACACTTTATTTAAACGTTTTCTTTGTGATATTCTTTAGCTAAGTAGTGGCTGTAAAGCACAATGCTTTGACACAACTGGACATACACCTACACAAGACTTACCTTCGCGATTAGTCTAGGGGACAATGCATTTTCAAGTAAATACTGTTGCGTATGGCTTATAAGCATGACAAAGAGCGCATTGACTTACCACCGCCACTAACTCGAATAGAAATGGAAGTCCCTTAAGTTTTCAAGTTTAACTGCACCCGCAAAAGAATTCAAAACGGTAACAGTATTAAATGGTAAGTTAATGCGCTATTTGTCACAGTAGTAACTAACTCGAATAGAAATTGAGCTCCCATAAGATTTTGAGTTTTAACTGCACCCGCAAAACAATTCAAAGCCGTAAACAATTCAAAGCCGTAAACAATTCAATTTCTAAGGTGATACGGGTAATGGTCGCTAAACCGGAGGATTCTGGTTAGTGAAGTTTGGGACGGGGTCGAACGCGGAGTGAACACAAAATACGGAGGGTCAAAGTACAAAATGACATACGTACGTCCATATATATAAATAAACTAGTGGTGCGCTCGAATAGTGCAAATGCATGGCGAGCGAGCAGACTCTTTTTACAGAAAAATAGGACAGAAATTACATCTAACTGTAGTGCACAGTGTAACCCTTTCCATTCTCAGTTAGCATCAGAGAATCTAAAGTCTCTGATCCCAGACTAAACTAACAATTACCTGAATAAACTTCGAAAGCAGTGGCAAAGAAGCGCAGCTTGACAAAGACTTCACAATTGTTTCAAGAAGAGAGTAGCTGTAAACTTTTTGGTTGAAACAATGTTGCGTCTGCAGCAGGATACTCCGCGCTCGTTAATTGAAAAAAACTGGAACTGTGAACGCTTTACCTAACTTACGTAATTAGAAGCGCGCGCATTTAAAGAGCATACGTGCCATCCATACATACATACATACTAGTGGTGTGCTTCAGCACAAATGGCGAGCGAGCCTGATAGTTAGGTAACATAAAATGTTACTATTTTTAGCTTACTTCATGCAAACACTATAATAGCAGTTATGACATTTGATTTAAGCAAACAAATACAAAATCATACTATTTTTATATGAATGATTTAACACTGAAGCTACTGAAAATAAGGTCCAGTTTTTAAATTTCGCCTACAAGGTAAAGGGATTTCAGTGCCATAGTAACAACTCTCAATTGAAAAAAAAAACAACAACAACAAAACAATACACGTTTTTTAAAGTTTCCTTTGTAATATTCTTTAGCTAAGTAGTGGTTATAACACACAATGCTTTGACACAACTGGACATGCACCTACACAGACTTACCTTCGCAGTAGTCTAGTGGACAATGTATTTTCAAGTAAATACTGTTGCGCACGGCTTATAACCATGACAAAGAGCGCATTGACTTACCACCGCCACTTAGAAATGGAAGTCCCTTAAGTTTCCAAGTTGTAACTGCACCCGCAAAAGAATTCAAAACGGTAGACAATTCTATTTCTAGGGTGATACGGGTACCGATCGATAAACCAGAGGATTCTGTTTAGTGCAATTTGGGACGGGGTCGAACGCCGAGCAAACACTAAAATACGGAGGGTCAAAGTACAAAATGACATACGTACGTCCATATATATAAATAAAAAAATTAATAAACATCCCCGATTTTCGATTGTGTTACCCCTGTAAGTGTCTTGCTCGCTACGCTCGCTCGCCAATAATATATTATTATTCATTTGATACAGGAGAATATCACGAGTCTGTTGGCTTAGTATTTACGCGAGTGCCGCAGGCACGAGCGTAAATACTGCCAATCAGACGATAATACTGCCAATCAGACGAGTGATATTCTCGGGTATCCAATGGATAATAAATTTATTAGGTACTGCTCATGGCAATACCTTGGTAACTCATTAGAGAGTCAGCTAGTAAGCAACTTGTATTTATCTGTAGCTATAAAATAACAACTTCAGAAGCTAGCCAGTAGAGAAGCCAGAGAGAGCAGCAGTGATGAATGTGTGGGTTGTTCATGTGCTAATGGTTCAAGTCTTGTCATCACAATATTATCCTGCACTTGCACAAGGTATGAATATTTACATTTAATATGTGCTCATTATTTGGACATTCAGAGTCATTATTTTTACTATAGTTATTAGCCAAGTAAAGTAAATACTACAAGGAATTCCATATGTATGCATAAAGTGCCTAAAAACTGTTAGTATTTAATGGTTGAAGTTTCTTGCAATTTCCATTGTTATTTGATTCACTATCCTGAATTGTAGGTATTCTTGTCGTGTCATTTATTCAGTTATCATATTATAATTTCCAGAAATTTATTCAGTATAAAATAAAAGTATAAAAAATTACAACAAAGTGACCAATGCTTTTTGAAGCATCAAAATTAATTAAATATTAATTTAAATGCAAAAAGTAAATTTCTGAAATGGTTGTTTTTAAGAATGACACTGATTCCTAAACAAGTGTCAGTATAATTATAATGAACTAGCAATAAATTAATGGAAGGTTTACTGTGCATTATTATTGATATTATTGTGTTATTAGTTCCTCCTTCCACTGGCCTGTACTTCTCACTGGATGGTGTTATCTACAATCCTGGATCCTCCATTAACATCGCTGGTATTGGAGAACAACCAGGAGATCGTAGTCTAGCTGGATCTACATTAGTTTGTGTGACTACTAATGTCAATACTGAGTGTTGTAGAGGTGGTGATAATCCTAATGGAGGAAGTATTGGTGGCTGGTTAGATCCTAGTAATACTCCAATACCTTCTCCTAATACACTTGGTGGTGCTACTAATGTGTTTACTCGCTACCTCCACAGTCAACAAGTGAGACTAGCCATAGTAGGTGGTACTCCATCAGGACCTCTGGGAGTATACACATGTACGGTGCCTGATATGAATGGAGTGGATGTGTCTGCAACTATTACAATTACAGGTACTTGAGTAATATTGATATGCTCATAAAGAGAACTTGATTTGCATGATCATCTATAGTATATCAAAATGACATGGTGAGACTGGAGGATTGTACATAATACAACACTAAGAGCAAATTAATCTTTGGAATTTAATAGAAATGACGCAAGAGTACATGATGAATGTTGCATGGGAAGATAGGTGTAGCTACACAGGTGCGCATAAACGTGTCAATTACAGTTTGTTGATAGTAGTGATGTTCATACCATTTTCCCATTTTTACCCCATTTTGCCTTCTGTTTCACCTCTTTTTCTTTCTGCTTCCCATCCTCTTTATTATAATTACTCTTAAATGAGGATATCACAAAAAACAACTTTTTTGCCAAAAAACTTTACTTATAAATGTGAACAACAGTTGACCAGTAAAACGTTTTATAATTATCTTGCAAAGTCGAATAACAGCAGTATTACAGTTTTCCAAAGATCACTATTGTTATACAGTAATTCTTTGTAATAAAAAAAAACCTTTCTGCTGCAGTTGACGATGACTGGACTATTAATTCCTTTTTTTGGTATCATTTCTATCAGTACCAGATTCGTCATTACTTGAAATTCTAATGCTTCATTACTGTCCTCTACCATCTGTATGATTAGATCTGGCTACACCCATAGTGATTGCTAACTAGGTAATTCAGCGAAGCGAGCGAAGCGAGCGGAGCTGACTCTCTAATGAGTTCGCGATATATATATATATTTAGGTCTAGAAATTGTTTTTGTTCTTGCGTGGGCGTACGTGTGTACCCTTTCTCCTACGCGCTTGCGCGGGCCGGGTAACCTTATTAGCAACATTTTGTTTTGTTTACCCGCCGTCGAAGTAGCGATGCCCAGTAGACAAAACGTTAGAAACGCTCGGTCAAGAGCTTTGAGGGCGTTAGAAACTCCAGAAGAAAAATTAGTAAGGAGAGAGGAGATAAGAAATGAAAAAGACAGGGCAAGGAGGAGGAGAGCTAAAACGAAACAGAAACAGGTAGCAAAGTAAAGAATCTTTCTTTTTGAAAAGCCATTAAATGTTCCTATTTTATTTATTAGACTATTCCTGAGGATTACTGTACCAATCAACTTTATACAGCTGTAGACTCAACTACTCTTGAAGACACTGAAAATGCAGCCACACCATCTGAACAAGAAGCTAATATTCCCACTACTTTTTGTACTGCAAGAGGAAAAGGCATCTATCAGAGGACATTCATTCTCATATACACCCAAAGCAGCAAAAAAAAGTTGCAGAAAATATAACTCAAACAATTTCGATACCGCAAAGCCTTTCAGCTTATCAGCAACGAATGCAAGAGGTAAATATAAAATAAAATATATACTTCAATAAGTTAATACGAGACATATTTTCGTTTAGGAAACCATTATGCAGAGAGCAACGTCTACAACTAATGTCACAAAAACAGCAAGTCACACGTTTGTTTGAAAGTGATAGTGAAAGAGATCACAGGCTCCACTGTTTGTCCACTAGCCAACTGTTGAGAACAGCAAATGAATCTTCATTACAAAATTCCTCTAGGTTAGAGCAGTTGTCAACTAACCAACAGCAGAGATTGGCTGATGAAACACAACTTCAACGGGAGACTAGATTGTCTCAAGTTAGGGGGAACAGGTCAAGACAACATCCCCAGGTTCCATTGCACAATATTATTCCAGCATTTTGATGATCCTCAAGTTCACACAGCAATGGTAATTTTCATGCTAAACTCTCATCGATTACTATCCCAGTCTGCATAACGTGTATGGAGAAGTTTCCAGGCACCAAAATGAAATTTAAGTCATTGGATTGTTGTCGATGTAGCCGGGATAAACATATCCCTAAGCTCTATTCAGCTCAAAATAACATGCATCCTGGAAACATTCCTCCACTTGCAGGTTAAATTTAATGTAAAACTATAAAAATTAACCTAACTCTATTATCAAACTATGTAGTCTAAGATCTACATCCATTTAACATACTCTGCTCTCCCTCTGAATATGTTATAGTACCCAAACAAACTCTTTTATTTTTTATTTTTATTAAACCACAAAGTTTACATCAGCTATAACTGTAATGGTGTATGACATTTTTAATTAAATAGCGGTATATTCTGTCTAAAACACCAGCCAATAACTTTGATGGTAAAATAATTCATTATTCTTATATTATCACAAATAATATAACATTTAAACTTTATTATATAAAGCAATACTATGTAGCTGATTACGAATTACATTAATAAAATAATTAATAATGTTGTCATCTAAAGCCACAGCTATGGACATATGATGGAGTACCACCTACTATGGCTAGTCTCACTTGTTCAGTGTAGAGGTGCTCTAATCTAGAGGAATCACTTTCAAACAAATGTGTGACTTGCTGTTTTTGTGACATTAGTTGTAGACGTTGCTCTCTGCATAATGGTTTCCTAAACGAAAATATGTCTCGTATTAACTTATTGAAGTATATATTTTATTTTATATTACCTTATTTTATATTTACCTCTTGCATTCGTTGCTGATAAGCTGAAAGGCTTTGCGGTATCGAAATTGTTTGAGTTATATTTTCTGCAACTTTTTTTTGCTGCTTTGGGTGTATATGAGAATGGATGTCCTCTGATAGATGTCTTTTCCTTCCTCTTGCAGTACAAAAAGTAGTGGGGATATTAGCTTCTTGTTCAGATGGTGTGGCTGCATTTTCAGTGTCTTCAAGAGTAGTTGAGTCTACAGCTGTATAAAGTTGATTGGTACAGTAATCCTCAGGAATAGTCTAATAAATAAATTAGGAACATTTAATGGCTTTTCAAAAAGAAAGATTCTTTACTTTGCTACCTGTTTCTGTTTCGTTTTAGCTCTCCTCCTCCTTGCCCTGTCCTTTTCATTTCTTATCTCTCTCCTTACTATTTTTTCTTATGGAGTTCCTAACGCCCTCAAAGCTCTTGACCGAGCGTTTCTAACGTTTTGTCTACTGGGCATCGCTACTTCGTACGGCGGGTAAACAAAACAAAATGTTGCTAAGAAGGTTACCCGGCCCGCGCAAGCGCGTAGGATAAAGGGAACGTTTTGTCTACTGAATCGCTACTTCGTACAGCGGGTAAATAAAACAAAATGTTGCTAAGAAGGTTACCCGGCCCGCGCAAGCGCGTAGGAGAAAGGGTACACACGTACGCCCACGCAAGAACAAAAACAATTTCTAGACCTAAATATATATATATATCGCAAACTCATTAGAGAGTCAGCTCCGCTCGCTTCGCTCGCTTCGCTGAATTATTCATTTGATACAGGAGAATATCACGAGTCTGTTGGCTTAGTATTTACGCGAGTGCCGCAGGCACGAGCGTAAATACTGCCAATCAGACGAGTGATATTCTCGGGTATCCAATGGATAATAAATTTATTAGGTACTGCTCATGGCAATACCTTGGTAACAAGAAATTTACCTAGGGGGACGTAATAACCCAACGTAATAACTATGAACACAGGTGATATGGAAAAATATTGCCCTTAGCCACATCCTGTTTAGTTTAACGCATTTTCTATGTGGCAACAGTTATCAGGCTCTGTTCAGTACCTAATAAATATAACATATACCCGATTTTGCATTATCCACCCCTAATACTGTCTCGCTCGCTACGCTCCCTCGCCAATAAGAATCCACTTTATTGGACGATATCACTGTAATATACGTGTACGAAACCCTATACCACACGTTTTTTCGGTAATTTCTTATGTCACAATTTCTTGTAGTAAACTATTTAAAAATAATAGCTACAGTGCAACATGCCTATAGAGTAGAATTTTGTCTGTTGTCCATTTCTGAATGTTTTTTTTTATATTATCTTTTCCAAAGTACAACTCACATATGTTGTTGTTGTTTACTTTAGTGTTAAATTGGTTAAGTAAAGAACAGAATGTTCTTAGGGACCATACAGATGCTTAACCCTTTCGTTCCCAATCCCGCTTTGAAGCGGGTGAAGACCGATTCACTTCTCCGAATTTTTAAAAATAGTTACTTTATAGCTAGAACCTTCAGATTGCATACACAGGTGCCCAATGCATTGGAGAAGCATCTAAAATAGCTTTCAGCCAGGACTGCTTCGACAGTACCTCACAGCAGTTGCGTTTATTTCTTCCTCGGCAAAAAAAAAAACATCGGTTCTCCGTCGAATTTTAAAAAAAGTTTTTAAATATAAGATTTGAAAATTTTTAAATTGTATATACACTCAAACTCCCCTAATATGGACAGCTAGGGACCAGGCAGTAACTCAGAAATATGGTATCTGAGAACAATTATATTAGCACTTGAATTGTAATAACTTATTTATAATTACAATTATACATACTTTGAGGAATAGCTTCTTGTATCTGAGGACAGCACACACCTTTTCTGTTTAGATGGAAATGATTTGCTATTGCTTTGCTTAAAACCCTTTCGTTCCGGATCCCGCTTTAAAGCAGGTGAAGACCGATTGACTTCTCCGAATTTTTAAAAATAGTTACTTTATAGCTAGAACCTTCAGATTGCATACACAGGTGCCCAATGCATTGGAGAAACATCTAAAATAGCTTTCAGCCAGGACTGCTTTGACAGTACCTCACAGCAGTTGCGTTTATTTCTTCCTCGGTAAAAAACAACAACATCGGTTCTCCGTCGAATTTTTTAAAAAGTTACCTTCTTCACAGCAGCTTCATTTATGGATCCAGTCATCTCCAGAGCTTTGTAGAAGCAGCAAAAAATTACTTGAGCTCAGTAGCCTTCCATAACACATTGAAACAACTGCTTCTTTGCCGACCAAGACTTTGCGGTTTGACTTACTGTCTTCTCCATTTTTTATAAAATCGCCAGTTCAACTGTGGACCTCCCTATTACGTACAGTCTTAGGTAATGCTTATTACATCATAGGAAAAAAGTGAGCGTGTCGTGTGACCCAGGTAACTATGCAAAAAAAATGTTTTCAAAGTCATTTTTTGGAAGATGGCGTCTAGAAGTTACAATGCGGTGCAAGTTTTAGACTTGCTTGATGTTGACTCTAGCGACTCAGGATCAAGGGGAGAGAAGGGAGACGACATCTAGGGCTATAGGAGGCCCTGTATCAGGGTTGGTGGACCAGACCCCGTCAACTCTGATACTGAAAATGGGAGTCAAGAAGATGATCGAGGTAAGCTTGTCTTTCTCTTGTCTTTCTCTTGAAAAATAGCAAGCTTCTGTTGTGGAAAGGACTCATTTATAGCTATATTGAGATAGAGTAAGCTGTTTAGCTATAATATATATATATATATTATTGAGTTTTGAGATTTGAAAGTGGCTTGTGGTTTTTTGAACAATTTCAAATTTTCAAAAAAATTTAAATTTTTTTTTACCACATATACTACTAGGACCAGATGTGAATGCAGTCACCGACCCGATTACGCAGATGAGGGGACAGGAGCAGAGTCTTCCAGTGATGAAGGAGAGGATACCGGACCTGAGTCTTCCAATGATGAAACACGAATAGGCAGCAGGTTCCAGTGATGAAGAAGAGGAAGTGGCTCCTCCTGCTCCGAGTTCTGGACGTCCTCGCAGTCGGAGAAGGCGGGAATTGAAGAACAAGAGTCGGGTGGATGAGGTAGGGGGAGAGTGGAAGAAAGATGACAACACACCCATTGATATTCCATAATCTTTTGTGTAAAGGACCACAGACTTTGATATTTGTGGCTGCTCCCCCCCCCTCCCCCTCCCTGAACATCCCAAAAGTTGTAATATGTATTGTTATTGTCGTTGTCGTTGTCTGTGTTTTTGTGGTGTTGTAGTGGAGCTTCACACTCGATGTATATGTGTGTGCGTGGAGTTGAAATGTTATTCTGGTGCTTCCAGATCTAACCGGGGAGGGAACGAACTCGGGGGGGGGGGGGTCTTTTCCAATCGGGGCTACTATGCCCATGTAAGTTGAATTTCATGTATGTGTGTGTGTGTACACCAGTCAATTTATATTATACATTTATTTTTATGATCTGTATTCACCTGTATCTTCTTTTTTCTAGTGTGTGTGTGTGTGTATGTGTGTGTGTGCATTTGTGGAATGAGAGAGAGCATCCGTGGACAAACAGTATGTGGCGCTTCCGTATACAACCTGGGAGGGAACTCTGGATCTTTTTGGATCGTGACTACTATGCCCATGTAAGTTGAATTTCATGTGTGTGTGTGTGTGTGTGTACACCAGTCAATTTATGTATAATAAAATATACATTTATTTTTATGATCTGTATTCACCTGTAGCTTCTTTTTTCTTGTGTGTGTGTGTGTGTGTATGTGTGTGCGTGCATTTGTGGAAAGAGAGAGAGAGCAACCATGAACAAACAGTATGTGGCATTTCCGGATCCAACCTGAGAGAGAACGAACTCGGTGGTCTTTTTCGGTCTGTGACATCATCCATGCCTGGTAAGTTGAATTTCATTTTTTCAACTTACTGATATTTGGGTGTCCAGCTAGGGCTGGGGGGGTTATGGTACAAGAATGTCAGTGAAAAGTAGGGGGGGGTTATGGTACAAGAATGTCAGTGAAAAGTAATGACGGGGGAGGGGGGGGCTCAATTCAGCGAGGCCAGCTGTTATGTTACAAATGTCATTGTTGTCTTGTGTTTTTTTGGTATTGTATGGAGGTTCCGGATCCTATGGGAGGGATCGTTCAGTCTGTGACACCATCCATGCCGGGTAAGTTGAATTCCACGTGTGTGCTTGTACTGCTTTTCATTTTCAAATTACACTTTCTCAATACAACGATTGTTTCTCTCATGTACAGTGTGGAGTATACATACCAGGGTTCATACAGTGGGAGGCTAGCGCTGGGTTCCCCCCTAGAATTTTGGGAGTTGAATAGAAATGAACATTTAGGAAGCATTTATTTTTAGTCTGATATTGTATCCCATTATGTTCCTATCATAACTGAGCCTTTAGTGCATAGGACCGAACACTGATCATCAGTGTGAAGTATAGACTCGTATGCAAAGATGTGCATCAAAGTAGTGTATGTTCCAAAAAATGGGTGTGGCGAAGTACACTCGGAGCCCCACCCCAAACAAAAATCCTGTATGAAACCACATACAATACATCATAAAGTTGCAATTATATAGGATCATGAATAATTTGTTGTTTGTATTACAAATATCTTTGTTGTTTGTGTTTTTGTGTATATGAAATTGTTTTGTAGTGGAGCTCGACGTCCGATGGCATACGTTCCTTGTGGACACTCATAGATGTCTCCTACATTATCACAATCAGCACCACACACAACAAACAACATATTTTATTGTTGAACTAATATAATATTGGAATATAATGCATCAAACAATATTATTTCTATTTTATTTTATTTTTTTATTGATGGGAAAAGTGGATTTTTTTGGGGAAAAAATTTTTTTTTTTGAAATATTAGTAGATGGCTTAAATATTATTCAATTTTCTCAATCAAAAAATGAGGGGAATCCCAAACTCTTGGTCTGTTTAGTAATATATGGTTGCTATGGGGTTTTCCCAGCCAGCATCTAGTTAAAAAAATAAAACGGCACGGCACTGATCTATTCCGCGGTAGAAAATTAGATTTTTCCGGGCGCGTCAAAACAATTCAGGAATGAGAGGGTTAATAGGTTGCTTAGTAGACATAGACATTTATGATTAGGGTGAACGGAGTGGGAGCCCAGCTGGGAAGATAATCTAGCTGCTGTAAATTTACTGTACCCTTTACTCAAACCAGCTGCTGTAAGTTGATTCTACGAATCTCAGTACACTTAAGGGACCAGCTGATGCTTACCACACCAATAATGCAGTATTGGAGTGCCCAATAGAGGGGGGGTGCCCCTGGAAAGTCCTGGATAAGGGGAGTTTGAGTATACTGTTGTAGCACTCTCTGAAAAAGTAAATTGCACATGGCAATAAAAAGTAGTACAATATAATAATTAATTAAATAATCTTATATGAAAAAATGTATTTTCAGCCTATGATATAATGAAAATCAATACTCTGGGTCTACCAACTTTTTCATTTCCACAAAGTGAGTGATTTGGTATGTATATAATATTATACTACATTATTCAATGGAAGATAAGGACAAAAGTTCAGCACTTTTTCAAATGGCTTCTTTCAATCTTTCATTTGCCAACAAGGAAATTAGAAGTAAGAGCAGCAACATTTGGTGCTACATTGATGTGTATATTGCCATGTTGCTTTAGTATTTGGTGAATGGAATTAAGTAACTACCAAAATAAGTACTCATATTGCACATATTGGTGACTGATATTATGATACTATTCTAATACATTGTATTCTGTGGATTGTAATATTACAATTGAGGTGGGCATTATTAGCATCAACTATCCTCAATATATTCAAGAAACTATTAAAAAGATGAATGGAAGTGATAATAGGTGAGTTAGGTGAGTTAGGTGAGATAATGATTTTAATATGATGAGTGAAACTCAAACTCTAATTTTCTACAATAGTGCAACTGCAGTAGTATTTTGGGAGCATTTTAATAATTTTTAGCTCTATTTGACTGACATGATTAAAAAAATAATAGATTAGGATTATGGCATTTATTAAAAAATACATTCAACAATTAAAATAAAAGTGTTACTTTAAAACTTCAAGCTATTACTTTCCATGCATTTTCCTCAGCTTAAACATAATAGCTATTGACAAGAAACTTAATGAAGTTATTATTGGTGTACAAATTCTTACTAACACACAACACTCAAGGACTAATTTTTTGGTGTACACAATTATATTGAAGACAATTTATGATTCTAATTCTGTGCCTAGATATCCAGCTAGTGTAATGCTGTCACTTGTGGTTCTACCTCCGAATGAATCTGAGGATATTTGTGATGTTGACTTCACTCAGTCCTATTCAGTTAACATTTACTCCACAAATGATAAGCGAATATTTAGCATATTAACCACTGTTAACTAGTAAGTTAACTAGTAAGTTTTAATACCATCATTACAATTTTGTGGTAACAATAGAATGCTATTTATCTGAATAATTAGAATGGAGGAGTATTCGAGATATTTAAGGATACACTACAGCGTAACATGAATAAAGAGATGATGCCAAGCAATTTGTGTTTGATAGTGCTATTTAGATTTATTCATATTATGTATACATATATTCCATTAAAAACATATCTCCCAGAACTTTATTCTTTAAAGAAGACAACTACTAATTTGTCTATTGCAATGTTTTAATAGCAATCTATTAGCTTGTGAAACTTAAACAGGCATATAACTTCAGTTGTAATTGTTTATATTTCAGCTTACAAGTAATTATTATTATAAAGAATACTTTCTGAGTATTAATGGCGAGACTATGTAAGTTGTGCAATAATAAGCTCTTATAATGTTCAATGTTTTTATAGTGAACATTGAAGTTTGCATTGTAGCTATAGCTATAGATATAATTATCCATATTGGCCTTGTAAAGTCGTAGAGTTTTCAATGTTCTTCATTAGACTTGGTCAGATATTTATGACAGTACTTAGGCTTAATATTTAATTAAGCATTACTGATCTATAACAACGGAAATCATTAAATTTGATCAGCCAGTGAGAGGGTTAAGTATATTCATATATCAAGTTTGTTGTTGTGACATTGAGGTAGGATTTCCAGATCTGGATGGAATAAATATAGTGAATAAATTAAAATATTGATGTACTGTCTTATTTGTTTATTCAAATGTATTCATGCTCACCTCACCACACATTAGACACACATACTTCACATACATATATATTCCACGCACATATATATATATTATATATACATACACACAACCACACACATAAATACATTGCACACAGTCTCTGTAGCATCATCCTAGCATTTGCTTTGGTTTTCAATAATGAATTAGAGAGTATTTGTCAAATTATTCCTATAATAATTAATCTAAAATAATAAACAGGCATAATAAAGTCCACATAAAACATTCATCAAAGAAATTTCGAGTAAAAGTGAGATAAGAACACTGGCCTATTTTTCATTACTTCGAAATATCAGGCGACGTTTCCACAGTGACACAAATTTTAGTTCAAACTTGTAGTGTTATATAATGTGATGATGTTTGTTTTATTAGATATTGTGTAAGATAGTGGCAGCTCTGATACAGTACTTCTTTCTGTGTACCTTTCTCTGGATGTTGGGAGAAGGAGTGATACTGTATGTACTGCTAGTTAAAGTATTTGGGAACTTGGCAGACAAATGGTATCTACTAATACCTGCTGTTGGGGTATGTCCAAGCTTGAGTTGCTGTTGTTTTTACCCTATCAAAGTTGTATCTTCCTATTGTGGCTATATCTGCTGGAATACGTCATGAATACTACCTAGCAGATAGTGTTAATGAATCTAAAAAATAGTAATTATTCTCATTCAAACATTTGCTCACACAAAATATATTGAAATTCATATCCACTTTAGTAATAGTATGTTTGTCATAGATGCAAGCTAAGTAGTAAACACACTAAACCTGCACAATTCCTGCACTACTTAAAAAATATAATTTAATTCTAACTGTAATGCCAAGTAGTAATATAAAGACCAAAAGTGTGAATCCTCAGATCTTTTATACACTGCCTAACTATTACAAAACCATTTCTCATACCAAAGGAATAATTTCTTGGGCTACTCCTAATTAGGTTTAATATATGGCTCAAGCATCAATGAAATAAATTTAGGACACACTCACTGCTATGTATAGTTTCAAAGTGAAACTCAGAATATAGTATCCTTGTATAATGGCAGCAGGAATTGTTTGCTCACATGATTACACTGTGGCAATAATAGGTGTTACCACAGAAACTGTATAGAATCTACTGCTTCACATTTTCTCAGAAATCATACCCAAATTAAAAGTAACATAGTGAAAGGTCTCAAATTGTCATGCTGAGTCAGTTCATACCTAAATTAACGGTTTAATTGTCATCTCCAAAATCAGAGGGCGACAAACAGATAGACAAATGGACAAACAAACAAACAGGATGACCACTTTAACCCTCTCACACATGCATGTGAGGTTTTAATAAGAGATCTCTCAGCTGAAACAATGTGTCTTATTTCTCACTCTCTACTATCCAAGACATTATGTCAAAGAATGAATTCTTTCTTTAATTGATGGAAAGTAAGTTGGAAGACCCTTATAAATTTGAATGGGTCACATTATTTATTCAAGAGCTAACTACACTCTCAGATAAAATTCAACTGAATAACTATGTCTATCTTGATAATAACATTTTTAATATTATGTAAGATCTATGTATTTGAGTATGAAACAGCTGTTGCTTTGAGTTTGTTGTTTTGACATGATTGTTTATTTCTATTAAGTTTTTCTATTATAATAATCTATTTAAATATTAGCAAATATATCACTATTTGTAATTCAGTAACTGTTCTTTACAGTTGTTGGATAAATGCTACTCCTTGATCCTGACATCTGGACTTTTGTGGGTCCCATCATCTTCATAGCAAGTGTAAGAACTTCACTGCAAAGCCATAATTAATACAGCCCTGTAATTATAGCACCAATAATAATGAGCACTTTTTATTCTATTTGAGCCTAGTAGTAGAAGTTGGCTATGTAATCTAAGCAGAATGTACAGGAATTATTAGTTTGTATTTTAATTATATGTGTTGATCAGTTGGTTTTTAAATAAACACAGTAATTTTGCTGCTTACACTTGCCTCCATAGTGAAGTGAGGACTAAAGTATCTGTAGGAAGCATAAGTGATAAAAGCAATTCTACAATGGATCTCTTCCAGTATACGTAAATAATATCACTGTACATAAAATTATCTGATCTATTCCTTATTTATTATATAATATATCTTATGCAAAGAATTAGAGATAAAAAAACTATTGATAAAAAAGCAATAGTAGCTTATATAAAGGTCTCAGTACTAAATTTGTCATGAAATTTGTCACAGCAGTTCTGCTAAGGGTATTAAAGCATTTTACCTTCCTTTTCAAACTGGTTGGTACCAAATGAAACAAATGACCAGGTCTCTAATGTTGCAAAGCAAGAAAAATGAAAATTTTTAGCTACAAACAAAAATCGAGTGATAGTGCATCTGTAATTTCTTTAGCTATGACTGATTGTAATCAGGAAGTATTTCATAATTTGAACACTAAATATTTTAATAGGTATTGTACAATACTTGACCATATTAATTTTCTTAATGAAATGTGTGCTGAATTAGTATAAGGAATACATATAATATTATTTAGATAAGATTCGCTTTTATTTAACAAACTAATTTTCTAACTACACACACTTTTGTTAATCACACTTATTTATTGTTAACCACACACTCTTCATGGCAACCTCATATCATGTAAATTATTGACATGACAGTGATAATAATCACTACAATAATGAGATTTACAAAATTGTCATTCTCTTTTGTAATATAATATTGCATGTATGCGTATGTATTAACAAAGCTATATGTATTAAAAATAAAGACATACCGTAACCATTTCTGGACTCTGCAAGTTTATCTTAGAATTATTTATTAACAAGTAAAGCTGCCAGTAGGCAAATTTAACTATGTATATATTTTAAAATTGTGATGTTAGGAGCAGTCGCTACATACTAAATTAGATGCTGCAAAGCCATCATGAAAAACCACTTTTAGGCTCCCTCAGGCCCTAAGTAGTGCCCTCGTTATGCTCAGGACACTACAGCCTAGAGCCTTCAGAACCTCAAAAACAGTAATTCCCTCTGAGGCAGCACCTAAAGTAATTAAATCTAATTAAATAATGTATGTTATGTTTGTCTATTAGCAGGATGAGTACACATAAGAATTGTCATTAGTAATTTAATTCTGCTATTAAACATCTCATGTGCAAGTATATGTACTCATTTAACTTAACTTAGGGCAATAACGATAAATATAATGAACATTAAATTATTCGGCACATGAGTATCTTATCTACTGAAAGCAATGTTTGACTCAGAAATTTTTTTCTTGTTTTAGGGAAGTCTCATATTTCTTATTCATGTTCTGAGAAATGAATACATATGGGGAAAAGTAAAAACTATATTTGGCTTAAGGAAAATTAAAGGATGTCAAACTTCTTCACAAGCTTTTACCTTCAGTTCAAGTAATAGAACAGAATCAACGATAAAGGAAGAGGTTAGTATTGCACAATATAATATGTATATGAATATATATAATTATATAATATTATTTATGTATACATTTAAAATGAATAAGAGTAATAACATGGCACCATGCTATTCCGGGATTAATAGAACAGATAACTCAAGTGAAATAGCATGAGGCTAAGTCGAGTGCTATTTCACTTGTTTTACAAGTGCTATTTCACAATTATTATTTTTCAAATGGCATTAATCTATAATAGCACAGGTTATCCATGCTATCAGTTACTGATGGTAAACCATTTTTTTTAACACTTTCACAATAACTGCACTGTATCGATCGCTCACTATATCTCTAGATTTCAAGATTGGCTTCCTCCAGGACTTCTTTCTTAACAAATGGCTCCTCTACATCCGTTAAAATACTTCCAATACAATTAATGTGCAAAAGAATAGCATAGTATCCAACTAGAAACTACTCTAACTATACATTTGCAAGCCTAATGCTGCACTCGCAATTTCACTTTCTTCGTTCTATGTATTTCAATTGAAATATAATTTTCTCCAAACATATTTTACAGGCAATTTACTAATGTGAATAATGTACAAGTTTCAAGAATAGTGTGCAGTAGTGTGGGAAATCTTTGAGCCTTAAGTTTAAAGTGTGAAATTGTATCATGCTATTATTTCTGATCATTTCAGAGTGAGATCACAACCAATATTTCTTCTGAAATAGAGACGACAGTTATTGAAAGACAAAGATTCATAGGAAAAGATATGAAAGTGATGATTAATTCATTATTTTTGGACTATAATAATAACTTACTTTTATGATTAAAAACTGAATTTTGTGACTTGAATGTATGAATGTAAAATATAGCTAACCATTGGTGCATTTTATTGATTATTTTGAAAAGTATAAGGCATATTATAATTATTACAATTACAATGATATTTGGCTAGTAACTGGTAAAGGATATGATTTATGGATCTTTTACTACTAAAGGCATGCTTCATTATTAATATAGTAATAATGTGAAACTAAAATATTCTACTAAGTTGTAAATTACGTTTGATTACAGTAGATGATTATAGTGTCATCTTAAGTGGGCGTGACTTCAGTACCTACTAATAATTGACAAAATGATGTACTTAGGGATTTGAAATGATAGTAACATGCAGTTTTGGTGACTTCAAATTACTCAATAAATGCTTTCTTAATTTAGGATCTTCAGTTTTTTACACAAAATTGCTTAACTGACATCATTATAGATATTTCCTCATGTTTTGTTCCTTCCGTCAATCTTTCCTCACGTCTTCAGCTGCCTCTGACTGTAGGCAATGAGCCTGACTCATTGATAATGTTGGAAGCCTCTGGCCTCGTTTCTCTGATATCTCAAAAAAGGCGTGGTGACTCAAAACCCTACTTAGTTTCGTTTTTATAGCCATCATAATTATTTAGCACCATTTTCTCACATTCTCTCTTTTTTATTTCACTGTGTATTTAATCATTAAATAGACAGAAAATAGTAACTGGAATGACACACTAACAAAAAGCTAGCATACCGCAATATTGAGTACTAAGCTTCTTTCGAGAAATTTCAGAGTAGGTTTGATCTTAGGTATTATTGAACACAACAGGCACAATAACCCACATAAGCCAGGATTACGCACCATATGGTGAGAAAAAACTAAGTCCATGCAAGATCTACCCTGCTCAGCAGCGCGCGCTGTTAATGAGGTTATATTTGCTTAACTCACAGCCCTCTACTGAAATTATCACTCTTCGTAGGCTGGGCGCAGTATGATATGAGGCTTCTGTATCTGGTGTTGAGTTATACCCCCTATAGTGGGCGCAGAGTGGCAGATGCAAATACGTGCACTCTCAAATATTCTTCTTCTGACATTGCAGTTCTTACTAGATCAGGAGACAGTCAGTAATGCACCATTCAGTTAGAGCTAAGAGTTATCTCTGTCTCATCATTGTATTTGTGTCTCGTTGATAATCTGTAACTTAGTAGGGCCAAATAAATTGTGACAATTATAAAATAGTTTGTGTTTAGATTCTTTAAGCATTAGGTTATAAATTAAGAGAAATGGATAAATATGCAACACATTCAGGGATTACTACTATAAAGTACAGTTACTATGAACTGCTCACATAATTTTATTTGCAACTTAAATAAACTGAAAGTTAAAGCCGTATTTACTATGATAGCGACAAGTAAACAGCTTAATTACTCTACAGCCTAATTTTCGGTACTAATTTCGTCATTTCAGATTCCTAGTCGAAGTTACTAGTTATTGGAAGATATATACTTTAGATAATAATTGTATGAGCATCAAATCAAAACCACCATTGTACTGCCTAATATGCTATTCCAACTTCCACTTACTCATTATGAAAGCTAAACATGGCTTCAGTATTGTTCCTGATACCTCTGTCATAAGCTAGGGTTGTTTCTTTTAATCAACAACTATACTCCATAATAACAGAGTCAACATCAAAAGTGAAGTCTTCATTCTGTACCGCGCGTATGATGTCAATTGTGGGTGGGATGGTGTTTCTTGGTACATTTACTAGTGGTGCGCTCGAATAGCGCAAATGCATGGCGAGCGAGCAGACTCTTTTTACAGAAAAATAGGACAGAAAATACATCTACCTGATTAGGCATGAAGAGTTAACAGTAACAGAATTACCTGAATAAACTTAGAAAGCAGTGGCAAAGAAGCGCAGCTTGACAAAGACTTCACAATTGTTTCAAGAAGAGAGTAGCTATAAACGTTTTGGTTGAAACAAAGTTGGGTAAGGCAGTGCAGCAGGATTCTCCGCGATCGTTAATTGAAAAATACTGGAACTGTGAACGCTTTACCTAACTTACGTAATTGGAAGCGCGGGCGAAATATTTTGACGTACGTATACATACATACATCTGAAATATCAATTGAACACGACTGATAGTCAGCTTCGCTCGCTTCGCTAGCTCTCTGAATTAACGTTAGTAAAGACAAGCTTCCAGGAGTCGGTCATGTCGTACCGGACAGGCCGGTGTAGTAGTGAACTTTGTCCCCCCTCTAAGCTGTCCCCAGGACATTTTTCACCAGTGAATAGTGAAAATGGCATCTTTAAAACATGATTGGACACATAGTGATGTAAGCATGGGTTGTCTGGATCATAATGAATTTGAAGTAAGACCATAATACTCAAAATTACTTAATATAACTAGCTAAATGCTGTAAAAGTATCTTCTTCACTTTCGTCATCACTTTCAAGTGGAATTTCATCACTGGTGGTTCACAGACCTTAATATTTTTGGTTATCCTTCACAGTACTCGTTTATGGTTCTTGGTGAACGAATCAGGGTTATACCAGAGTACAAAAAATCATAAATATGATCTTAGTTCTCCATCTCCAACCAGCGTAGTAGTATGGCAAAGGGTAATCAAAAAATATAACTATTAGCGGTCGGAATCTGACTCGAGCAGTGGGGGGACATTATTCACTGGGGGAACATTATTCACCGGTGAATAATGGCCGGCCGGACATTATTCAGTGGTGAATTTTGTCGGGTGGACATTATTCACGGGGCACAGTATTGACTGCGACACCGGAAACTATGATCTCCCAACTTCATTGAATTTTTTTTTATCTATTTTACCCACTTTCCGTCCTGCAGACACAGTCCAGCTTTGGGAAAACGCCTAAGGAGAAGCGGCCTAAGGAAGCGATAGAGCGCACCAGGTGTCTTGGCTCTTGGGGGCTCAGGACAATAGAAACTAAACGGATTCGTTCAGTTCATTGCTATCAATTTGAGAAGTCGTAATTTTGAAAATATGATGGTGAAACTCCTTGTGCTCAGCTCGTTGTCTATGTGTTCTGTGCTTTCTTTGGCAATGAACATGCTATTAGACCTTGAATTCACGGTCGTCAAAATAGAGGGTTTGAGACACTGTGAGTCGGATTTCAAACCAAAAATCATATTTGTGGAGAATTCTAGCGACACTGATGCAGTGCAGAACAAATCACGCTGGATCACACAAAGTTATAGAATAGGTTCTCCCATGAATAACAACAACCTTCATTCCTTCTCATGTGGGAATATAAACATAGATACAACTGGTAACAGCACAATTAGGTAAGTAGAAGGGGCAGTGGCTGACTCAAAAATAGCTTTCAAAATATTCTGAGTGCCTACAATATGGTTCTTTGTCCATGCTCAGATCAATTACAGTTAATCTAAGTAGTTTAGATACCAAATAGTTGAGGCTTTTTTAGTCATAATTTACAATGAGCAATTTTTTGCCATCCCTAAGCCTACATTCTTAAAATTGCCCTCTGATTGCTTCACCCACCAAATAATATTAGTACTTAAAAGATTAAAATCAAAACTATATTTAGTAGCCTTCCATATTCAAGGTTGACTTTGCCAAATAAGCTTCAAACTGAAGTCTCTCCATTATTTCAATGTATATTCACAGGTTATCTCGGTCCTTTCAAACACTGCCTGGATATTGCTGTGTCAAACAGTTTACCTCAAAATGTGGAGCTGTTAATAGCTTTTCAAGGTATTAATAGTAAATATTTAGTCATTCCAGTCAAAGTATAGGAATCATATAAAATATTATGTGTGTGTGTACTTAACAGTACATAATTATATCTGATTTCAAAATTAGATTCTATTATTAAATATAATGTTTAGTTGCATATTTCTGTTGAGGGGAACATTGTAAATAGTATATTACGAAATATTTTCTTCCTCAAAACAATTCATTATTTGGTCTTTTATTTGTAGCTACGGTATGAAATAGTTACACCATGTCACCACCCTCTTCATCGGCCTTTGACCTCAAGATTAAGACAGTTATCAGCACTGATTCTCCAAAAATCATGGCTGGACTATTACATAGTTAATATTGATGATAACTGTTCTTATACTTAGGATTCGAAAGAGAGAGCTGTTTAGCAATTGATCCTAGAGCTGTTATGGTTTAACTACAGATATTATTTCAATAGTGTAAATGATCAAAAAATAATAACAAAGTATTGTTGTTTTGAGGGGATATGACATGTCCAGCAGTACCAGTTACTACAGCATGGGTGACTACAAAAAATATTATATGCATTTTATATAATATATATATAATATATACATTGCAAATGTTAATCCAATCATGAATTTGTTGCAGGATATTTTGCTCTAATGAATTTATTAATGCTCTGATTAATCATTTCAAAAAATGCAATCGAAATGATATTTCAAATATCATCAAGAATAGAATAAATACTAAAATGGACTGCACTTCAAAGAATTCAAAATCGATGCGAGCACAGAGGATGATGTGTGTGAGTTATCATAAATAACGATTATGTATATCACTATCACTAAACAGTATATCACTATCACAAAACGAAATGCAAGGATTTAGTTAATTCCTCAATTATAAGAACTTAATAATTTTTATTTAATACTCAGTGCGTATTAATTGAGCAAATCATTTCCACTTTATGTACTAAAGTATTTGCTTTAACAAAAGTTCTTTTTTCCAATACTTCCAGCATGCATTTGAAAGGAATGAAATCAGATCCTCTGCATGCCATTGATAACTTCAAGTGCATGAATCTGATAGTTAATTACAATGCTTACTCACTTTAGTATTGAATAATAGAATATTTTAACAGACTATTTATATTGTCAGTTATGAATTAATAAAACTTAGTTACTCATTGTATTAAACTGCTAATTTATTTTCTGCCAGCTGTCCTACTTCATGGGAGATGTCAATGATGATGATGGAGTTGAAGATGATGCTAAGACCCATCTTAGATCTCTGTATAACTTCAGAAATGATTTGTGTGTAGGAACATTGGTTCGCAATATCAGAAGAGGATTACAGCTGGCACGAATGAATAAAGAGAAATTTAATTTTATTGACTATGAGGTAAAGAAAGATGCTAAGTTTAAGAAAACATTATATCCTCTAAAACAATTTCATTCATTTTTGAAGGTTGCTTTGAACACACTTGACTTCATATTCCAGTCCAATTACTCATCTAATTGGTTAAACCGGGTATGACTGAAATTCAAGAAGTTAATGATTTGAGTAATTACATTAAAAAATCAGATTTTTACTTTTATCGATTTGTAGAGTTTTACAGATACCAAAGAAGTAGTGGACACTGTAGAAGAACTGTTGGAACAATTAGTTGTTGACAGAGCAAACATTTCAGAGAATTTCTTCTTTGGAGCAACAAATTTAGGTAAAAACAAACTTATTTTTACTTTACTTTATTTATTTAAAGTTTTAATCATACATTTTCTCACCTTTTTATTAAACAGAAACAGCTGGATTAAAAATGTTCATTGATTGGTTTTTATGCTGTTACTTAATATCAACCTACTCCTATAAATTCATTAATAATGTTTAATAATTTACATAGATTAAAAATGAATTCAGTTAAAATAGGTTCATGAGTGCCACATTTCTTTTCAAACACACACACATTGGCCTGTGTGAAACAGCTGGGCACTGACAAAATATTACAGAATCTAGATTTCCATTTTAAATTCTTTACAGCATACAAAATAGTTAAAATGGATTCTTCAAGGACAAGAAAGTTTATTTTTCCTTTGAGTAAGTCATTTCATTAACTTGAAATCTAGTGCTGGCTAAATGATGATTTCTATGGTAGATGAAGAGAAGAAGAATTTCACAATATTACAACAGGTTTCTGTCAATTTCACCTTGGATGGTGTCCAAAGACCAGGTAAGATGATAGCTTGTATGGATTACTGAATGGCTGTTGATTTTGTTCATAGTCTGTGCTATTATAATTGTGTGTGCGTGTTTGTGTGTATATAAGATTGTTATGTCACTATCGGAGTAAGCGTAATCAATCCTGATTATACTGGATATGTTCAAGAAACAATCAGAGAAATGAACCCAAAAGATTTTAGGTACATCTATACCTCCTTCTTATGTGTATTTGTGTAAGTGTGTAGAATGAGGGGCGGTAAGGAGTGATTCTTGACATTAACTTTCAAGTAAATACAAATAATATATTATTAACCCTTCATAATTAGTTTTTAAGGGTGCTGTGACACTGCCCGCACAAATATTCATATTAATTGGATTTTGGTTCTAGGGATTACTAACTTTTTCCAGGTGTTTGTAGAGCCCAACTAATGGTGGATCCTAAAGAGTACTAATAATGGACTAACTAAATAAAAAGAACGGGCCTTGGGAGCCTGTTTCGTTCTAGTTACGAGCTTATCAGCTTCAAGTATATAATCCACAACGTCGTCGCTGTCGAGCCCATTCTTCTGTCTATTGCTACATTTGTTGATTGCCTTCAAATCCTTCGTTGTACGTTTTCTCAATTCTGCTCTGTTTCGTCTAGTTGATTGTGCTCATTTGGTCCTCGTGGCAGCTCGCCCGATTTTTTTTTTTTTAAAAAAAATTGCAAGGAACATTTCGTAGCTAAGGTCGTAGTCAGTCTATGTATGACATTTAGAGTCATTTCTACACTTAGTTTATGAGAAGTAACACAAAATAGACTCCAGGACTAAAAATTAGTCCACGCAGATCTTTTAGCAGAAACTTGATTGCATTCAAACCACACTCGGGTGAGACTAAAACACGGACCGGACTAAATTCGCGAAATTTTCGGGGACCGCGAACGCGCATGCCTGGACTCCTTGTAGACCGTTGTAGCGCCATTTAAATACGTATTAGTACTACCCGTTTCTCGAGTGGTAATGAGTTGGAGAGAAAGATTAGTTACTTACGTAACAAAGGTAAGAAAATATAGTTACATGTAGAGAGCGAATTAAGTTGTTGTCAGTGATTCTTCCTCAACTACTCTTTGTTAAGTTTGATATCTAATCTTAAGAAAATAGTTGACATACAACAATACTACTATGATATTAGACAATCCTTATATTCTGATTAACACTCTGATAAATCATTTCAAAAAATGCAATCGAAATGATATTTCAAATATCATCAAGAATAGAATATATACTAAAATGGACTGCACTCTTCAAAGAATTCAAAATCGACGCGAGCACAGAGGAGGATGTGTGTGAGTTATCATAAATAATGATTATGTATAATCATTATCACTAAACAGTATGTCACTATCACAAAACGAAATGCAAGGATTTAGTTAATTCCTCAATTATAAGAACTTAATAATTTTTATTGAATACTCAGTTAGTGCCTATTAATTGAGCAATCATTTCCACTTTATGTTCTAAAGTATTTGCTTTAACAAAAGTACATTTTTCCAATATTTCCAGCATGCATTTGAAAGGAATGAAATCAGATCCTCTGCATGCCATTGATAACTTCTAGTGCATGAACCTGATAGTTAATGATATTATGCAAATGTATTCTCTGTGTAACAAAAAAATTCTGCCAATGCAATCTGTGGTTTCTCCCTTGCCATCTAACCTATTGTCCCTCCCCCATATACAAACCTGTTGGGATGCAGTTGAGTCTGGCGCAGGTACCACCTCATAATCACCAAGACTTGGAGCTTTTCTTTCAGATTTTCTTTCTAATCGGCTACGCATATTTCTTCTCAGCTGCGTTAAATTCACTTTTTTTTGGACACCTATAGATTAGCTAATCCAATATTTAATTGTACTGCTATGTATGGTAGCACCTAGAAATCGCAGGGCTTGGAAACAACTTCACAGTATGTGGCATTCTGTTTGTGCCTTTGACTGTGAATGTTCCGATAGATGGATTGTGGCACACCAACTGATTTGCTACAAGTTGTCTGAAATTATTTAATGTTTTAGTTCATGTATTATTAATTAAATGATTCATTTATCAAGCTAGCTAGATGCATATTCAGTGTGTGTATATACCTATAATAGATTAGTGAACCATTTTTGCTGCTGGAAAACTCTACAGTTTCAGTTTATGTACAGTTTTCTGAACTTAGTTATTCACTTTATTTGTTTATTCATCTTTACTTGCTAGCTACATCACAAAATATTCATCTATATTAATTTAGCTGGCTATTTCAAAATAATTTTTTATATAAAATAAGTATCATTACATTGTATACATTCATAGAAAGTATCACTGGTCATCACAATACTGTAAAATTAAAAAAATCGTGAGTGATATATCAGGAAGAAGTTTTGCACAACAGTAAAAAATTAAAACAATGGAGTCATTAGTGAGGCAATCTGGGAGCCAGTGTCTGCTCTAGGGAGAATACTGATAAAGTAAGCCAAGGAATACAATATCAAGCAGCTGCGCTCTTTACAACTTATAACTGGGGCGGGGCCTCGGTTTGTTTTAACAATTGGAGGACTGGAAGCTTTGAATTACCCGAGTAAGCTTAAGTCAGCGGTCATTTTTTATATTGCGAGCACGGCGGATATTTGTGGTTACTTGTAGTGCGTACGAGTGCGCTCACGTTGCTATGTCACAGCATCCTTAAAGCAGAATTTATTCTTAACTCTCAAATTTAACTTATCATCATCATTAAAGCTGTTGTCAAATGTTTACTCAGAATGCCAGTCAGTGCCATGTTGTCATTGGTGGTCACTAATAACGAGAACTCACCCAGCAGCTGTGTCAACTTTCAAGATGCTCCAATTCAACTAACCTTTACTCCACAAAAGGTAAACAATACTCTAACTGCTTCAGATTTCTATTTCTAATTGGTTAATAAAAGAAAACTGATCTATTATTCTGCTTGTGATGAAAGTCATGAATAGTTGTGTAAAATAGACTTGCAGTTATCTGGTTTGTTAGATTACAATATTTCCAGAGGAATGCTAACAGACTGAATTTTGAAGCATCTACACTTTGTATATTGTAGCTTTAGGTAAAATAACACACAAATGAATCACAAGGTATGTCATAATACTTGATAGTAAGTGATGTTTTGAAAACTTTTAATGACATCTTCTTACTTTACTCATCACTTACAATACACACAAAACATTGAGTAAATTGTTTAACGTTCAGGGCGATCAGTAAGTATCTATTTCCACATATAAAATTTAATTCATGTAAGAAGAGCATAAGTTAACATGAAATTGTATAAAAACATGTATAAATCAAATATACTTTTTCAATGAACTTGATTCAAGGGGGATCCTTGCCCCAACACCCCCCCCCACTCCCTTAATGTGTTCCCTTGTTTTATCACCACTCTTCTAAAATATGGAACTCAATTTCATTAATTGGTCAATTGCTTCACTTTGTTATTGATGAAGTTTAATTTTAACAAGATTTTATGGATGAAGTCTAATTGTAACAAGATGTTTTTGATGAAATTTAATTTTAACAAATTGCTTCAGTTTCTCAAAACCAAAACGTCCTATCAAAATTAAACTTCATCAATACTATGATACGTTCATAAAAATAAGATTATTATGTTCATTTATATAATTCTATCTATTTATTTTTTCTAAGCAAAATTCAATATCAATGTAACAAAGTTTCTGGTTTATAGTACTTTTTGCTATTTTATAGGAGATTCCTCATAATTATTCCTTGAATGGATATTTCTTAAGCATCACAAGCACCTCATTGTAAGTTAACTCTTCATGTCACTGAACATGTGCAGTCTTTCACATAAATTCAATTAGTATATAATGGATAAATTGAATCATGGTGAACCTTAGTCAGGAATTTCTGATATTTTGAGTCTAAACGAGCCTTTTTCTGTCTAAACATTGAACTTAAAGACATGATTACTAAACAAGAATCAGTATTAAATTAAAGCTAGGAAGTACGAATTGCTTAAACATAAATAATAATAAAAAAAAAATTCCCTGACTTTTAAACTAAAATATAGCATTAGAATGTACATTAAAATTCCTTATTATATAGTGTATTTTTGCTGACTACATTAAGTAAAAATGAAAGCCCTTCTTAAATAAGCATGTTTAGTTTACATTTTAATTTTTCTTAAAAAAATATTTCGATCCTAATATTCTTAAAATTAATTAGAAAAAATGTCGGCTAGCCACCTCCACAGTCACTGAAGTTTGGCTCATACATGTATGTAAATAGCGTTTGTATATTTAGTGTGTGTATATATATAGTATGTAATAAACCATTATAATAAGAAGAGTGCAATAATTATAATGATAATGATTTCAGAGATAGGGATATTAATGGTCTATCTACAAAATTACTATCTGATGGATCTGTTCAAGTAGAAACAACGCATCTCACAAGTTTTGCTGTCTTAGTGAGTACCACCATTATCAATACTATTAAAATGGAATTAAATTACATTCAGTCTACGTATCATTGACAGCAAGTGGTCACCTGTTTGTAGTTCATTCTGAACAAGTCCAAACACAAGGAGTAGCTGTCAGTGCTGAACTTCAATAGTATACATTTGCCATTTGTACATGTAGCTGATTCAACATTTGGCTATATCAACTAGTAAAACGTTTTAGTTCATTTTCTTAACGGGAAAAAGGCATACTGTTAACATTATTAGAGTACTTGAACAAACTATACGAAGTCTTTTTTCTTTCTTGTTCTTCAACAATCCACTCTGCTGTCAGAGTGTACTCCTCACTCCCCTTTCACATAAAGCAACTTTTATTCCATATCAGTGTTCAGAGCACATTTTTGATCACATGTATGGTATTGTATGTATTTACACACAATGTGTACTTACAGGTTAGTCCTACTAGTGATGTTGGTGATACTCTTGGTAATGCCCACCATGAAGCACTGAATGCAGTGAGCTACTTGGGTTGTGTTGTTTCAATATTGAGTCTCTTGCTGACAATAATCTTTCTCCTGATTTTCAGGTATATCTATGAAAGATCCTTCTAAGCTGAAACAATAATGGCTGTGTTTTCTCTATTTTAAGTGTCATTAGCTAATAATTTAATCTGACATTTTGACTTCTTGCCAAAATGAAGTCAAAATCTACCACAATGAAAAATCTACCACAATGATTTTGACTTCATTGATTCATAAGGAGGATAACTGAGACATCAAGTTAAAGTTTTAACTTGTGTTAAGAAAGACCTGATATTGTTAAATTATCTTCAAATTCTTAATTAATTGTACATGATTTGTTGTAGTCGCAGAAAAAAGCTCAAGAAAGGTGTTCTGTACGTACATCTCAATCTAGCAATATCTTTGCTATTGGCTCTTCTTATTTTTGTATTTGGAGTGGATTTGGCTTCTTCAGAAGAGGTGAAGAAGACAGGAAGCTAAGGGTCGAGGCTGGAGAGGCTAGAAATACCCTAGTGTTATTTGACCCCGTAATTCAACATAAATTATAATCAATCATAACCTCAGTATGTAGGCGCCTGAAGTGAGACATCCGTGTCCATAAACACAATTTGTGGCATTAACAACACCTTGACCAATGATTATTTACTGGTAATATGACACTTGGTAGTTTTGTAATATACATACTAAACTGCAAGAAAATTACATAACATAAACTTACTTCACTTTTAGAACAACCCCATGCACCCATCCACACAAAAAAAATTAAAGTGCTACAATGAAATGAATCTGACATTTTACCAGATTACTGATACAAAATACCAACTTTTAACTTAACTTTTCTCACAGACTAGAGTTCCTATTGACCATAGGTTTGCTTTGTTTTTAATTAAGTTCTAAAACAATTGGAGGGTTTGTTGATGGAAAAAATGCAATGTGTATTGTATCACCTTGAATAATATGTACTTCCCTTTGTCATTAGATATTGTGTAAGATAGTGGCAGCTCTGATACAGTACTTCTTTCTGTGTGCCTTTCTCTGGATGTTGGGCGAAGGAGTGATACTGTATGTACTGCTAGTTAAAGTATTTGGGGACTTGGCAGACAAATGGTATCTACTAATACCTGTTTGTTGGGGTAAGTGAATTCTTCAGCCATTGTTACTGATTCTCATGTGATTGTGTTTCTCTCAGGGATTCCTATTCCTCTAGTATCTCTGTCAGCTGGTTTTCTGCACCAAAAATATCTCACTGTAAATGTAAATAACACATAGTAAGTAATCATTTATTTTTTGGGACTGATTTTGATTATGTAATAGTAGTGCAAGATAACTTAACAATATATCAAATGAGAGACTCCATAATAATCAATCTTCCCTTCATCAAAACATCTACACTTTCATCATAATATTCTTTTCACTTGCTGTCCAAACAGACTACACTGCATTCCTATCTACACAGTAAATATTAAATCTATTATTTTAAGAAAATAAAAATTAAAGCAAATTTTCAAGCCAACAATGGTTCAAATTAATTTGTACAATATGCAACTAATATTTTTATAATATTGACTTACATCTGATTATTATAAATAAAGTATATTCTTTATAATATACAATATTTTACTAATAAATGTACATTAGTTGCTGGATCAATGCCAATTCCAGTGAACCAGCTATATGGACATTTGTGGGTCCAGTCATTCTTATTACTTGCGTAAGTTTGCATTATAAATATCACACAAAGTTAAAAAAAACAGTAAATTTACTGATATTTAATGTAAGTGTATTTTCATTACTCTATTTGTTTTAAAGATTTTTCGATATCAATGTTTAGTAAAAATTATTATACGAAAAATAGCTTGCTTACACTTAATAAATATACATATTATGTAATTTATAAAATTGAGATCTTGTTGGATTGTTTTAAACGAGCTTACATTTATGACAAGTGTATTGAAAATGTCAAGCTATATAGTTGTAACAAGAAAGTTTTATAAGTACTACATAATATACTAGTCATATATAACACTATAACTGTAAAACAACTTAAGTCAATTAACTATAGTTATCACCTTGTCACACCTTCAGTAACTGACTAACAAATTTTATATTTGGATTATATTTCAGATAAACACTGTCATTCTTCTGCTGACAATCATTTCCATATTAAAGTCAAAAAAATATGTGAGTGAAATAACAGATAAAGGTAATTCAACGATGGAACTCGTCAAGTGAGTTATACACTTCTCAGACTTTGAATTGATGATTTTAAATATACCACAAATTAAATTATTATGCAGTTATGTATATCATTATGAAATGTTAGTAGTGCCATGTAATCAATGTTTAATTTAAGTGTAACTTCATATTTTAGTGACAGGCATTATGCTTTATAGGAATAGGCCTAATAGGGATGTCAGCTATATTTTTTAGGTTATATTTCACATGGATGAAATTCTTTGATGTTATCTTTCAAGTATCCTCCTCTTCTGTTACGTACACATATATATACCCATATCTATGTGTGTATGTAAGGTCACTGTAAAGGGAAGTGTCATCTTGCTTCCTCTGTTAGGCCTGACATGGTTGCTAGGTATATTTGCAGTAAATTCAAACACTGTGGTGTTTGCATGGCTCTTCACTGTGGTAAACTCTCTTCAGGTGAGAATGAGACTGGTAAAGGGTAGCAATATTATGCTAGGATATAATGCTTGAACACAAATGGCGATCAAGCATGCCTTATTAAGTTCCATAAAAACACAGTATTGTTTATGCTTTATTTCACCCTAATGTTAATACAGAATTACTCTCTTGTCTCTATTTTCCCAAATAGTGGTAGCTTCTGCAGCATCCATTCTGATTACTAATAAATCTTGACAACAAGGTCTCAGTTACAAAAAATAGCATTTTTATAACAAGTACAAGTAATGGGTATTGAACTTTAATTATAGCTTACAAACAGAGAATAATGACTCACACCATTTCTTTCGACTAATGGCAGTATCATAATGAAATAGCTACATTATTACTACATGAATTACCAGTAGCTCTTGACAACACTCTGCTACCAAAAAAATTAATGAATTTGTAACACCCTACGAAGTACCTAAAAATGAAAAGAAATAAAAGCTAGCTAAATGCTGGAAAGTGTTTAGTGAGAAGAGAATTCTAATGCAGGAATTTAGCATCACAGTTATGTCAAATTGGAAGAATTAAAAAAATAAAATGGATTATCAAGTCATTAAAACCTCAGTTATGACCCTGGCTTGCCTTTATTTTTTTCTATTTTGTTTGGAAAATGTTTTATTTTTAATCAAGTTTGGTAAAGGATCTTCAGTACAATAGTACCATTTGTCGCAACTCTTTGAGATTTGAAAATACAAATATTTCTAAGGATTTAAGGATTAATTTTTAGAAGGGTATCCACATGCACATTAATAATACCACGTACTATCCGTATATACATGTATAGTGGTGAGCATATCGGTCCCTAACTAGTTGTTGTAATTCAAACTACAGCTCTTTGTTGGCACATACTATTAAATAAAATCTATTGGAAAAACAGTGTTATTCTACAATAAAAAGGCTACATTTTCAATAAATCTTAAGTGAATGTTCTACCACCTGTTTAAGCGTGCTTCTAAAATAACATTAAATTCAACTACTACAAAATAATATCTTACATCAATCTTTCCAAACAAATGGTAGTTTCTGCAGGATCTACAGTAGCTACTAAAAATTGAGGTTGTATTTGCTACGTCAAGTACCAGTAGCACTTGACAACAAACTCTTAGCTAGGAAAACCAGCCAAGTTATTTGAAATTATTTTATTAAAGGGCCTTCAATGCCATTGTAACCACTCGCAGCAGCATTTTGGCACTTGTAAAACAAATGTTTCTACAAAATAATTGCACAGAAAGCTGAAGTAAGATTGACTCTGTGAACTAGCCAAAAAAGCTAATTCATAGTAAAAATAAGTAACCCAAGCATACATTTAAGAAATTGCATACTAAATAAACATAATAATAATTAACTAACATACCCAATGTTCATGTGTTCACCTCTAATGCTGTCTCACTTACTATCTCACTTGCTCGGAGTAATATACATAATCTTACTAGACCAACTAGGTAAAGGTCAGGCTAGCAAGACGATAACGTGCATGTATTTATGTATGTTTTTATGCACGTTTTATGTGTATATGTATGCATTTTTTACTGTTTCATTTAATACGATGTTCATCTTTCTCTTAGGGCTGCTTCATTTTTGTTTTCCATATTCTGAGGAATGACTACGTCTGGAATAAAGTAAAGAAGGCTCTCTGTTTCAGAAAAATAAGAAATGTATTGGATAACTCACAAATAGTCACAGCTAGTTGCTATAAGTACAAATGAAGAGGTGAGCAAATTAACCGCAGTGTTAAACTTATATTTATAATATTAGGTGGGCACTGTAAGCTCTTTTTAAAAATCTTATAATCAGTTGGATTGTCCTAATTATAAACACACTCTTGTGTACTATAAATTTTATAGCTTTGAGCATGCAGAACTATTCTACAGTATAATTATATTGTAAGTTCATGAAATATTGATTCAATGAAAAATCAAAGAATATGAAACAACTCAAAAGTTACACGGCATATTTATCAAAACATAAACATTAAAATACAAAATAAAAAAGAAATAACATAACTATTGCTAGCTTAATGAGATTAATTAAGTAGTTAAATTATTATCTCTACGTGTACTAGGACTACTAAAAAAATGATTAACAATAAAACAACATGCAAGCTAAAGCTACAAAATATTTATAACCTACTTGCTCCTTTGTGAGAGCCATCACGCCCTACTCTGTTGATAAATGTCGTGTATATTGAATGGTGCAGGCTGGTGGTAAAGTAAGTCAGGTGCAAACCATCATTTAATGATATATGTACCCTTATTAGACCAGGTCCATGATATAGGCCCATGTTGAATGTGCAATTAAGCTATAACTTCTAACATTGTTATCAATTGATTCAAACTTTCATTGTTTTAAGGTTCACTGCAATGATACCTCTCTTTCAACTGACACAAGAGAAGAAAATAAATTGAAAATTGAAGCATAAAATTTAAAATTGTGAGATTTATATATAATTTGTATATAGTTGTAGCTGCATCTCTATTTTACATAATTTATTTTTCATTTACATTTATATTAATTTTATACTTCAAACAATTCATATGTTAATTATATAAAATGTATATTGTATGCACTGTTATACATATGCAATAAGCACATTGGACATCATACATGAATGTTGGAGGAGAGTATTGGGACAAAGAGGAAAGCATTTATTTTATTGTCTACAAAAGTGCCAAAGGATTGTGTTGGATTAATGAGAATAATGTTGAACAAATTGCAATGCTAATCATCCCTGGTTCATGATAAGAATAAAATACTTATTTTCTACAAAAGAGCAAAAGGATTGTGTTGAGCAAAGCATATTTATCTGTTTTTCACTAAAAGTCCCTACAACCAACTATACACTGTGAGTTACCCTTCCTCTAGTACTACAGTAGTAAAGATATCTAGTGTGGAATAAACCACTTAATGCACTTGTCAGAGTGACATGGCAAGATAGTTCACTCTCTCAGGCTTTATTTTCACTCGCCTCTGGCTCGTGAAAATAAATTAGCCTACTCCTGAAATATTCTGCCATATCACACTCTGACTCATGTAATAAGTACTATATAATATATATATATATGGTAAAGTTCAAAGAGGTCAATGCATGTCCATCCCTGGAGGCTACTTAAAAACGTAAATATTAGTGTGGGCGCAGGAAACTCGAGAGAAAAGACTTCCAAATAATGCTAGGAGAAGAAAAAAAACGGCAATGAGCTAAGGAGACAGAACAGGAGAGACGTTCGCAGTTAGATCTTCCAAGTTAGCCGAGTTCATTGATTTGTTTAGTGGTGGTGGCAAGTTTTTGTCAACTCGCTGTTTGTCATAGCTATACCGCCTTATGTAACAGATTTGTTCTTACTTGAAAATCCAAAGTCCAATAGTGAAGTCACTAAGAGAATACAACGTAATGTTATATGTACTAGAGCTTTGGTACTGTTATGTGAAATGTGTATTTATAATTTATGACTCATTACTTTCTTGTGGTCCATTCACTTCCTTTGGTTTTGTGGTCAGATAATCTCTTCTATTTAATCTTGTGTTACTGGGTAGTTTATATGTGAGTCACTTAGCTGTTTGTAGTTCTTATGTTACTTGTCGTTTGTTGTTGCTATTGTTGATTGGTTGATTGATTAATTATTGAAAAGGAAATTGAT
>WLWD01001476.1_pt1 | contig 104880 bp, 67 predicted proteins | sample 6712731 | NCBI WGS metagenome assembly WLWD01 (sample SAMN12718690, study PRJNA576275) | sponge metagenome | isolation source: marine sponge | host: Mycale hentscheli | place: New Zealand: South Island, Marlborough, Capsize Point | collected 2014-11-01 | reverse complement strand
AAGAAGCAACAAAATCAAATCCTTTGTGATATTCTTAATAGTAGTTGTAACGCACAATACTATCACACAACTGAACATACCTACGCAAGACTTACCTTCGTGGTACGTCTAGTGGACAATGAATTTTCAATTAAAAGCTGTTGAGTAGGGCTTATAACTGTGACAAATAGCGTATTAACTTACCACTGCCACTAACTCGAATAGAAATGGAGCTTCCATAGGTTTTAGAGTTTTTACTGACAATTCAAAGCGATATAATTTCTAAGGTGATACGGGTAATGGTCGCTAAATCGAGGATTCTGTTTAGTGAAGTTTGGGACGGGGTCGAACGCGGAGCGAACACAAAAATACAGAGGGTCAAAGTACAAAATGACATACGTACGTCCATACTTATAAATACACAAATATCCCCGATTTTCAATTGTGTTACCCCTGTAAGTGTCTCGCTCGCTAAGCTCCCTCGCCAACTAGTGGTGCGCTCGAATAGCGCAAATGCATGGCGAGCGAGCAGACTCTTTTTACAGAAAAATAGGACAGAAATTACATATAACTGTAGTGCACAGTGTAACCCTAGTAAATAATATAAGTGGTAAAGATGATTTGTGAAGGAAATCGCTAAATAATAGCAATGAGATTAGGTATGAAGAGTTAACAATAACAGAATTACCTGAATAAACTTCGAAAGAAGTGGCAAAGAAGCGCAGCTTGAAAAAGACTTAACAATTGTTTCAAGAAGAGAGTAGCTATAAACATTTTGGTTGAAACAAAGTTGCAGCAGGATTCTCCGAGCTCGTTAATTGAAAAATACTGGAACTGTGAACGCTTTACCTAACTTACGTAATTAAAAGTGCGGGTTTTGACGTACGCATACATACCTATACTAGTGATGTGCTAGAGCACAAATGGCGAGCGAGCCTAAAGACTATAATATTTTTATATGAATGATTTTGACTTCTAACACTGAAGCTACTGAAAATAAAGTCCAGTTTGTTGATTTAGCATACAGTGTAAAGGGATTTCAGTGCCATAGTAACAACTAACTCTCTGCAACTGCTTGAATTGAAGAAAAAAAACAACAACAAAACAATACACGTTATTTAAAAGTGTTCTTTGTGATATTCTTTAGCTAAGTAGTGGTTGTAACACACAATGCTTTGACACAACTGGACATGCACCTACACAGACTTACCTTCGCAGTAGTCTAGTGGACAATGTATTTTCAAGTAAATACTGTTGGCACGGCTTATAACCATGAAAAAGAGCGCATTGACTTACCACCGCCACTAACTGGAATAGAAATGGAAGTCCCTTAAGTTTTCAAGTTTTAACTGCACCCGCAAAAGAATTCAAAACGGTAAACAAACTAGTATGATACGGGTACTGATCGATAAACCAGAGGATTCTGTTTAGTGTAATTTGGGACGGGGTCGACCACATAACTAACACAAAAACGCGAGGGTCAAAGTACAAAATGACATACATACGTCCATACATATATACAAATAAACAAACATCCCCGATTTTTTCATTTTTACCCCTGTAAGTGTCTCGCTCGCTACGCTCGCTCGCCAATTATCGGCGAGCGAGCGTAGCGAGCGAGACACTTACAGGGGTAACACAATTGAAAATCGGGGATGTTTGTTTATTGGCGAGCGAGCGTAGCGAGCGAGACAGTATTAGGGGTGGATAATGCAAAATCGGGTATATGTTATATGTATATATGTATGTGGGATGGTACGTGTGCCCTTTAAACGCGCTCGTGCGGAACTTTTTTCTCCAAAAAACACGGCTTTTTAGGCTTGACCCCCAGTTTATTCTGAAACTACAGGATTAAGCAAGCCTTACTTTATACTTAAGCTCCAAAGTGTGAGAAAATTCCTGCTAAAATGATTGCTTTTCAAGAAACAAAAAGTTGATTCGTCGACCGGTTACTATGGCATTGAAGACCCTTTTCCAGACCTAGAATTTTGGGAGTTGAATAGAAATGAACATTTAGGAAGCATTTATTTTTAGTCTGATATTGTATCCCATTATGTTCCTATCATTACTGAGCCATTTAGTGCATAGGACCGAACACTGATCATCAGTGTGAAGTATAGACTCGTATGCAAAGATGTGCATCAAAGTAGTGTAGGTTCCAAAAAATGGGTGTGGTGAAGTACACTCGGAGCCCCACCCCAAACAAAAATCCTGTATGAAACCACATACAATACATCATAAAGTTGCAATTATATAGGATCATGAATAATTTGTTGTTTGTATTACAAATATCTTTGTTGTTTGTGTTTTTGTGTATATGAAATTGTTTTGTAGTGGAGCTCGACGTCCGATGGCATACGTTCCTTGTGGACACTCTGGAATTCCAAACTTCGCAAACAGTGTACTCAATCCTTCAATCACCGCAGATGATGTAGCAGATGACGTGTTGAATGCTTCGATCCACTTAGAATGTGCATCTATCGCAACCAAATACATCTTTCCTTGCACAGGACCGGCATAGTCTAGATGTAACCTTGCCCAAGGTCTAGTAGGCCATGACCATGGACTCAAAGGTGCAACCGGTGGAACTGATTGATTTCTTTGACATTCTGCACAATCTTTTACCATGTTCTCTATGTCTTGGGTGATGTTAGGCCACCATACGTACATACGAGACATTGCCTTCATTTTTGACATGCCTAGGTGTCCTTCATGGAGTTCCACAAGCACCATCTCTCTCCCCCTTCTAGGAACCACAACTCTATTTCCCCAGAGAATACATCCGTTGTAAAGTGAAAGCTCATGTTGTCGTTTAAAGAAAGGCTTTAACTCTAACTTCTGATCATCAGGAATAGTACTTGGCCAACCTTGCCTCAAAACTGTACAACTGAACTTAACTCAGTCTCATTTGTTGTCCATGCTGCAATTTGATCAGCAGTTACTGGTGAGTTTGACAAATATTCGGTCAACATCACTACCTCTGGAGGAATATCACTCGTAGATGGTTCCACTAATAATGGCAACCTACTCAAAGCATCTGCGTTAGCATGTTCGGTAGTTCTGCGAAAGTTCAAAGTGTATTCAAACTGAGACAAATACAATAACCATCTTCGAATTCGTGCAGAGGCCTGAGGAGATATTGGCTTTTGCTCTCCTAAGAGGCCTAGTAAAGGTTTGTGGTCAGTAATGAGTTCGAATGAATGCCCAAATAGATATGAATAGAAACGTTTAATGCCGAAGATGCAAGATAAGCCTTCTTTTTCAAGTTGCGAATAATTTCTTTCCGCTTTGCTCAAGGTGCGAGAAGCATATCCGATAGGTCTCTCACTACCATCGGGCAATCGGTGAGCTAAGACTGCCCCAATTCCGTAAGCAGAGGCATCACAGGCAAGCGATATGGGTAATTTAGGATCAAAATGTACAAGTAAGCTTTTAGCAGTGAGCATTTCCTTAGATTTTTCAAATGCCTTCGTTTGTTCTTCTGCCCATCTCCAGGGTTTGTTGACGCTAAGTAACTGGTAAAGGGGAGCAAGTAGTTGCGCTCGATTTGTTAAAACTTCCCGTAATATGATAGTAACCCCAAATATGATTTTAATTCAGAGATGTTATTTGGAATGGGAGCGTCTTTGGTTGCTTCAATTTTATCAGACACAAGGTGCAACCCTTCCGCATCGATCACAAACCCCAAATATGACACTGATTTCCTCATAAACTTACACTTGTGTCTTTTGGCACGCAATCCGACTTTAGTCAAGCGAGCCAATACCTCATTTAAGGACTTAAGGTGATCTTGGTCATCTTTCCCTGTAACCAGAATGTCGTCGATATAGATACGCAATCCGACTTTAGTCAAGCGAGCCAATACCTCATTTAAGGACTTAAGGTGATCTTGGTCATCTTTCCCTGTAACCAGAATGTCGTCGATATAGACAGTCACACCGGGGATCCCTTGTAGTAGCACTTCCATGGTCCTTTGGAAGATACCTGGTGCTGATGAAATACCATAAGGCATACGAGTATATTTAAATAACCCCTTATGTGTGTTAATTACGACATATTCTTGTGAGGAGTTATCTAATGTCAGCTGTTGATACGCCTGACTTAAATCCAATTTAGTGAATTTTTCACCTCTGGCAAGTGTAGCAAATAGGTCTTCAATTTTTGGTATTGGATATTGATCCAACTTAGAAACAGGATTTACTGTTAACCTGAAATCGCCACAAATTCGTACAGTTTTACCGTCCGGTTTTAAAACTGGAACAATGGGAGCTGCCCAATCTGAATGTTCTACTGGAACTAGTGTACCTTCTGCAACAAGCTTACTCAATTCTGCCTCTATTCCTTCTCTCATGGAATAAGGAACTGTTGTGGGCTTGAAGAAACGAGGATTAGCGTTTGGGTCCACATGAATTTTTGCTTGATACCCTTTATAAGTTCCCAAACCTTCTTCAAATACTGCACTGTACTTGTCTACTATAGACCAGGGTTGAGGCAATTACAGGAGTAAAGTAATCAATTACAATTACAATTACTTAAAAATTTTGCTTCTCAATTACAATTTCAATTACCAATTACAACCTTTAAGAACTAATTACAACAAATCTGTTAGCAATTACATACAATTACATCACATCGCCTCCTCAGGATAAGTGGTCATGTAATAGGACCCACAAAGTTTGTAATTTTGTTTTAATTCATCAATTCTTCTTAAAAGAGAAAAGTTTATTTCTATCTACATTAAAAATTATAAAAACTGAGAATTCATTTTCTTGCTAGCACCCATGTGCTTTAGAACTGACCCTTTACCAAAGTGGTCTTTGACCCCAACTACTTGCCAATTAACAGGTATGCAATTACAATTACAATTACAATTACTGCAGATGGTGTAATGATTACAGCTAATTACAATTACCAATTGCAATTACCACAACACTGCTATAGACTGCAAATCAGAATTTGAGGCATAGTATAATTTTGCCCAATTTAATTGAATTTTAAGCAACCAATTTCTGCCTAGCAAGGTAGGACCTGTTCCCTTGACAACTATCAGTGGTAACTGGGCAGCCTGGTTGTCATAACAAACACTAACTTGTGTACTACCCAAGACTGGTATGGTTTCCTTGGAATAGCTTTGTAGTCTAACCTCAGTCTTATCTAAACTCCGCCCTGGCCACAAATTGTAAAATTTAGACTCAGACATGATTGTAACTGAAGCACCTGTATCTACCTCCATGTCTACGTTGCATTCATCAATAACTACTTGCACTTGTATAGGTGGTGATTTACTATCTAGTTTACTTACAGTACCAATATGGAGTAATAGAACTTCTTCCTGGTCCTCTGAATCCGAATCACTTTCCACAAATCGAACTGCATTCCTCCTGGTTGATCGTCCTTGTTTCCTGCTTGCTTTCGACTTTTGTACTCCACCTTCACGTTTCTCTTTTGCTTTGCTCATGCACACTCGAGCCAAGTGTCCTTTCTGGTGACACCAATCGCATATAGCATCCTTGAATAAGCACTGAGGGGCTAAATGACCTGTATTTCCTTGTATCTTGGCAGTGTTTGTATATCTAGACGTAGCAATTTTCTGCACTGTTCCAGCACTAGCAGCAATCTCCCGTTTAGGCGTCTTCATTTCCTTCAGGTTTTGTGCTGCAGCCTCCCAACCTTTTGCAATGGTCAAGGATTTGGCGTAAGTAAGATCAGGTTCTGCCAGTAATTTCCTTTGGATAGTCTCATCATTTATTCCACAGACAAGCCTATCGCGTATCATGACTTCCAGACTCGCTCCGAAGTTGCAAAATTCGGCAATTGGTCTCAAGTCAGCAACGTAGTCAGCTACAGATTTACCCGCTTTTCTCGACCTAGAGTTGAATCGAAATCGCTGCATCACCTCTGAGGGTTTAGGATTGTAATGCTCCTGGAGTATCCCTGCAAGTTGCTCGAACGTTTTGTCTGCTGGCTTCGCTGGGGCTAGTAAGTTCCTCAATAGCTTATACGGCGAAGGGCCAATGACCGTAAGGAACACGGAGCGACGTTTATTTTTGTTGTCCTCTCCCGTAATATCATTTGCCTCGAAAAAGTTCTGAAGCCGTTCAACATACTGAGGCCATTCTTCTACTTCCGCATCGAAGTGGTCAATCTTTCCAAGCAGTGCCTGAGCCATCCCGTAACTCGTCGCCACTTTATTGTAGTAACCCAGCAATACTTAGTATAGCTAACCCCCGAGTAATAAGGTAAGTATTAATACTTCTAATTCATAAAAGAACTGTCAAGAACTATGAACTGTCTACAACATTAAAAAGGACGTAATTTAATAGAAACACATGAGCATGCTCAGAAATAAAACCACGAATGACTTACAAACATTACCACAAAATGATCACAAAATACCACAGTTACAATCACTGCTTAGCTAAAGAACATTACAAAGAAAACTTTTAAATAACATGTATTGTTTTGTTGTTGTTTTTTCCTTCAATTAAAGCAGTTGCAGAGAGTTGTTACTATGGCACTCACTGGTTCTTGTGCATAATGAGGGAGACACCTAAAGTTAATACAGACATATTGAATATTCTTTATATGCTTGTTTTATCTCACCATTTTATCTTTTTGAATCAGGGTTATCTTAGCTCCTCCAGGCAACACACAAAATACCATGTTTATACAATGGTTAAATTGTAAGCATAAATAATAATATACCTTGACATTTTCCATGTCCTCCAAGTTGCAACCACCTGAAAACTGAGAATAAGGATAATGCACTCAATAATATGCTAAACTGAAGGATAAATGTAAGTGCTACACATGATAAACAAACCTCTCCCTTGCGTGGATGCTGAAGTTATTTTCTCAGCAGAGAAGGTGAGATCAGATAATACTTGAGCTAAAAGGTCTTCATCTTCACTGTCCCAGTCATCTTTGTATATATGTGTCATTTCAAGAATCTTCTAGATTCCTCCCAGGTATCAAGCTTGAGATAATAGGAATACTTTGGCTCCACCTCCCCATAAAGAAATTCTGCTTCAAAATAAATAAATAATTCAATTTGCTCTCTAATTGGCGAGCGAGCGAAGCTAGCGAGACACTTACAGGGGTAACACAATCGAAAATCGGGGATGTTTGTTTATTGGCGAGCGAGCGTAGCGAGCGAGACAGTATTAGGGGTGGATAATGCAAAATCGGGTATATGTTATATGTATATATGTATGTGGGATGGTACGTATACCCTTTAAACGCGCGCGCGGGGAACGTTTTTTCTTAAAAAAACATGGCTTTTTAGTCTTGACCCCAGTTTATTCTGAAACTACAGCATTAAGCAAGTCTTACTTCATACTTAAGCTCCAAAGTGTGAGAAAATTCCTGCGAAAACGCTTGCTTTTCAAGAAACAAAAAGTTGATTCGATCGGTTACTATGACATTGAAGACCCTTTACCAGATTTAAATTCAAAACTTCGCCTTTTTTACGGCTAAGTGCGGCTTGTTACTAGTTGTCAAGAGCCACCTGTAGTCAGTACTAAGAGAACTATCACTACTTCTGAAAAGCGTATGTAAGCACATAAAGTATTAATGCTAAGGAAGCTATTACTACTCGAGGGATGCCGAGGTAAGTACGCAATTCCATATTTGTTAGCTTAATATGCAAAATTAACTCTGGCCTTTCTTTTTTATAGCTAAGAGCTTGTTGTCAACAGTGACTGGTAAATTCAAATAGTCAGAAGGACTCAAATTTGGTACTACAAAAGTTACCACTGCTGAAGAAAATGAGGTAAGAAAGTAATTTTGTATTTGTGTGTCTTTTGTTTTTGTAGGTGAGAGCTTGTTGTCAAGAATTCAAGGTAATTCAGATGGTCAAAGTAACTTCAATTTGATACTACAGAAGTTATCAATACTCAAGAATGATGTAAGTAGTAATTCCATATTTGTTGGCTAAAATTTCAAATCACATAATAACACTGGTTTATTTTTTATCGTAGCTGAGAACTTGTTCAAGAGTTACTGGTGATTGAGATTATCAGAATGCATGGTTGATGTTTGATACTACAAAAGTTACCATTAATCAGGTAAGAGAGTGATTTTGTATTTATTTGCTGAAATCAAATGTCATAACTGCTATTATAGTGTTTGCATGAAGTAAGCTAAAAATAGTAACATTTTATGTTACCTTATAACTATCAGGCTCGCTCGCCATTTGTGCTCAAGCACACCACTAGTTTATTTATTTATATATATGGACGTACGTATGTCATTTTGTACATTGACTCTCGCGTTTTTGTGTTAGTTATGTGGTCGACCCCGTCCAAAATTGCACTAAACAGAATCCTCTGGTTTATCGATCAGTACCCGTATCACCCTAGAAATTGAATTGTTTACCGTTTGAATTCTTTTGCGGGTGCAGTTTTTCTATTCAAGTTAGTGGCGGTGGTAAGTCAATGCGCTCTTTGTCATGGTTATAAACCGTGCGCAACAGTATTTACTTGAAAATACATTGTCCACTAGACTACTGCGAAGGTAAGTCTGTGTAGGTGCATGTCCAGTTGTGTCAAAGCATTGTGTGTTACAACCACTACTTAGCTAAAGAATATCACAAAAAAAACTTTTAAATAACGTGTATTGTTTTGTTGTTGTTGTTTTTCCTTCAATTCAAGCAGTTGCAGAGAGTTGTTACTATGGCACTGAAATCCCTTTACCCTGTATGCTAAATAAAAAAACTGGACCTTATCAGTAGCTTCAGTGTTAGAAGTCAAAATCATTCATATAAAAATAGTATAGTCTTTAGGCTCGCTCGCCATTTGTGCTCAAGCACACCACTAGTATACCATTCAACTTACTCAGATTAAGCTGTAGCTTGTTTTATTTAAGAATACTCACTAGCAAGTATGTTCGCTTCCCCGAACAACATCCACATACCTTATCGGCGAGCGAGCGTAGCGAGCGAGACACTTACAGGGGTAACACAATTGAAAATCGGGAATGTTTGTTGGCGAGCGAGCGAAGCGAGTGAGACAGTATTAGGGGTGGATAATGCTAAATGGTAACAATATTTAGTTTTATGTTACCTAACTATCAGGCTCGCTCACCATTTGTGCTCAAGCACACCACTAGTTTATATATATGTTTGGACGTATGTATGTCATTTTGTACTTTGACCCTCCGTATTTTTGTGTTCGCTCCGCGTTCGACCCCGTCCCAAACTTTACTAAACAGAATCCTCCGGTTTAGCGACCATTACCCGTATCACCTTAGAAATTGAATTGTTTACTGCTTTGAATTCTTTTGCGGGTGCAGTTAAAATGCAAAAACTTATGGGAGCTCCATTTCTATTCGAGTTAGTAGCTATTTGTCACAGTTATAAGCCCTACTCAACAGCATTAACTTGTAAATTCATTGTCCACTAGACGAACCACGAAGGTAAGTCTTGCGTAGGTATGTTCAGTTGTGTGAAAGTATTGTGCGTTACAATTACTATTAAGAATGTCACAAAGAAAACTTTAAATAACGTGACTTGATTTTGTTGCTTCTTTTTCAATTCAAACAGTTGCGGGGAGCGGTTACTATGGCATTGAATCCCCTTTACCGCATACGTAATTTAAAAACTCGACTTTATTTTAGTAGCTTGAGTGTTAGTTGTTAAAATCAATCATTTAACAATAGTGTAGTTTAAGGCTTGCTCGCCATTTGTGCTCAAGCGCACCACTAGTTCTAGAAATTTTCGTATTCTTCTAATTAGAAATAGGTGAAATTGTGATGATTGCAGTATAGCTAGCTGTATAGAGTTGGTATGTTATGAAATAAATTACTCAATATGGAGGATTGTATATAGCTAGCTAATCTTTCAATGAAAACCTTGAACATCCCATAAAAATATTCAATGATTTGAAAAAACATGCTCTGTTGCAGCTGAATAAAGTTCAATTGTGAGAAGCCTTACAAAACATTTGGGGCAAATGTGGATTACAGCATTAAAAAATTTTAATAATGCTCGGCAGTGGATCCTCTTCCCTTCACATTCGTAGGTCGGCTGGTAATAATATACATTTTTTGTCAATTCTAATGCAGTATGATAGTTGAGCTGGTCAAGAAGAGAATCCATTTAGCATAATCCTCGATATGACTTGCTGACTCTGAGCCTGACTGACAGTCCTTCCAGTATTTCAAACTTTCTTTTTCATTTTGGAAATACATAACAGAGTGAACACCAACCCATAGCTGCTTTCATCAAGTAATGAAGATCTACCTCATAACCACATTTCTACACATATTCAAGTCCTTTGTTGTAAAAAGGAAAAAAAAAGGGAAAAGGCATTATTGCTTTTCTTTTATAATTAAGGATTATATGGACTGATAATTCTCATTTTCCCTTTATTATTCTCCTAAACACCTTATTATTCTAGAATTATTCCACTATGCCATTACATGTCTATTATTCCAGAAAAAATGCTAGCATAATCTGGCAGGGGCTACCGAGCACTTGTTTGGCTAAAGTTATATTATTTTTCTCAAGTTCTTTTTTCGCTGTTTTTTCAATTCCGGGAATGACACCAACTTTCTTGTCGTGACCTCGTTTATCTTTTAAAGGTTGATCAACAAATTCCTCGCACTTAATCATGCTCGTCTTCGTAGCCATTGGTGACGAGAAAATTATCCTGTATACAAAAATACTCAACGCCCACTTTATACGCCCCTTTTATGCGGCAATAGAAAGCATGAGACCCTTTGAACTCTTTCACCAATATTTTGTTTGATACCCAAGCAACAACAATGAACTCACAAAACAACAACGAATAGATTGAGTTGAGTTCGCACAAAAAAAAGAGGCTGGACACTAAATAGCAAAATAAATATGTGATGCAGGAGGATTGGAGTGAGGTGAACTATGTTTATTTTATATTTTGTTACTGCATATTTAAATTTTTGTATTTTGATGTGAATGAGGTTGCTTTCCATTGATATAGCTGGTATTTTAAATTACATAAACAAATGAATATCATTTACTATTGTTTAACAGCAATCAACTTGACCTCAGATATTTCATTAATTAACACGGCAAAATTAAAATCATTACATTACGGATATTTATTGGCAAAAAAAAAAAGACGAGTCACAAGATGATATGGAAGTTAATGTTTGTACGACAACAGACAATATGAATAAGGTTCAGTGAGGGAACAAACCTCCCTAGTGAAAAGTTTCAGTCAAGTTTCAAAAAGCAGAGCCAGTTCGGCCAAACGCCTGATTCTGCCGCTCCAGTAAGTCATCAATGACATCCATTAGGACACCGTGGTGCTTCTCTAGAAGCTCTGTGTTCAGAGTCCTATCAGCAAATCCCATGGCGACAAGCTTCTCCATGTCCGTGCATGGTGGCCAAGGCCCCTCCCACTGCTGGGGCATGAGGCAGCTCACATCAGGACTGACACACCACTGTGACACATCCTAAAGGGGAAAGAAAATCATTTTAAAAAATTAATAAAGATGATTATGATACTGAAATTCTTGAAAATAAACCAATATTATACATGGGTCAATTCTAATGACTATCACAAAAAACAACAACAAGTATTGCAGAAAATTATTGAAAGGGTGTGGCCAAGATATTTTTTCCCCCCTTCCATCCACTTGGTGTTAAACTGAAACATTTGGATCACTGTTTTCTGGGAAGAATTCAACTCAATATTAATAGCCTTCCAAGAGGTAGATTTAAATTTAGCAATGCTTGTTTCCTTACTAAATTGTTTGTTACTGTTTTTTGTTTTTGTTTTTTTTTTACACTATCCCATACTATTATATATACATACTTCATCCTGAGTAAGAAGCTTTGTAACATCAGTTTGTTGTGATTTCCATGGCTGAGTGTAGGGTCACACGGAGCACTGCGGGCAGGGTCACTGGGCTCAAATTGAGGGACCATAGCACTGGGGGTGTGGCCACTGGCATCAAGATCATCCAGAAGAGGGGCTGATGGATTGACTGCCTGATCAACATTCTCTTTAGCGTCCTACACAAAGCAGATAATGGGACAGAGATATGACAGTTGGATACATTGAGAGGGTATGATGAAGTACATGTTTAGCTACTATTAGTATTCAATTTATAAAATTATATTGTTTTGTTGTTTTTTTGTTGTTGTTTTTTATGGCTGCACTTTTTCCGCAAACTAAAAGAATCTAAAAAAATCATAATTAAAAAAATGAGAAACATTATTAAGAAAATCAGGACAGGTCAAGTGAAGATTAAAAAAAAAAACATTAAAGATTAAAAAAAAAAAAACACAACCTAAGTCTGTTTGGCTGTTCTTATCATATTAATTTGTGCCTCACTGAAAAACTTACTATAGCAATACTGTCAACTTAATTGACCAGGATAGCTAGACATTTGCTGCTTTTTGTTGGAGCATAACACTGTGTATTATTATGTATAAATTATCAAGTTCTGACCTTTCATAAAAACTAGATGGAAACTTTCATACCTAAAGGGGTCTGGAAAAAAGTAAAGGACAAATGTGAAAATATCTGGCAACAACTAAGATTTTTTCACAATTTTCCTTTGCTTTTTTCTAGACCCCTTTAGGTAAGAAAGTTTCAATCTATGTATAAATTGGTGTTGATTTATTAATATACTCCATGCTAGATATCTTCATGGTGTTAAGTATGGCGGTGACATATCTCTGGTCATCACATGGGTGTTATGTATTGCCAAGGTTGTTACCCTCAAATTAACCCTGGTACAAACTACTTCTGTGAAGATATCTAGCATAGAATAAACCACTTATTACACTCATCAGAGGTGATACAGCAAGATATTTCACTCTCTGGCTTTATTTTCACTCACCTTTGGCTTGTGAAAATAAATTAGCCTGCTCGTGAAATATGCACCATATCACACTATGACTCATTTGATAAGTATTATATATATAATATCCTTCAGAAAATAATACCAATGGTGATGAGGTGAGCACAGCTTAGGATACCATTAAACTTTCAGTGAAGTATAAAACAAGATATTACAATTGATAAATGTAATCGTCAGTGTGCATCCAGGAAGGGGGAAGGGGAGGGATAGTGATTAGCCTATTTTTCTTATTATGTATCCTGTATTTATTGTAAAGGTCTGCCTATTCTCTTATTTGTAGGATGTCTGTCTGTCTGTACTCTGTCTGTACTCTGTCTGAACCCTGTCTCTGTCGGGGGCGGATCCAATGCCAGATAGGCCCAATATATTTAGTTCAAATTTTATGAAATTTATTTAATATTAATTAATGATTATACATGATTAAGATATTACTTTATAAGTGAAGAGCATAAGTTAGCATGCAGTTGTCCTGGAAACTATATTGCCTGTATTAGTACATTTGTCCTTATAATATTTCAATAAACTTGGCTGGAAGGGGTGGACCCTCCGCCCCCCACCCACCAACCCACCCCAGATCTTCACCTTCCCCTATGTCTATCATCTGTTTGTCTGTCTGTCTGTTTATCTCTCAACAAATATCTCAACAATGGAAGATTTTTTAAGTATTGGAAGTTATCAGTCTGGGTTGCCTATTATTTTAACAGCTCACAATAATATTAGCAATATAACACAGCCATCTTTTAACAATGTGTAGTGCTTTAAGACTACAGAGCACCTAACTACAGAGCACCTAACTACAACGCTTGAATTGATTGACTAGTACAAATATATCTACTTGTTTATGGATGTATTAATTCATTTATTAATTTACTCCTGTGATATTATTGATATATTATAACTTGTGGGCGGGAAAGGCCCACATGAAGAATAAAGAACTGTGTGTGTGAGTGTGTGTGTGTAACGTAACACTGGGTGTGTGTGTGTAACGGAACATTGTGTGTTAGTATGTTGGTCAATAGTTGTTGTTGAGTTCTATGGCATGAGTTGTTTGTCATGTTATTTCACGTGTTGATAAGTGTAGTAGAACTTTTGTGTGTTAGTTTGTCTGTCAGAGCAGGAACTCTGTAGCATTTTGTGTGACTTTTGGGTGTGGTTGTGTTTTGTATTTAAGACCTGTAGTTGTGTGCCCTGTTCAGTCTTGGTTGTGCATTCGATTTGTGGTGTGTGTTATCTCTCATATATTAATTAAACTCCAAAGACTCAACAGTTCGCTAAGAGTTTGAGAGAGAACCCCTGGATCCTGGTGGCAGCAACTACTTGCTGTTGCCGAATGCGAGCTGAACTAGAGCAATCTATTTAGATATTTCCCGAACTCAGCCCACATTTGGTGGCAGCGGTGGGATCTTCCTGAAAGCGGCAGCATCATCGGAGATCCCTACCTACGTCCATCTGGACACCTACAGACGAGGGCAGTCTAACTGCTTGGAACAAAGTTGAACTGTATTGTGCGGTGGCACATTGTGAACTTTAATTTTTTTCTTACGTGGTCCGTGTTTGTTTTTTTCTCTCGTTGGGTCTCTGTTGGACGGCGAAGACATTCCCCGCCGATGCCGGAAACCAGACGGAGGAAGCAGTGAGAAGGAGGGCCGGCAAGAAACCAGCAGCTGTAGCATCGCAGGACTCAAACTTTAGACTATCGAGGAAGCTAGTTCTAGACCAGAAGTCGTCGCCCTATTTCACCAGAGGAGAGCCATCTATAAATCACCCGAGTGGGGCGGCTTTGCTAAGGGAGGAATATAGTGGTGATAGTGAGGTAACGTTAGAGGGGCAGGAGGCAAGAAGCGAGGAGGAAGTTCTTGCGGAGGCAGAGAATATGTCAGAACAGGGGGTCGAAGCAGTTGGTGTGATTGAGTTATTGAGGATAATGGTTGAGAGGGATACAGATAGGAATAATAGGGAGGAAGCTAGGAGGGTTGAAGAGGAGCAGAGGAGGAAGGCTGAGGAGGAAGCCCGTCTTAACGAGATAATGGAAATGTTTAAACAGATGAATGAGGTGGAGCAGGATAGGGCGGATAGGTGTAAGGCTGAGGAGATTGAGAGGTGTAGGGCAGAGGCTGAAGCCACAAAAGACAGAAGAGAGGAAGATGACAAGAAGAGGGATAAAAGGGAACGGTTAAAGGAGAGGTTAGAAGGCTTGGGTATGTATAAGGAAACTAGTGATCTGGGATGGTGGTATATCGAGAAGTTTGAGCGAATAATGAGAGATTGTGAAGTGGAGGTGGAGAAATGGGTGGAGAAATTGGTGACCAGGCTCGGGGAAAGATTATACGTTAGAATCAGTTCGCTGATGGATGAGGGAGCTGCATACGAGGTGATAAGGGAGGCATTGATGAAGGCTGTGGGTGAGACTCCTATCACGTATGGTCATCGAATTTTCGAAATGAGTGAATACTCCAACCCTAGTAATCAAGTTTCGGATGAAGAACTAATTATTGGTGATGAAACAACAGCATTTCTTCTTGATCTTGCTGATAATGAGGGAATTCCATCAACTAATTTTTATGGGCATGTGAGATCATTTTATGTAGTTCATTTAAACTCATCATTTCAATGTTGTGAACAATCTGATTATGATTCATCTTTCCTTGATACTGCAAAATCATGTACCCATGCAATGAACCGTAGTTACAAAGATCATTGATTTTTTTAAAATAATTACAAATAATGTTGTTGAACGTTAACAATGGTTTGAGCATATGGCTTGGGTATAGCTCAAATTACTGAAATGACCAATGAAATTACTGAAATGTTTGATCTGAAATACTGAAATAGCTATGCTCAGGTTGGAGACACTGGAATATGTCAGAACAGGGGGGCGAAGCAGTTGGTGTGATTGAGTTATTGAAGATAATGGTTGAGAGGGATACGGATAGGAATAATGGGGAGGAAGCTAGGAGGGTTGAAGAGGAGCAGAGGAGGAAGGCTGAGGAGGAAGCCCGTCTGAACGAGATGAGGGAAATGTTTAAACAGATGAATGAGGTGGAGCAGGATAGGGCGGATAGGTGTAAGGCTGAGGAGATTGAGAGGCGGAGGGCAGAGGCTGAAACCACAAAGGACAGAAGAGAGGAAGATGACAAGAAGAGGGATAAAAGGGAACATTGCCTTGGATTGGAGCCAAAAGTCAAGCAATAGAATTAGTTTGTCTGCACAAATTGATCCTTACAGATATTTGGAAGTACTATGCCTGTGAAAAAGAAGAATAATGCCGTATAGCTACCAATCTGTCCCAAGCCTTCAAGAACATCCAAAACTATCTCATAGCACACAACCGGATTGTCATTAGTAACTTCACTGCAGTTTCGTAATCCTTCTATGGCTCCATCTCTGATGACATAGCAATAAAGGCCTCCCTTGTCACTACATTCTGTGGTCCTTTGGAAAAGAAAATTTTGAAAGGCAAACACGCCAGTCAAGCCAAAGCTGAGAATAGAATAGGCTGCCAGGATTCGAGATATAGCCTTTTTCGGTTTATTTCCATTATCAAAGTAAGCCTGTCCAAGAAATTCATGGCAAAAAGTAATCCCCGATGGCTATAACACAAACTACGACTGCGACAATGAAGATGAGGTAAGGCAAGATTTCAAATAGTGCCCAATGGGAATTCATTGCTTCTTAACGATTCTATAAGATATTGGGAATCACTGTTCAACTTAACTGTACTCAAGTTGGTTCCTTGGATTGGAGCCAAAAGTCAAGTAATAGAATTAGTTTGTCTGCACAAATTGATCCTTACAGATATTTGGAAGTACTATTCGACTTGACTGTACTAGGAGTTGCTTCACTGGATAGGAGCCAAAAAGGCAATTGGTTCGGCTGCAACGATCAACTGCCAAAGGACAACACAATAGTTGTTACCAGGCGGACAAGAGCGTCATTTTTTGTATTCTCTCAACTGATCGATTCTTCCTGCAGAATAACTCTTCTCTGGCATCATTAACAGAACTCAATGGACTGGTTCTGTCATAGAGAACAACAACGAGTCTTTCTATTGCTATTGATAATATAATATAACTAAATTTAAAACCTTAATCTTCATTTTAGCCTATTCAATGAAGCTAGACAAGGGCACCCCTTCCAATTTGATTAAAGACATCATGAAAAACATATCAGCAACCAAGGATGCATTACTTCAGCATACCAGACGAGCGGTGTATCAAGCCGGAATATGGACTACCAGCATGCAGACACATCAAGTAATTCCCTCACCTCAAGAATTCTCCTGAAACAAACCAACCAATAACTCTTCTCTGGCATCATTAACAGAACTCAATGAACTGGTTCTGTCATAGAGAACAACAACAAGTCTTTCTATTGCTTTGAAGTGTTCAGAATCAGAAGTCAGTTTTTCAAAGGGATGTTGGGCCAGATGAACAAATGTGTTTGTCACTGCTTGGAATACCTGCCAAGCTTGCCATGCAGTCTTTTTGCCGTTACCCTTGAAAGCTGAGTTTGTATCACACCCAGTAAGAGCATGAAATACTGGAACTGTCACAAATTGCATTAATGCTGAGGAACCGGTAGTTCTTCCCCATCCCAAAGGCAACCCAAATGTCTGCCAAAGGTTGTATTCCAGAGAGTGCACGGAATGCTCCCACAAGAATAACCACAACATCTGTGTCCACAGTACGCACTTCAATCTTCCTCATGCCTTATTGTAATGCATGCTGCATGTGCACCACAATTCTTGTGTCTGCCTCCTCGTGATTGCAGTTTGGCATGGCATTGGTGGACTCATGGGAGTGTAGTACTGATTCTCCAGATGTGACATAAACTACACTACCTGATGAAAAGGAATACTCAGCAACTCTGGATGTCAAAAAAGAAAACAATTCTTCCTTGTTTTTTTAATCACGAAGGAAATCCATCCATTTGCCAGGCAGCTTTGTCTGGCCTGATACTTTCCTATGCACACCTTTACCTCTCTTTTCTCGTGTGGACTCCTTTAAACTCTTGGGCAGATATGTATCCCATACTAGGTCCAGTCTCATTGCACTCTCTAGCTGCCTCAGAAGGTAAGGGATAAACACTTCTTCTGCATAATCATTGAAGGTAATGACACCAGTAGTTGGCACAGTGAACAAGGACAGCACCATCCAAAATTATACAATCATAGGAAGATAGTGGCTCAGGCTGTGTAGACAGCTCAATGCACTTTAGTAATTCAGACTTTGTGTTGGGTAAGTGAAGCTTGCCAAAGTCTGAAAGAGAAGGTGGGAAAGATTGAATTTCGTGAGAGAAGAATTCCTTCAAATCACTGTCACGATTCTGCATAGAGATATACAATTGGCCAAAAAGAGCAACATTGTTTTGAAGACCTGCAATTTTTTTGCCCAGTTTAGTTGACTTTCTGGGCTGAGGTCTCTTGAAAAGCGCCAGTGAATTCTTTTTGATGGGATCATGGATAGAGTGAGTGAAATCTTCAAAAACGGTTTTGATTAATTCCTGATACTGCTTTTCCCCTGTATCTTCAAGACTGCACAGAGAGTTGACTACTGACTCATCCATACAGTTGCGGCTGTCCAGGGTAACAAGTTCAGGAAAGTCATCCAAAAACGGGTTTCCCATTTCCTCAAACACTGAACATAGGCTGCTAACTTGCTTCTGAAAACATCCTTGCATTGCATATCCATTTTGATGATTCTGAAAATTTCTAGGATCTTCTGGGTCATCAATCTGTTGATACTCAACTTCAAATTGCTTCTGTAATCTGGCCAACTCAGGTCCAAATATCATCCAGCGTCTGAATGCTATAGGGTTTTCTGTTAACCCAATGCAGCCACCAGATCCTTTAACACTAGCATTTTCCTGCTCATGGCCCTGGTCAACAGGGATGGCAGAAAATGAATTGTTGGTTTTGGAAAATACCAAGTGCCCTTGCCTCTCAAATTCATTTCTTATCGAGTCTGGCAAATTTTTCATGTCTCTGATGTGGACAGGCATCCATCGAGCATAGTTCACATGATCTAATGCAAAAAAAAGTGGTGTAAGCTTCTCCAAGACTTGCAAGTAGAGTTGGAAGTTTCTCTCTCTGTGAGCCCGAACTAAAATAAGAACAAGAGTTTCACACCTCAAGATGAAATCCCAGTACATAAATGTGGGAGTACCCTTGCACATATCACTTTTCCATTTTGGAAATGAAGCATTGCTCTTTGACTGCAAGTAAGCTTCTTGTTGAAGTTTCTGAAGCGTTAAGACAGTTACCTCATGTGCATGTCTGGTTCGCATAAGGTGTGTCACTCTAAGGAAAGAGTCAGCCACACCAGAAGAAGCTATTTCAGCTTCAGCTAAAGCTGCAGTCCAACCCGAAGCCTCTAAAACATCTCCCAGTGTGTACCATAGGGCCATTTCAGTGTGCAAACCTCCCAGCATGACAACATGTAAATGCTCACCATGTGTACTTGGCCACTTCCATTGCACCAACTTTGCCAAGGCAAATAGAGGCTGGTCCATGGTTGTAACAGGAATTTGTCCTGGACTAAGGTGAGCTATCGCTTGTCTTTGGACATCCATCCCATGTTTGATCATCGAAGGGGTAGCCGCTTTCTCATAAAAGAGTGGAAGAAGTGCACACACACTAGGGGGATCTTTTGAAGGTGGCTGTTGCAAAGCATGATGAGCTCCCCACACAATCTTATCTTCTTTGGCAAGTTCGTCTTTCTCCAAAAGAAGTAGTGCGCTATCTACCCATGGTTTTTCTTTAATCATTGCCTGATCTAAGTGATTTTGTCTAGGATTAGTTGGCTCAGTATTTACACTAATCTTTGGGACAGCAACATCAGTATTTTTGAAAGCAATAGCTGGAACAATGGCGTAACTGTCTGGGAGATGATGCATTCTGGTTTGAGATGATGACAAAGCAAGAGGTGGTCTCTCATGACCAGAATTGTCTGAAGTTGGAAATTGGAAGAGGCTAATTCCAGTTCCATGAAATGAAGACTGAGATGTAGTCGAGGTGGAATTATGATCACGATTGTCCATGGCACCAATAGTGAACAACCCTTTCCTGAGACATGCAGGTGATACAATACCGTCTAGTTCAAACTGCTCACAGACTGTGGTGGCAATCCAGTCTGTGAGCAGTCTAGCATATTAATGTGAAATGAATGGAATTACTTGTGTGCAGGAATTTATTTATTTGTAAGGGAGAGTATCATAATAAAAATTAGTTCCAATAGCTACTAGTGGTGTGCTTGAGCACAAATGGCGAGCGAGCCTTAAACTACACTATTCTTAAATGATTGATTTTAACAACTAACACTCAAGCTACTAAAATAAAGTCAAGAGTTTTTAAATTACGTATGCGGTAAAGGGGTTTCAATGTCATAGTAAACGCACCCGCAACAGTTTAAATTGAAAAAGAAACAACAAAATCAAATCACGTTATTTAAAATTTTCTTTGTTATATTCTTAATAGTAGTTGTAACGCACAATACTTTCACACGACTGAACATACCTACGCAAGACTTACCTTCGTGGTTCGTCTAGTGGACAATGAATTTTTAAGTAAATACTGTTGAGTAGGGCTTACAACTGTGAAAAATAGCGTATTAACTTACCACCGCCACTAACTCAAATAGAAATGGAGCTCCCATAAGTTTTTTCTTTTTAACTGCACCCGCAAAACAATTCAAAGCGGTAAACAATTCAATTTCTAAGGTGATACGGGTAATGGTCGCTAAACCGGAGGATTCTGTTTAGTGAAGTTTGTTACGGGGTCGAACGCCGAGCGAACACAAAAATATGGAGGGTCAAAGTTCAAAATGACAAACGTACGTCCATATATAAACTAGTGATGTGCTTGAGCACAAATGGCGAGCGAGCCTAAAGACTATACTATCTTTATATGAATGATTTTGACTTCTAACACTGAAGCTACTGAAAATAAGGTCCAGTTTTTAAATTTCGCATACACGGTAAAGGGATTTCAGTGCCATAGTAACAACTCTCTGCAACTGCTTGAATTGAAGGAAAAAAACAACAACAAAACAATACACGTTATTTAAACGTTTTCTTTGTGAGATTCTTTAGCTAAGTAGTGGTTGTAACACACAATGCTTTGACACAACTGGACATGCACCTACACAGACTTACCTTCGCGGTAGTCTAGTGGACAATGTATTTTCAAGTAAATACTGTTGCGCACGGCTTATAACCATGACAAAGAGCGCATTGACTTACCACCGCCCCTAACTGGAATAGAAATGGAAGTCCCTTAAGTTTTCAAGTTTTAACTGCACCCGCAAAAGAATTCAAAACGGTAAACAATTCAATTTCTAGGGTGATGATACGGGTACTGATCGATAAACCAGAGGATTCTGTTTAGTGCAATTTGGGATGGGGTCGACCACATAACTAACACAAAAACGCGAGGGTCAAAGTACAAAATGACATACGTACGTCCAAACATATGTACAAATAAACAAACATCCCCGATTTTTTCATTTTTACCCCTGTAAGTGTCACGCTCGCTACGCTCGCTCGCCAATTAGAAGCGCGGGCTAAAACAGAAGTCTTACGTAACCCATAAACAGATAAACTAGTGATGTGCTTGAGCACAAATGGCGAGCGAGCCTAAAGACTATAATATTTTTATATGAATGATTTTGACTTCTAACACTAAAGCTACTGAAAATAAGGTCCAGTTTGTTTATTTAGCATACAGGGTAAAGGGATTTCAGTGCCATAGTAACAACTAACACTCTGCAACTGCTTGAATTGAAGGAAAAACAACAACAACAAAACAATACACGTTATTTAAAAGTTTTCTTTGTGATATTCTTTAGCTAAGTAGTGGTTGTAACACACAATGCTTTGACACAACTGGACATGCACCTACACAGACTTACCTTCGCAGTAGTCTAGTGGACAATATATTTTCAAATAAATACTGTTGCGCACGGCTTATAACCATGACAAAGAGCGCATTGACTTACCATCGCCACTAACTCGAATAGAAATGGAAGTCCCTTAAGTTTTCAAGTTTTAACTGCACCCGAAAAAGAATTCAAAAAGGTAAACAATTCAATTTCTAGGGTGATACGGGTACTGATCGATAAACCAGAGGATTCTGTTTAGTGCAATTTTGGACGGGGTCGGCAACCGAACTAACACAAAAACGCGAGGGTCAAAGTACAAAAATGCCTTACGTACGTCCATACATATATACAAATAAATAAATAAATAAATAAATAAACTAACATCCCCGATTTTCGATTGTGTTACCCCTGTAAGTGTCTCGCTCGCTACGCTCGCTCGCCAATAAATATATATAGCGAAATCTAGATTGAGTTAACCCCGATAGTGTCTCGCTCGCCAATAAATAAACAAACATCCCCGATTTTCAATTGTGTTACCCCTGTAAGTGTCTCGCTAGCTAAGCTCGCTCCCAATAACATAATCTATTTTACATTTCTAACAGAGCTTCTTTTTTTTTATAATGATCAGGTACTGAATAGTGGGGGTAGTATTTTAGTTTTGCTTCTGTTCAGGGTTGTAAATCCTGAATATGCCGCTACTTAGAAACTACGCTAAATAGATCTGTTCAGAATCGATATACTAATTATTTAACATTTATCATTAAGTAGTAAGAAGCAAGCAGAGTAGTATGAGAAATGAATATGATACAGCAACTAACTGAATAAAATACTGTGAATACAGATGAGAGATGCAAGGGCCACCAATGAATGGCCTTACAACGAGTGTATTGTCATAGGAGTCATAATGCTACAGGTGTGTTTGTTTGTGTGGGGAAATGTTATATGAACTAAGTAATTAGGTAAGGTGGTGTTGCTTGAAATGTTATAAAAGAGATGGTGGGTAGAGTGTACAGGTGATAAGTGGCTAATTGGTGAATAGGTGTGGAGGAGCCCAAACAGGTACAAATTAGCTAACTGTAATAGAAGCTTTGATATAATCAAGTTCACAACAAATTTGATGATGTACTTTATACTGTGAATAAAATAGTGACTAGCCTGTTAAACAACAGTAATAAGAACAACTATTATTTTATTATTATTATTTTTTTTGCCAAAGAACAAGAAGTTCTTATTCTACCTTGAGTCTGCTACAAGTAAAGAAAGAAAAAAGAAGGAAACCTCTTGCAAGTTGCTGTAAGTATTGGAGCCTGTATTATAGACTTCTGGAATTTTTTTATTTTCCGATTTCGTATTACATAACTTGAAATGTTTACTTCATTACTTTTATAATGTTGCAAACCCTGGTAAATGTTTATTAAAAATTATTTAACTATATATTTGACTGACATCAGGTGAAACTGTAAAGACTGCAGTAGTTTTTTGAACAGGTGTTCATGCATTGATTATACGTAGGGGTACAAATTTAACTTATGATGTAGTCTCTGCTATTTTTTATATTTGTAACCACTCACCTTCTTTTTGATGCCTGACATTGAATACCAAAGCCTCTTTAATGTAATTTTTCACATGTCTTTATTAGTGAAACAGATGTTTTATAGCTGGCTTGTTGGTGTACTATATGTGACCGTCTACAGGAAAACCGGGCTTTTCTCGATATTTACGCACACCGCCGCGTTGTGCCCGGTTTTCCCGTAGACGGTCACATATTGTGGTATAAATTGAAACAAGTTATTTTTATATGTTTATCTTTGATACAAATTGGCATCATCATCATTTTAAGTTATCTTTCTATCATACTCACTTGCCACTGTATATTGGCAGTTAGAAACCACAATAATCTCATTATGACTGAGAATAGGGCCACACAAACTACACAAACTACATTTCTTATTTCTCATCAACTATATTGGAAAATGTGACAGGGAGGAAGGTCATTATTCATTATTTAATATAGTTGACTTCTATAAGAAAAAAATTGAATTGCATATAGCAAGTATGAGGTAGTAGTGGTGTGGTTAAAGCAGTGGGTGTGACCTGCATATTTTGAAGCAGTGGCTGCATCACCCAGGCAGATGCTGTTGAGATGTTCTATGTCCTTAGATCATAATTTGTAAGTCTGTGTGTGTGTGTATGTGCGTGTTATGATGATGAGGATATCGCAGTATGCATGGGTTGTGTTGATCAGCCAATAATGATGGTTACTTCAAGTGTTAGTAAAGTTCCTTTTGTTGAAATTTGTGCTAGATGACCAAAGCAAATTGAATTTTAATAATTCAGATTTTTTTAATATGCCAGGTGAATAATTTTTAAGCCTTTGCTACAGGTCTATATACTATTCCAGTTAACCTCCAATTGCATCAGATTGAATGCAATTGGAGCCAAGAAACAAATTACAAGAGAAAAAAATGATAGTAACTGTATTTAGTTATAATGCATTATCATTATATTGCTAGCCATGGTTGTATTACCTGTGTTTATCAAAACAAAAATTATTACTAGGGATTTTATAAACTAATTTTTCGGTTTTCCAAGTTTCATCCTGCTCATTGTTATGATCATTTATGAGGACCATTATGTTACTTTATTATTATTGCATTGCTGTCTTGTCTCCAGTTGTGTGATATGGTTTGTATTGATATACGGTTGGTGAGTAAAGATGCACATGACACATATGTCAGAATTACTGGACTACCTTACAAGGCCGTCGGAACCGCTGAGGCTGGTGAGGTTTCGGCCTCACCACTTTTTTGCTGAAGTGGGCGTGGTTTTGTTTGTGCGAGCGCTTACTATCACGTTGCTTTTTAGCTTAGGTAAAAATGGCATTGATGTTGGAGTCCAAAGGTGAACTATGATTACTTAATTTTCCACACTATTGACTTTGTTTACCAAACTCAAATTAGTATTCTATTCAATTTATTCAAATTTATATAAACTTATGGAAGTCTACCTGCATACACTTTTTTCCTGTGTACTTTACTTTCATCACCCCACCTTGAGCATGCCTATAAAACTACCAGTCATTCAGTCATTTTTTAGTTGTTGTTCTTGTTCTAGTCGTTGTGATTACATTATATTGAAGAACCTCGTGAACTAACCTTACCACTACCTAGCTAACCACCATTGTGAGTGTAGCCAGAGCTAAAATACAGTCAACTAGCTACTAAAATTTTGGCTGCATTCAATCATCCATGAAGCCGAGAAAGCTGCAAGTGCCAGTAGTTGGAACAGAGCCGCACCAGCCATCCTCTCCTCCATTCAAGTTCCCAAGGAGAGAATTTCGGAAGAAAAATGTCATAAAAAGATCGTTTTTGCCCCAGTGGTTCCAAAGGTGGCCTTGGCTTCATTATTGTGAATATATGGATGCAGCATTCTGCTTCATTTATGTGAAAGCCTACTCTGAGAATAAGCTTAATTCAGTAAGTAATCTTGAAACCACCTATATTTCATCTGGCTACACTAATTGGAAGGATCCATGTGTTAAATTTCCAAGCCATGAGTCCAGTAGATGCCATAAGGATGCAGTACTGAAGACCATTACTCTCCCTGTAACTATTAAGGATATAGGAGAAAGTCTGTCATCTCAACTTGCTAAAGATAGATTGGAGCGTCGACAGTTTTTTGAAATCACTATCAAATGTCTGGTTCTTAGCTAGGTAGGCATTACCTCTTCGAGGAGGTGGGGATGAAAGTAATTCCAATTACATGCAATTGCTTAAACTCTGTGGGGAAGATGACTCTAGGGTATTTCAATGGATAAAAAAGAAAACAGATAGCTAAGTATACATCTGGTGATATGCAAAATGAAATGATTAAAGTAGGCACTTCAAGTCCTTCAAGAGGTTGGCGCAGTTCAATACATTCAGCATCTTTTGTTACCTTGATGGTCGATGAAACAACTGATGCTTCAAATTGTGAGCAAGTTGTATTGTGTATTCGTTGGGTTGATGCTAACTTTGAAGTCCATGAAGACTTCATTGGCGTGTTCATGGTGGATGCAATTGATGCTGATACGATTACTGCAGTAATATTTGATATTCTTAGGCGTTTAAATCTTTCTATTGCCAAAGTAAGAGGGCAGTGTTATGATGGTGCTTCTACAATGTCAGGAAAAAATGCTGGAGTAGTTGCTACAGTATTAAAAGAAGAGCCTAAAGCTTTGTACACACACTGCTATGGCCATTCACTCAGCCTACTGAAAAGTGAGTTGGCCCCTGATACACCTGGTATTAGAGTTCTTTGTCCAACAAGATGGACAGTAATGGCAGACTCCTTAAAGAGTATCTTAGACAATTTTGAAGTTCTTCAAGAATTGTGGGAAGAATCTATTGACTTAGTGAAAGACACTGAAATGAAGGCTCGTATAAATGGAGTTGCATCTCAAATGAAGACTTTTGATTATTATTTTGGAATTTGTTTAGGGCATTTGATTCTTAAACACAGTGATAACTTGAGCAGAGCATTGCAAATGAGTGACATATCAGCCTCAGAAGGGGTCAGGAAGTGGCCTCCATGACTTTGAAAGTTCTAAAATCTATATATGTTCTGATGACATATTTAAGTTATTTTGGGAAAAGATTTGTAAATAGGTTGAACATTTTAGTTTTTCACCACCAGGTTTACCACGTCATCGTAAAGCTCCTCGAAGATTCGAAGAAGGAGATGCAGAGAGTGTGTTTCCTGAAACACCAGAGGACTACAGACCTATCTACTTTGAAGCATTGGATCTCATCACCACTTCTATTACTGATCGATTTAATCGGCCTGGTTATAATGTTTTTCATAATGTTCAAAATCTTATTCTAAAAGCAGTTCAAGGACTGGATTATGAAGCTGAGTTAAAGTGTGTGGCTAATTTCTATACGACTGATTTTAATTATGAATTATTAAGAACTCAGCTGGAGATACTGAGAGCTAATTTCACTCCAAATCAAACCTCTGTTTAAATCACTGATGTTACTGAATTATTCAAAGCAATGACTTCAGCGAGAACATCTATCTGAAGTGTGTCAATTGTTTCAACTCCTACTTGTAATACCAGCAACTAATGTTGTCAGTAAAAGGTCCTTTAGTGCATTACGAAGAGTGAAAACGTATTTGCGTTCGACAATGGCTCAAGACAGGCTGAATCACATCATGACTTTGCATATTCATCGAGGTCTTACTTATGATCTAAGCTTGATTGAAAGTGCTAACCGATTTATTCATGGAAGTCATCATAGAGAACAGATTTTTGGGAAATTTGTGGCAACTGATATTAAAAAATGTGATTGAAACTGTTTATTTGTAAACATAAATTAAATTTTCTTGAACAATGTTTGAAACTTTTTTTTTAATATATATAAAATTTTCTTGGCTAATGATTATTTGTAAATATCAATTAAATTTTCTTGACTAATATTGGCCTCACCACTTTGTATTTGCTTCAGACCCCCCTAATATAGATATGGTACAGGTGAAGGACTCGATTTAGTTACTACATAGGGCATGATATGCATCAGTTACATGGTATTAGCCTGTCCAGGATGTTCAGGATATTGACTGTTGCCACATGGTAATAGGCACATGTATCAGTTCAGTGATGTTTGTGAGTGTTCTATTAAAAAATTTGTGTTGGACTCAAACAAAAGTCTATGGGAATAGAAAAACAACAACAGGTTTCCCGCTCAAAACGTGCCCGCTTTTGTACAGCTCAATTGGTCACGTGGACTGTCTTCATTTAAGAATTTTGTAAACAATGAGCGGTTTTTTTCTCAGATTGCTGTGTTTCTAGCTTTGTATCGCGATTAGCTCAGGTTGTGAGTGTGGAAATGGGATAAACAGAGTGTGTTGTTGTCGCAGAGGGTACAGGATCACCTGATAGAATGTTGGTAAGATTATTTGTCTACCTGTTCAATAACAAATGTTGTATAGCCAATATATTTCAGAGTGATATAGCCATTATTTAGCTAGCAACTTGTAATATAGCCACACTTAAGCTTTGTGCCGTTAAATTTAAATTGTGTGCTTATCAAAACTGTGTTTATTCCAATTTCTTTTTCTTCACTACTATATGCCATTTATTGTAAGAATTAGGACCAACTCAGGCTGCACTCCACCTTCAACTCGGATCACAACTATATTTTGTAAAATATGTGTACTACTTAAATCTATCATCTCATCAATTTTCATAGCTATACATATTATAAATAAATGAAACAATTGATAATTTTATTTAACCTGAAAGTCTAATAACTTTAGCTACAAGTTAACAGTGCTGTACTGCTGAATCCTGTGAATATATAATATTTCTTGGGACACAGTAGGTAGAATCGACTGCTTTTAATCTTGTCTCTTTAGAAGAATGCCTCACCAGTTTGCGTTTTCCATCTGCTGTACATTATCTGCGCATAAGAAACATAAATATAGTTGAAAACTGACGAGATAAGCTGTACAGCGCCCGAAAAACTCCACAAACTTCACTCAATTTCTTTCTTACAGTAGTTTCCGTTTAAGTACTAAATGCATTCCTCATTTACCGCACTTGCGATCGTGCCAACTCAACTTGGACGGACTATAATGTAGAGTAGTGATGAGTGTTCACACCTTTGGTACTTCATTTATGTATAAGGTTTGCTCATTTTTTATTTGTTACTATGCTCACTGTTAGTTATTGAAGTTTACCATTTGTGATGTAGGGGTCTAATTCAGTGTAGATGTAAGCAATGTATGTCACGTCTCATTATGTTGTCACGTGCTTCTCCTATCGGGTAAGAAGCTACTTACTGGCTTTATGGATATGTATTTGTAGGGTAGGTCTTATGGGAGTAAAAGTTTTGGTGATAATGTTATTCGCTTGTGTAAGTGTTTTGGTATAGACTTTTCTATTCATAACATTTACTTTATATTTTGTCATTACATGTAAAATGTGTAGAGATTTGTGTGTTTGTGTAGCATACACGAGTCATCAGTATGTTTATCAAGTTCTATAGAATATTTTATCCAATGACCAATTTAGTTTAAGCTTGTAAGATAGTTCTTTATCTTAATCTTGCTGACTGTCCAAATCTTAATCCTAATGTCATTTTTCCTACTAGTTGTCATATTGCAGTCCTGGCAATTATCCTTAATCTTTACCTGCTAACTATCGTCTGTCTTAAACCTACTCTTTGTCTAATTGTCCTATACCTTAATCCGGGTGATTGTCTTCTATTTCTTGATTAGTAAAGTATGTGTGATCTCTAGGTTGGTAAAGATCTGTGATTTCTTGGTTGGTCAAGTATGTGTGATCTCTAGGTTGGTAAAGATCTGAGATTTCTTGGTTGGTAAAGATGTGTGATATCTTGGTTGGTAAAGATGTGTGATCTCTAGGTTGGTAAAGATCTGTGATTTCTTGGTTGGTAAAGATGTGTGATCTCTAGGTTTGTAAAGATCTATGATCTCTTAATTGGTAAAGTATGTGTGATCTCTTGGTTGGTAAAGTACGTGTGATCTCTTGGTTGGTAAAGTATGTGTGATCTCTTGGTTGGTAAAGTATGTGTGATCTCTTGGTTGGTAAAGATCTATGATATCTTGATTGGTAAAGTATGTGTAATCTCTTGGTTGGTAAATGGTTGGTAAAGTATGTGTGATTGCTTGGTTGGTAAAGTATGTGTGATCTCTTGATCGGTAAAGTATGTGTGATCTCTTGGTTGGTAAAGTATGTGCGATCTCTTGGTTGGTAAATGGTTGGTAAAGTATGTGTGATCTCTTGGTTGGTAAAGTATGTGCGATCTCTTGGTTGGTAAATGGTTGGTAAAGTATATGTGATCTCTTGGTTGGTAAAGTATGTGCGATCTCTTGATTTGTAAAGTATGTGTGATCTCTTGGTTGGTAAAGATCTATGATCAATTGATTAGTAAAGTATGTGCGATCTCTTGGTAGGCAAAGTATGTGCGATCTCTTGGTTGGTAAATGGTTGGTAAAGTATGTGTGATCTCTTGGTTGGTAAAGATCTGTGCTCTCTTGGTATTTAAAGATCTGTAATCTCTTGGTTAATAAAGATCTGTGATCTCTTTGTTGGTAAAGTATCTGTGATCTCTTGGTATGTAAAGATCTGTTATCTCTTGGTTAATAAAGATCTGTGACCTCTTGGTTGGTAAAGTATGTGTGATCTATTGGTTGGTAAAGTATGTGCAATCTCTTGTTTGGTTAAGTACGTGCGATCTCTTGGTTGGTAAAGATACTGAATAATGCATGAAAGTAAGTACTGTTAGCAAATAGTAAAACTAATAGTCTTCTGTAGAAGTGTTTGGAATGTTGTATGGGATGTAACTTTGTTAAAATAAAATAAAGTTATGATTATTCACTTTATTTGTACATATAGAATTGCAAAGAGTGCACCTCTGACGAAATCACCAGGGCTACAAGCTCCATCCCTGAGAATGGATCAATAAGTGCTCGGTGATAGCAGAAATGAACTATCCTGGACTGTTCCTAGCTACATTTTATCACAAAATGACAATCCATGATTTTATTCATATTTTGTGGTTATTTGTTTGAATATTATTGTGATTAAAAAAAATTTCCAACATTTATGGAGTCAGAAAAATCAAATATTTTGAGTACATGAAAGTAAAATAACACATGCAGTTTCCTGACTTTGTCATGTATGTAGGAAATTTGATGTTCACTTCCTGAAATGAGGATTACACATGGTATTTCTGTCTTTGACATGAATACAGGAAATTTGACATTTGGTACATGAAATGAAGATGACACATGGTTTTTATTGCTTGTGACATGTACTGAATACAGGAAATGCATCTGAAATTTGGTACATGAAATTTCAGGTACCTGAAATCGGTCCTGTCAGGTACCTGAAATTGTGCTCTATCATATACCACCATGTAGCAAGAAATGTACAGGAAATTCCGGGATTTCCTGCACTTTGACACAAGCAAACTGGATGGAATTTCCTTTGCCTTTCAAGCATCTATCATGCATGAGGAAACTCCACTTTTTTGTAGTGATGGTCCAAGGCTAGTCTGCTTTGCAATATATCAACCTATATATAATAATAAAAAATATATATATATATTCCACGCTAGATATCTTCACAATGTTATTTTTTGGTACCTGACCCATGAGATATCACGTTATCACATGGTGTTACCTCACGACTGTATTGTGCAAGCTCATTACTGTAGTAGTTATAGCAACTCAGACTGAAAAGTTCATTTTACATTTTAGCTGAAATGGAGCAGTGGCTATTTTGTAGAATGTTTCACATAATTGTTTTGAAGGCAACGTGGTTTTGTTTTGTTTTTATGCAGCCCTTAAAATTCCAAGCTATTCACCCTTTAGCAGCTCACTAAAGCCTGACTATAACTTGACTATAAAGGATCACAAGTGATTCTGTCAAATGCCAGGGCAGACAAAGTAGCAAAGTTTTGAGCACTATTCTCTATGAATTCTTGATGAATATCAATAGTTAAATGATCTCTTCTCGCAGCAGTACATAATGTCTGATATTGTTATTTCATTTCGGAATTAAACAATGATGTTTGCTACATATGCATCATTCTCTAAGTTTTTTATATTCTTTGTCTCTTGTATAATGGTTCGACTCAAATGGAAAAGGGTGTATGCTTGGATTTTATATACTCAAATTATTTTAGTCAAATTAAATAATACTCACACTGTATTTACACTTCCCATTTACACATACATCTATGTAACGCTTTTGAAATATTATATTGATGTACTTGTAATTTAGTTTCATAATGTATTAATACTATACATATTCAGCATTCAAAGTTAAAATTTTCCTTAGTATTCTGCATGGCTAGCTTAACATGCACAAAATTGCAGTTAAACTGTTGTCAGTTGTTCCTTGTTAAGCCGCCAGTGAGTAAGTATTAGTTAATTAGTGTTATCTTTCACATTATTGTTGTAATTATAAAATATTTCATTTAAACTACAGCTAAATGCAGGGCATGTTCATCGAGAAGTGAGTTTGAGACTGCCTTATAACTTGAACGGTGGTTTTACTGCCTTTAAGGAAGAGTCTTACATGGTGTGCTTTCACAATTTTGACTATGCACTTAACCGCACACCAGCCACCTTACATAGTAAACAAATGAAGCAACATAAATTAGCAATGCTAATATTAGTCAAATCAGAAAAAGCCAAAAAGTTCTATGCAAGGATTCAGCAGTCTTAGACTATGTACTGTTGTGGTTAAGTTGTAGATCTGTAAGGCTTCTTAATTTCCCTTCACTTCCTTTCTGAAGTTTCACTTCCTCTTTTAAATAGGTACTGCCATTTATATACTTAGTCGGTCAAATCTTCATTGCTCTTACTTGAGTGCCTACAAATTCATGTTACACATATTGGACTTGCATGTGACATAATAGTACAGCTGGTGAGCTTGAACATTTTAGCCACTAACAGCCTTAAAGAACTTGCTATGGGAAATTCCAAAAGAAGGCAATATAGAATAGTACATGCTACTACGATTACATTTAAGCTATAGTTAAACTTATTGTAAATTCATTTACCCTGTTAATATTTCAAATAAGTAGTAATAAATTAGTCACAATTTTAGTTGTGATATCAATATTGGCTAATATGTGAAAAACGTATTGATATGACAATGGTCATACTGTGGGTTAAATGATAGCAATGTACCACTGCGACCAACTGGTTTCACTATTTCCTGTCAAATGTTTAATAAAATAATACATTCTCTAAACACTTCACAGGCTTGAGTTACTAAAACACTTGTATAGCATTGTTGTAATTACAAATGAAATTTAAGTCAAGCGATGCTAAAGTCAAAGAGTTTACATTGTTGCCCACGGATTATAGCTCAAAAGTATAAGACCTGTGACAGTTGCAGATAATGGGATGCCAGTTTTTACAGCAACTCATGAAATGATTTGCTGCTATATTATAGATTTATTGAAAGTTGAAAGGTAATGTATTTCGCTGTGAGTGTGATTTGGAAAGTGTCTTTAAAAAATCATTATCATTATGAGCAATCTATAAGGATAACACAGTGGGTCTTATTACATATATTATGTGGATGCAGAATACGTATCATATTATTTGTATCAGTAATGAATGTTGACATAGTATTAATATAAATGTTTAGGTTACCGCTATGAAAAGCAGGCTAGCCTTAGAGCAAGTCAAAGATGCTGTACAATTCATATTAGATTCTTCATGGTTTATAAGAAGAAAACTATAATGATGGTGAGTATATGTCCTCAAATAAACAGAGTGAAGACTATTTCCTATGGAATTTCCCTAGAAGCTTTATCCTGTACAATTTAAATGTAGTTCTTTTGGTTTTTAGAAAGGATATTAAATGATAGTGAGCAGATGTCTAAAGCACTCAAGTAAAGATGGTTTCCTTTAGTAGTCAGATGTTACCAACCACAAGATTTCCTCCCCCTATCCACTTCTCCTGTACATAAAGAGCAAAACATACTAAATACTATTCACAAAGAGGCTAACTTACTTGCTCTGATTATAGACAACATAATGTTCCATAAAAGTTTGCAAGGTAAGAATTATACAACTTAATAAATAATGTGAATGCATTCATATGGTTCAATTTTACAGCATTTGCAGTGTATATCTGCCTTCTCTTAGCTGTTGGAAATGCTGAAACTGATGAAGAAAGTGATTTGTTTGAAGGTGATATAAAAGTTCCTATGGAAATGATAAAAGATCATTACAATTTTTCTGGTGTACCGGTGGATCTTTTGAAAGATTTATTTGGAAATAAGAATAATTACAGCGAGAATACTCGTACAAAGCGTGGCGCAGGAAGTAATGTACGTCTGTGGAACAATGGGATTGTAAGGTACAAAATCTCAGCTGGAATGTCTTCTTATGTGAGAAAAAATATTCGTACTGCTATGGTCATTATGCAGCAAGAAACATGCTTAACATTTGTATCAGTCAATAGTGGTGACTACATAGAATTTGTAAACACAGATACTGGATGCTACTCACCAGTAGGTAGACAAATTGGAAGGCAAATTATTAATTTAGAAAATCCTAACTGTAACTCTGTTGGACTTATCCTTCATGAAATAATGCACGCTATTGGATTTTGGCACGAGCAAAGTAGACCTGACAGAGACCAATATGTTAATATACATAATGAGAACATTATTCCGAGCGATCGTAGCCAATTTATGAAGAGAAAGAATACCGAAATTAACTCTCTGAATTCTACTTACGACTATGGGTCTATAATGCATTATCCAGACACTGCTTTCCATGTTAAAAATTGTAGAAAATCTAACTGTAAAACGATTACTATCAATAACTTTTGGGAATATAGGAAACAAGGCAGCCCCCGTTTGGGACAATCGACAAATCTGAGTAGTGAAGACGTAAAGCAAGTCAACCGTTTGTATTCTTGTCCTAAAATACCTATAGCACAATTGAAAGTGCACGTTCGATATGCGCGCAATCTCCCTGACACGGATCTTATCTGGAATGATCCCGATCCCTACGTCCGTATCTATGCCGCTCAATCATACTCAAATTCGGTAACGAAAAGAACAAACATTAAATCGGGCACAACTAATCCCAATTGGTATCAATGGATTGACTTTGGCTGTCAGAGGTGGAGGTTTATGTACATGCAAATCTGGGACAGCGATGTGAATCCAGATGATGCAATGTCAGACGGACAGTTGACTAATCTTATTGCTGGTAGTTATTCAAATCAAAGACATGCAGCTCACAACAATGGCTATCTTTACTATGACTATAGCTTGGTGGCTGATGGTAATGACTGTAGCCCTAATCCATGCTTGAATGGAGGTGTTTGCACAGATGGTTGTTGTAGCTACACCTGTCATTGTAGCTATGGGTACACTGGTACCCGCTGTCAGTATTCCACTGGTAATCTAAGAGTTACAGCAAATTATGCTCGCAATCTCCCTGACAGAGACGGGTGGCTTAACGACAGTGATCCTTACATGGAAGTCATTGCCACAGATGTGTTTGGAAAATGCACAACCAAGAGGACAAGATATATTTCAGGTAATCTTAACCCTAACTGGGTTCAGGTACTCTATTTTGGCACTGGAGCTTGGACCAATATTCAGGTCAGAGTTTATGATGCGGACAATAATTCTGACGACGCATTGTCAAATAGGGAGACCTTTTATTTGACACGAGGCACAAGGAATAATATCAGGCACAACTGCCACAGGGGATTTGCCACTTTCAATTATTCTTTCCAATAAACTTGACTTTGAGAATTATTATTGTGTGCATTTTTATGGAAGTAGCAAATTAGTAGTTATGTTTACATGTTATTTTAGTATAAGTAATTGTATACATTTTTGAAGTAGTGTTGTTGCTTTTTATAATTACACTAAACCCAAAACCCTTTATTTATATTCCCAGACTTAATATGCTAATAAAACTGCTTTTATACTCACCTAAAACAGTACCACTCTCCACATTATGGATTACTATCACTTTACTTCTCAATGACTTCAAATCTATGAACAATTTGTTTTTATTTGAAATACTGATAGCTAACACTATTATTTTTATTTTTTGTGCACTTGTAAAATGTGTTTCAAGCATCCATACACACAATTAGCTAACATCGTTTTTTAATATAAATTACTTAGATATGGGGGGGGGGGGTTAATTACTTATTCCTCACTTAAGTTAACTAGCTAGTCCAGTCTGACTTTCTAGGCTCAAATTTGCCTTCTAGGCCATCAAATATATATAACAATGTGTTTGTTCTGTGGGTTGTCATCTAGATCTGTAAATGCATTAGGGCACAAATAGAACTGTAATGAAACAGAGATTCCATTTAATTAATTTGAATTTAATTAATTGTAGCTAAAACAAGTAAAAAAATACACAACAACAACAACTTAAATTCTAGTTGACCTGATTTACGTCAGATGAGATTACAAGCGATTTGAGAAAAAAATAACACTCTTGATGTGTAAACCAGGTTTGGCTTTGTTGTACATTCATTATGTTAACAATCAATACCCATAATTTATTTGAGCATAGTCAATTAAATAGAGCCCGTGTTAAACTTGTGTTTTCATGCTATTCTTGGAAGATTCTTAGATATTTAAATATGTATAAGATTCGTCAATGTCACTCCATTACGAGTCCCAATTTGCTACGATATTCTATACGGTAGCCTCCCTTGCGCGGCAATGAGCCTCTAGTAGTTTAGAAAATTGATGATGCTTTACCAGGACAATTCACCTAAGGTCAAAGTATGAAAAGCCAGCACCCGCATGGCATCCACCGGGAAAGAAAATTATGTAGCTATAGTGGTTACCGTTTCTTTATCCGTGGTATTAATTGCTGCGGTAAGTATTAATATTATTTAGAGTGAATGCATGCAAAATGTAGTTCTTTGAAGTACATAGCATATGTGAGAATACATTGTTAAAGTGTCTGTCCATTATATTATTAGTTTTAGCTAGATTTTAAAATATCTTGCTATCTACTGTTCAATGGTGATGGGGAAATGGGGGGGCTAGAGCTTTCTCAGCCCTCACTGTGACCATACCACAGCTATAATGTAAGCTAGCATCATATGATAATATAGCTAAACATATGAATTTGTGCACACTTTGTTGGCGTGCATGTATTGTAACATGCACTTTCTTGAAACTATAACATAGGTCCCAACTGTCCCGATTCCAGCAGAACACTCCCGATACCTCACCTTTTGTCCCGAGTCCCGATATACACCAGTCAATGTCCCGACAAGTATCTTCAAGGTACTCATTACTCATCAACTTATCTTAGTGCAGTGCCAGGAATAAATTTTCACAAAAATTAACAAAATTATGCGGCAAGAACAGCTCAGTTGTGGCCTCGCGGCTAACTCAACTCGAGTGGTAGGAAGATTTTGTGAGTTTTATTACAATATAACTGAATTAAAAGGGCCAAGAGAGAATGAAATTTTTATAAAAATGGGTTCTCTGGCATTGGCTGTAGCTCAAATGGTTTTACTAATAGTAGTAATATTCTTTTATTTTTTCTAAGCACTAATAGATAGATAGCTAGTATTGACTGTTGCTGTTGCTTGAATTAAATTGTCAATCTTTATGCAATGTACAGTGATATGGTTATGAAATTTGCTAGAATTTTATGGTAGAAGAAATGATACTGAGTACTTCCTGACAATTTACACTGCACAAGTAATATTAGTTTTACTGGGGAAAAAACAATATGTATAGCTATCATGTCATTTATTATAATTATCACATTGCTGACAGCACTCATTGTAATTCATTACAGTTAACCAGAAAGTTGGGACCTGTATGCTACACATGGATATGATTTAAAGCTTAACAGTAGCACATTAGTTGTTTTGAAATTGCTGATTCGACTAAATTGACATTACCAACTTTATACTTATGGCAGGTGCAGTCGTATGCTAATGGATCAACATTAGATGATCATGTCTAACATTGATGACCCCTTACCATAACTGTGACCAAAAGTGGTATGTTGTAATAATACAATACGAAAATGAGGTGACGATACTCACTTTGAAATTCAGGTACATGCATACGTACACACACACACACACATACATACATACATACATACATACATACATACATACATACATACATATATACATACACACATTTACATACATGCATATTCAATGAAAGAGAATATTCAGTGCAATTTATATGCTGCATGAAATTTTTTATTAGCCGTTACTATATTTCATTAGCCGATGACCAAGTATTCCATTAATTACATTTTTCATGAATTATCAAACCATCCTTAATTAGATGCTACCAATCACACCAGTGGTGTGAATTAAGCAGTTCAGCTGATAATTAATGATCTTAGCTACATATTCTGGTTTATATCAATTATCGAACACATTACACACATCGTGACTCAGAGTACAATATGTTGGGTGTGTATGTGTGTGTGTGTGATGGAGTATCAGTATTATATACATTGTGCAGAGTTATTCCATCATAAGAGCACAAAATATTATATGAGCAACTGCATTTGTTGTGTTGCTGGAACCTGGCCTCATAAATTTAATACAGTAAGATCAGCTCTTGTGTTTGTGGAAATACGTGTGTGTGTGTGTGTGTGTGTGTGTGTGTGTGTGTGCGTATGTGTGTGTGTGTGTGTGTGTGTGGCTGTGTGTGTGTGTGTGGCTGTGTGGTGTAGTGGTTGTGTCCTGGGCTCAGGGCCTCAAGTCCCCGAGTTCAAGCCCAACTCTGGCATTTTTTCCATCTGATTTTCCATCTGTCTCCCACCAGCCCCACCAGTCCACCCAGCTGTGATTGGGTACCTGGCATTTGCTGGTGTGCAAATTCAAGGCCTTTTCTCATGAACGGCAATGGTCCAGGTGGGACTTCGGGTGCCCACACCACTTGCTGAGAGGAAAGGCCTGTTCTCCTGCGAGTTCCTAGCCCGGCTCCAGGAGCTTTGCTTGCACGGCTCACAGTGCCTGCTTAGTGCACAGGCATCCTGGCTCTGCCAGGTGCACGTGACCGCCTAGCGGCAGCAAGAGAATTTGCATATTGCATTTGTATGTGTGTGTGTGTGTGTGTGTATGTGTGTGTGTGTGTGCTATGTTTTAAATTTTCAATTAATTTTTCAGACATCCTTAGATCTTGTGCAGCAAAAATCTGAAAACCCATAATTATTGTCTAGATCTATTTAATTTTAATTTTTTGTCTTTCACGGAAGTCATATTGTTAATACCAACATAATCCTTATCATGTGGTCTTGGTGTGCTGTCACGTATGGTCTTGATTTGCTTATCAGTGGGAATTGGAATGCCTATGAAGTTAATGAATGACAAACTCCAGTTTTTGTTGTTGTTTTTTGTTTTGTTGGTTATTGTTGTTGTTGTTTTATAGGGAGAATTACAGTACTTAGCAAACTTACAAATTAATTTTTATGTAGCTATCAACTGATTAACAGATCATTTCACCACTTACTAATGACCTGCAACAGATTAATCAAATTTACTAATCAGGCAATTTACTAACTCATCAGGAAAATTATGTGCTAATCAGACAATTTATTAATTAATCAAAGCCAATCATGCAACTACTACTAGGAGAAATCTTGCAAAACTTTGTGGCTTTTTTTTGTAAGTGTATTGTGATTTGGACAAAGCAGGAGGAAATGAAATAATTTATAATTGAGCTAAATGTGCCGTTCTGACAGTCCTATAGGAAAAAACCACCTAAATACAGTGAAATGGATTCTATTGGAAGTCAGCAAAGTGGGCTACGTGCCGGCACATTGGGTACATGATTTGTTTACAAAAAATGGTGCGCGTACAATGCCTACGGCAATTTAAATACAGATATGTATATACCTCAAAAATTGTAATGTGTTAGCTTCGCTTGTTGCACTGAACAGCTGCATTTGTGCCACCATATTATTAATAATGAAAAAAAAATTCATTATTTGTATTGGTTGGCATCAATATTGTAACATTCTTCAATTTCATTGATAATTTTCTGTGTCAGCCTGAACTATTGAGCAGTACTCAAGCTAGAATATATTTTTTAGAATAAAAGCTCGATTTTATAATTAATTTGGGTGTAAAATGTTGAAATGCTGCCAACATTTGATTGAAAGAGTCTATATGTTAGTGTATTCATTGAAGAGTTTGGTGTAGCCATGAGCAAGCATGTGTGAGAGGGTTATATGTCTGTTTGTCTTTCTGTTTGTTTGTCACGCTCTGATTTAGTAGATTCCCCCTTTTGTCATGCTATCACGTGAGCTAACAATTTCTTGCCGTGTGTGGTATATCTTCTCTATGCTGAGAAGTTAGCCGAGTGCTGCTGAAAGGGATTTCAAGTTGACACTATCGGTAGATTCTTAGCATGTTTAGCTTTTGTATGAAGACAATTCACATCTACTGTTGTCATTGCACAGCTACATTGATACCTAATTAATCCGAGAAATGATTTAATCAGCGAAGCGAGCGGAGCTGGCTTATTAATGAGTCCGCGATATATATATATATTTTTGTTGTTGTTGTTTTTTGTTAGGTTTAGGAATTGTTTTTGTTCTTGCGTGGGCGTACGTGTGCACATTTTCTCCTACGCGCTTGCGCGGGCTGGGTAACCGTCTTAGCAACATTTTGTTTTGTTTACCCGCCGTGCGAAGTAGCGATGCCCATGAAACAAATTCTGCGAAAGAGAGACAAAACGTTAGAAACACTCGGTCAAGAGTTTTGAGGGCGTTCGAAACTCCAGAAGAAAAATTAGTAAGGAGAGATAATATAAGAAATGAAAAAGACAGGGCAAGGAGGAGGAGAGCTAAAACGAAAGAAACAGGTAGCACAGTAAAGAATCTTTGTTTTTGAAAAGCCATTAAATGTTCCTAGCCACACCAAGCATGCATGGAATAGCTGCAATTACAGCAGCAGGTGGTCATTACAAATTCAAATTCAAAAGGGACTATCTTTTGATCTTATTTACAACTACTATTAAAAGCATGCTCATAATTTTGATGAAAATAGTTCTGGCTACAATGACTGAGTTAACCAGGTTGTAAGGTGTGTACAAGATGTTGTGCAAACTACTATTAAAGCTATAAAGGAATATATATTGTGTCCAGTCTGAACTGAATTCATCACAATGAGTATACTTATCAAGTTCTGACCCTTCATGAAAGCTAGATTGAAACTTTCTCACCTAAATATTTCCAATCCACAGGCGACAACTATGATTTTTTCACATTTTTCCTTTGCTTTTTTCCAGACCCATTTAGATGAGAAAGTTTCAATCTAATGAGTATACTATGCCACGATGTTGTACAGTAATTACTATTTCAAATAATAAAACACACGGACAGCATAACTCGTATAATAGAAAGGACAAGTGAGAGGACGATGGTAAAATGAACAAGTACATAGTAATTTTTTATAATTGGTAGACTCCCTTTCCTTCTTTTGCCGCTGCATGTACATGGTACATACGTATACACACACTCAGATAATATATATTGAATAGCTCATTTCAAGACTGCCAGTATTGTATTATAATATTATAAAGATTTGAAAACTTAACGTATTTTGCTAAATCCAATTTTTTTTAAATTGTGTCTAATAAAAGGGAAGGAGGCTCTGGGTCTAGCCTCCACCCATTCCCCCCTCCCATAATAATTGGGCACAATCTCAAGTAGTGACTTCTCACATGACCATCTTTAATTTGCATGCAACAATTAAATCCCCTCCCCTCCCCACTCCCCACTCCCAAGCACCGACCTGCCCACCCATCACCCCACACAAACTTCTTCCTTCACTCCTGGTGTGTGTCAGGCAATACTGTATTTACCAGAGAGTGGTCACATTATTGCACACTATTTCAAGCCTGTTTAAATTAATAAAACAATTAAAAGGAAAATACAGAGAGTTTTAAAAAAACAGTTGACTGATTCAAGCTGATTTTACTAAGCAAGTCTTCCTGAAGCATAGTTCGTGGTTTTAGCTTTTTTTAGTTAATAGATGTTATGTTAAGTTAAAGATGTGCTGTGATTGTGGTGGGTGGGTGGGTGGAGTCAGGATAACGAGCTAGTATTCAATTGTTATGAAACAAAATTACCCAATTACAATTTTTTAGGTAATTGTGGACCAGATATGCACCAACAACAAACTGAATAGTTACTCTATTTATTATTTGAATGTGCCATAAAAGTAAGCCACGAGAGGTATTGGAATAGCTACAAGGCAAACATGGCAACAAAATGGCTGCACCAGCAGTTCCAGTCCCACTGGTGACACCGGATCAGGAATAAAACTAAGAAATGCATATAAGTCTGAAATCACTAAATTACAGGATGGCTTTTCACTGCTAGATTCACATATGGAAAAATTACTTGAATCTTTTCCTACTCCGACAGTAAAGGTGACTGATGACAGAAGACAATTTAAAGAAAAAATAAAGGAGTTGAAAGCTAGTTTTATTGAACGGACTGATTCTATGCGTAAGCAGGACGTACTTATTCGAATAGCTTCTTGGAAAGTTCACAAACTGTCTCCTGGCTCTTTTAGGCTGTATGAGGATAGGATAAAAAGCATCGTTGATATTATCCAATTCTATGGGTTTCAGATAGTAGCATTTCCAAGAGATATTGACACATTAGAAGCTATTAAAACACTATTAGGTGGGACAGGGGTTGTTCATCATCTTGTTAAAAAAAAATGGGGCACCAAGCAAAGGTGCTGGGTTTCTGTGGAGTGAGTCTATGATGACAGTGGGTCCTACACATGAAGTGAAAGATACACCCAAACTCGTCACAAAAAATATCCTGTCTAAAAGTGGCGCTCAATGGCGTGAGTTATGAATTGAGAAATGTGCACCTCAAGTCTAAGGAAGGCAAGGAAGAATTTTCACAACTGAATAAATGTCACCGCGAGACACGGCAAGAAAACTGTATATTTGGGAGACTTCAATTATGATGTTAAATCGATCAGTTTTACGAACTATACGTCTGTACTTGAATCACAGGAGTATACTAATACCCTAAAATACGAATGCTATGACAACTTTTAATTTCTGGAGACGTGCGAGCTAAAATTACTCAACGTAATGTCGCTGAAATTCAGTGCATATCACTTGTCGTTAATAATAATACAACTTTTTTTGGCACCAACTAAAGATTTCAAAGAGATCTACACTCCACAGCTGGTGTCTGATCATTGCCCTATTTACATTGACTTGAAAATAAAGTGACTTAGAGTGTCTAACTTTATACTCTGTGTTACACTAGTCTATGAGCATAATATCTTGTCTCTTAGATATAGTGATCAAGTTGTTTTATTCAATTTGATAGTGTGCTAGTATAGTTTATATTAAAGATATTTTGAGTTGCGTATTTAATTTGAAAAAGATTATGTTGTGGTTTTTAAAAGATATTTTGTTTTATGTATTTGCTATTGATAAATTTATTAACAATTCCTTTTTAATCTAAATTTGTAAAACAAGCTTACCTCTCAAATACATTGCATTCAAGAATTGTGATATTTCTAAGTAGTGAAAGATCTAAACATACACTTGGTGGGTTCATGTACTAATAGAGCAGTGAATGGATTGATCTATTGAGTGTCTATGAGTATTACACTGTGAGGATTGAGACTTCAACTTACCTAGGAGGTCGAGTGAACTCTGTATGGGCGGAGTGTGGGATGCGGTACATCTGAACGTTTTTTTCCCAAAGTATTTTAATGAGGAAATGCTTAGTCTACACACTTAGTCCATGTTGCGTGTATATGAGCTTGTTTGTTTGTTTGTTTTTTGTGTGTACATGTGTGTGTTTGTGTGTGCGTACTTCTATACATCTATGTGTGTGTGTGTGTGTGTAGATGTTTTGTTTGGGTGTGCATACAACGTGTGTGTTTGTGTATGTACATGTGTGGGGACATATTTTAAGGAGTGGAAAATGGCGGCTACCTAGTTTTGTCACTAACCTCAAGACCATATAAGAACACATCAGCGACTCAACTCAGCGGAGAACAATCCCATAAGTAAGAAATAAGTCATGAGCACCTTAACGGGGGTGGGGGTGGGGAACAAAGATAATAACAATTTTTTTAAATTGTGGCCTATTGAAAAGAGAAAAAAGAGTTAATTCAACTGCACAGGATATATATTGTGTACCAGCTACATACTTTTTTTAATTTTAAAATTTGAATAGGAGCTAAAGGTCAAAGAGCATGCCAGAGATCTCCTTTTTATACCCAGACCTCTGGAAGGAGTTCAGAATTTGGAAAACGAGGCCACAGATTTCATGTACAGAGAATAGCATTGAATTATATAAACGTGACCTTACTCTCTCCCACAAACTCACACACCGAACAGCACCCTTATTTTATTTATTTGTCAGCAGTTTCTAGACTTCAGAGCCCACATTTACTCACACATGCACTATTTAATTACCTAAAGTTTAAAGTTCACTATTGGAGGTGCTTCCCTCTATCATCTGCTATCCATACGAAGGGGAAAGTATTCTGCATATTACATGAAATTAAATGATATTTTTACCGAACTTATAGGAAGTACATTCTAACACAAGCAACAATAAGTCAGTAATAGAATCTCATTTATTAATCTAGAGTTGTGTTAATCTTGGTTCCTTGTGTTCTTAAGTGACGCCGTCTTGCTCAGGGGATTTGGTAAGTGTATGAGCTAACTTTCAGACAAACACACAAAACATATATATAATATTTTGAAGTTAAGCTTGCTGTTGGCTGAATTTCGAAGTTAAGCTTGCTGTTGGCTGAATTTGAAGTTAAGCTTGCTGTTGGCTGAATAAGGCACATGATTGAAATATAAAAGCTCACTGAACTACACCTTTTTTTTCCTTTTTTTTTTGATAAACTATATATTTTATATAGAAAATATAGTGTCCTCAGAAACTATATCCTCATCTTTTTTACAAGAATAGTCCTACATACACACATGCACACACACACACACACAAACATCACACACACCACAGCTCTAATTAGTGCTCAATGGCCATTCATATATGATATAGAGTCATGAATACAATCAGTGAAATGGGACAGGCAGACTATATGTGACCGTCGACAGGAAAACCGGGAACAACGCGGCGTGCGTAAATATCGAGAAAAGATCGATCGATTTCTTTAAAATGTATTGTTTCAAGCCGACGGAAGGGAACGGTTAGGTCTATTATAGTGGGAACGACTTAAGCTACGACGATAAAACTTGGAGAGCTCAATATCTGGATGCCGACAACTCTGTAAGTGCAACAAAAAAAATTTGAAGGGTGCCGCGTTGTGCCCGGTTTTCCTGTAGACGGTCACATATGTATATTTTGAAGTCTGAAGCTTGCTTTTAGCTAAATAATGCACATGATTGATCTTGCAATGAATGGCTAATGGTGCCAATTAGTGGTGTGGGTTGAGATGTCATGAATACAATTAGTTGAGATCTTGATAAGGAGGTGTGAATTAATGCTCTGTGAAGGAATCATACTCTACCTCACATGATATGAAGATATTCAACATGTCTACCCATCCCATGCCCATATGTACATATGAATCCTTAGATCTGAACATGTGCAGATGGTCCCAGTTGCCTCTAACAGTATGTGCATGTGTGTGTGTGTGTGTGTGTGTGCAGCATTTTTAATATAGAACAGCATAGTTAGTTAGTATAGTTTCCCTGAGAACACTGTATACTTTCTAAGAAGTTTTTTTCAACAAGTTAATCATAGCTACAGTCATATTAGAAGTGACAGTTAGTTTGGGATATCATGAATCTGCTGTGTTTAAGAATCTTAGGCTTAGAGCTGAGGCATCATCACTAGGCTTAGAGCTGAGGTCACTAGGCTTAGAGCTGAGGTCACTAGGCTTAGAGCTGAGGCATCTTCACTAGGCTTAGAGCTGAGGCATCTTCACTAGGCTTAGAGCTGAGGCATCTTCACTAGGCTTAGAGCTGCATCTTCACTAGGCTTAGAGCTGAGGCATCTTCACTAGGCTTAGAGCTGCATCTTCACTAGGCTTAGAGCTGAGGCATCTTCACTAGGCTTAGAGCTGAGGCATCTTCACTAGGCTTAGAGCTAAGGCATCTTCACTAGGCTTAGAGCTGAGGCATCTTCACTAGGCTTAGAGCTAAGGCATCTTCATCTTCACTAGGCTTAGAGCTAAGGCATCTTCACTAGGCTTAGAGCTGAGGTATCTTCACTAGGCTTAGAGCTGAGGCATCTTCACTAGGCTTAGAGCTGAGGCATCTTCACTAGGCTTAGAGCTGAGGTCACTAGGCTTAGAGCTGAGGCATCTTCACTAGGCTTAGAGCTGAGCAATCGTCCTAGGCTTAGAGCTGAGGCATCTTCCTAGGCTTAGCGCTGATGCACTTTCACTAGGCTTAGAGCTGAGGCATCTTCACTAGGCTTAGAGCTGAGGCATCTTCACTAGGCTTAGAGCTGATGCATCTTCACTAGGCTTAGAGCTGAGGCATCTTCACTAGGCTTAGAGCTGAGGCATCTTCACTACGCTTAGAGCTGAGGCATCTTCACTAGGCTTAGAGCTGAGGCATCTTCACTAGGCTTAGAGCTGAGGCATCTTCACTAGGCTTAGAGCTGAGGCGTCTTCACTAGGCTTAGAGCTGAGGCATCTTCACTAGGCTTAGAGCTGAGGCATCTTCACTAGGCTTAGAGCTGAGGCATCTTCACTACGCTTAGAGCTGAGGCATCTTCACTAGGCTTAGAGCTGAGGTATCTTCACTAGGCTTAGAGCTGAGGCATCTTCACTAGGCTTAGAGCTGAGGCATCTTCACTGTGCTTAAATGCTAACTTAACTACTTTAGAATCATATTTTCTAGGTCAAATTCACAAGAGATAGTCACAAGTGGAGGAAACTCCAGGAATACTGAATACTAATGGACTAAAGTCAAAGTTTGAGTTAGTGATAACATTAACTATTATATGCTATTTAATTACCTAAAATACACTCTTGGAAATGTCTCCCTCTATCTGCTAAAAAAAAACGGGGAAGTTTTACGCATACTTTAATTAATTGATGTTTTTGTCAGAAAGAAAAAACCTTCTATATTCAGAGTTCATATTAGAACAAATGTTGTAGAAGTGTATAGTAGTAGTTATTGTGTGAAGATAGTAAATATTAGCAGTGAATTTATTACAATACATGATTGGGTGCAATAAGTATGATTTCACATTGCTTTTATTATTCCAACTATTATTGTAAGTAACATTTATTATAATTTAATAGAAATAATTATAAAAAGACAGTAACACAAAGTTTATAAATGTTCATAATATATCTTTTAAGGCTTGCAATTTTTGCAACACCAAAATGACAACCTCTTCGAATGATAATTAGCGATAATCTTGCATCTCCATGGTACCAAGTGTTACAATTTGACCATTTCATTATTTTTCCGGATTAGTTGTTGATGGTTGTATCACTTCTATACATCTATCATTTTCTATTCTAAACACATGTTTTATGCCATTCATGACGGCTATTTCTGGGAAAGGAGAAATACGTTTTTTCGAAAAACATTCATGCAAATGGGAACGCATTTTACCATGATTGTACATAATGGTTGTAGAATCTTTACCTGCACACAAAGCAGTGGCATTTGCTAAAGCATATAATCCACACGAATCACCATCAGGCTGGGATGCAACGTCCAAATACAGAGGCTTTAGTTGTGATTCACCTGTTTTCACAAGTTCAGTAATCTGTGGAATTATTGCATTTGGTGAAGGAGTAGAACTGTCCAGTACCTTTACTTCACCTGAGTCACAAGCAATATTGGTGGCACACAACCAGTGACGTGGTTGACTATACAATATCTGTACAAAACATCCTATCAGTTCCTTAAAGTTACCACATACCCCAACCGCTACTTTCTGTAAACTACCAATTCTAGGATACTGCTGTTTCAGTAACTCTTGACCTGCATTTATGATTGAGTATCGACCCATTCTTTTGAATTCTTTAAGATCTTTTCATGTTCTTTAGTGAGATCAAGACTTGGAATTCATTGATCATCTGAATGCGATCTGTGTAATCCTATTCAATTCCCAAAAGTCAACACACAGCCTAACATTGCCATCTTTCTTCTTCACAGGGACTATGGGGCTAGACCACTCACTAGTTGACTGAGTGACAATCCCTGCTTGCAATAATCTCTCTATCTCACTATCCACCGCACCTTTTAATTGCATGGGCACCTGGTGTGGGGGCATGTTCACCACTTCCGAACCTTCCACAACTTCCACCTTACACTTACCCATAGTACACAACCCTGGGGTGTTACCAAAGCACTGAGAAACACTAGACAACACATTCTGCAACTGTCTCTCATTATACCCATCACATAATTCATTGCTTAAAACACCACCTTCACTCTTCCACATCTCACACATTTGTGAGTCTTCCTCTGCAATCGCACAAACTGAGGAGACACACACTCTGTCTCTGTACATCTTAGTATTATTAATATGTACTACTTTACCATTCTTGCTTCCTTCTCTACAAACCTTATAATTAACTCTAGACAACCTGTCTGTTACAATAGATATGCACTGGTCAGGGGACCTGAAAGATGGAACATAAAACAAACTGAACAAAAAATGACTCAACCAACGTGTATATAACATAATAACGCGCAGGCCACCTGAGCGAGCTCAGAGCACACAACGTCAGACCTGCCACGTGTACACAAATGACACAAAACCAATAAGTTCTAAAAATAACACACATCTAGTTCACATGCGCACACACACACACACATATACAATGTTCTAATGTCTTTCTTCTCTATCTTTGCTCTTCTCTCTTCACGTCTTGTTTCTCCTCTACTCCTCTCTCCTCATTCGTGGAGGCCGGCCCCACAATGGGTCTTTAAAAAATGCATAAATTTATCAATTATCAGGATAGCACTAACATTCAATAGTTGTGTTGTGTGTGCACTTACTCTTTCTATATACTAAACAAGCATTCTTTAGTGAGAACAAGCCACGGACAATATAGCAGTTCTGTACCAGACCCTTTACCCACAATTGGATAAAAAGCGCCTAGTGTAAAGTGACTCACACTTAGAAAACTTAATGAAGCAAATTCAAGTACTGTAGTCCAAACCCCTCTTTTGGTAACTTACTGAAGTTGATAACGCTGTGTGGTGCTGTCAAACTTTCCCTCGACACAAGGCAGACGACCAGGATCACTCTTGTCAAACCTTTCAGCGTTTATGTCATCAATACTGATATCAGCCCATATTGGTTTATGATTGGATACATGACGTTGCTTAATACCTCCTTTTTCTGCAATCTCAGCAACACCATATGTTTTATTAAAAATCCATTGTTTGGAGGTATAGAAATTTTGTGGCACCAAAATGCCATCATAGCTTGCTCTACCTTTTGTGTTTGTACGTTCACGTTTTTGTAAAATGTTTTGGTACTTTGTGGATTCTATACATGTGGATGGTATATACTGATTGAAATTACCAAGAATAATTAAAAATTCACTTTGACCATCAATTTTTAATTTTGACATGTCTTTAATTTCTTCTCTACGAATTGATTTGTCAATGCAAAGTAAATGAAGACTAAGCAGTGAAACATTTATAACTTCATTTTCTTTTTTGGTAAATTCAGCTAGGGTTGGACGTCTTCCTCTTCCTTCTTGCAGTTTTGTCAGTGTTTTGAGATAACCATTCTCAGTAGTACGGGTACAGGTGATATTTCTAGACTTATTGTATAAGAAAACTCCATATACTGGCATTTTTTGTTTTATTTTGCCTACTTTATCCTCGGTACGAACAATGTCCCAGTCCTCACCCAACTCTTCTTTTAGCTCAACTATAGCAGCTGAACCTGCAAAACTTCCCTTGTCACGCTCTCCTACTCCTTGTAATGCCACAATATCAAAATTGTGGTATTTAATAGTTTCGCAAACTAGATGTTTCTTTTCCCAAATTACCTCATCTGAATTATAGTCAGTCAAGTTCCAAGATGCAATTCTTATATGTCTATCTGGTACAGTTCTTACAGATGGTACAGATAGTTGACTTTTCATCATTTTAAACAGATTCTGTCTCAATGTCTGCAGATTATCATTCGAGGGTTCCTTACATAGCTGTATAGCACGAGAATAGAGTTCCTGCTGTGATGGCTGATTTGTTTCCCCCCCCTCATTTTCTTTACTCCTCACAGAAGGTTGTGCGGCAATTTGATTGGATGGATCTCCATCATCATCATCATGAGACTCTTGATCTGTTTCGGAGGATGAATCTTCTTCATCATCACCAGACTCTTGATCTGTTTCAGAGGATGAATCTTCTTCATTATCATCAAACTCTTGCTCTGATTTATCACTATCACTGCCGGTATCCATGGTGGATGTGTTTCTAAAACGTTCTCAAACAGTGAGCCAGTCTGTAATGCGCCACTCCCTTTATAAATAAGAGTGGATATGAATATAATTATACGAGAGTATTAATTAGATTCATTGATGTAATATTGCAAAGCAATGTGAATATATATTACATGAAATGTACAATAAACCAACAGTGTGGAGCCAAACGGTTTGAAAAGATCAAGAAAATTGTGACATTGTTTGTGAAGGTGGCATAAGAAAAAATACAGAGGCAGATTAAACAACATGGCAATGTATCTTTATAAACTTTATAAAGTCACCAAACCTGCAATGATGCCACTAGTAGGGAAGGCTTATGAAGTGTGTGCTAATAAGTAATTAATGAGGAAGTGTATGTATGCATGTAGGGTTAGTTGAGAAGATTTTATATGAATTTTGTATTATATAGTTGTACAATTTATGTGAGTAATTAACCATTACAATTGCTTCTAGTACTAAATCACATTGCATGCAAATTATAATATAAGTAATTCTTTTCAAAATTTCTATGGCTACTTTAATGGGACACATCTGACAAAATTGATTTTTTAGAGTCTTATGAATAGGACATTGTAAAAATAGTTCAACATCATCTATTATATATATGAGCACCTGAAATCACTGCATGGTAATTTGACACAACAAGTAATACAGCAAATCATAGTTGAACTGATAGTATAAAAATAATTAACTTACAATTCAGTATATTATTCATCATTTTGGAAATCACAATATCATATTATGCATTGCATTCTAACTGTTTTCTTAAATTTAGGAACAACACATCAATGAGCCACTAGCTACACAGTGAACAGTTTGCAGCATCTAGTGAACACTATTATAGTCACACAAATTAAATGCTACACTTTCATACACTCTTTATCAGCTATTTTAAATATACCTTTTCAAAAGCAATCGGAAGAACTTCAATCCGGTCAGTAAATGTTTTTCAGAGGAGTGAGCTAATCTTAAGAGTTTAGCATATTTATATAGAGAAGAATCACTTCCTGTCTCGTGGCCAAACAGCTATGAATACTTGTAGGTGCTATACAACTCTGTGCACTTTGTAAAACCTCGAGTTCTAGTTAAATGATTGGAAACTTTTTTAATTGTCACACCCTTACTGGTACAATGCAGCTAACAGACTATGCATTAATGTAGTTTCCATTAGTCGCATCTGACAATGTCACATTATCATATGTGAGTACCTGTTACATTAGTTGTAGTTTCATCAGAGACCTGCTCTTACAATACGCTGTATATCTGGTGCAGTTGAAATTAGCTGCATCAATGACAAACAATACTTTTCTTAGGAAGAGTACTGATGTTGTTTTCTTTCTCTTTTTAGCCAGCCAATTTTCTTCTGTTTTTTTATTTTGTTTAATTTCCTTCTCATAAGGTGCTCATGACATTTCATATATATTTTTTGTTTCCCATTTTTTCCCAGTTTTGTTTTTGTGCGCTAAGTTGCTGTCGTGCATTCTATAATGGTCTCCGGAACATTTGTGACAAATAAATACTGGCAGCTTCCATTTCCTCGTGTCACAAAATATGTCCCTGGCCACACTCAGGACCGCTACATGCTGGTTACCTGCATGTATTTATCAACATGAATGTAGTTGGTTGGTGGGCGGGTAACATGCATGTTACATGCAATATTATCCAGTAGGGTGTGCAGTACATTAATTGAGCTTAAATTGTGTAAACGTAAGATGTTTATTATACCCACTACAGCATTTTTAATATGGCCAGTTTTTTAAGCAATATTTAGCTCCCTGTTTTGTTCATGAAGATAAGCTATGTAACAGTATTATACCTGACTATTATAATAAATTTTAATATACCCCCACCTTCCCTGAATCTCAAACTTCAGAACTTTTATGCCCAAACAAGTAATTTAATTACTGTAACCTTATCGTCAAGTTCAATCACAACTGCTGTGGCTACCACGAACATTAAGTGATACGGTTTAGTTCGTGTTTTGGACGTGTAAGTGGTTGATAGATAGCAGATTCAGAATTCTTAGGTCCTTTTGATTCTAAATTTATTCATTGCCAGTTGATATTGTGTTCTACTATTAGCCCAAATTTAATAGCCTAAATGAAATAATTCATAACTCTCCATTCAGTACTTTTGAACAGCATTCAGGCATACACAGTTATGACAAACCTTGATGGCATTGTAGTATATGTTCTACATGAAGACGTCGCCACATTGTAAATTCAAAATTCAAAAAGCACTATCTTTTTGCATCTTTTTACCACTACTCTAAATGCTTACTCCAAGTTTGATAAAAATCGTTCTTGCTACAACTTGTACCATATTCAGCCGAGAATGACTGAATCGTGGTATCACTCGATCTACAAGCATTGTTAGTACAAATAAACTACTATAGAAAGCTACATAAGGATTACTTACTCTATTGTGGCAAGTCTGAGATGAGATATTCTAAAAAACAAAATTCATCACCACATTACAAGTAAAATGTATAGACAACTGAAGTCTATGCTGGCAATTGCCAATTCATGTAATGCATGGACAGCATTACTCATATATCAACCACTTACACGTCCAAAACACGAACTAAACCATATCACTTCATACATAATTGTTCGCGGTTGCCCATTCAGTACTTTTGAACAGCATTCAGGCATACACAGTTATGACTAACCTTGATGGCAGTATATTATATGTTCTACATGAAGACGTCGGCATGTTTTAAATTCAAAATTCAAAAAGCACTATCTTTTGCATCTTTTTACCACTACTCTAAATGCTTACTCCAAGTTTGATAAAAATCATTCTAGCTACAACTTGTACCATATTCAGCCGAGAATGACTGAGTCGTGGTTTCACTCGATCTACAAACATTGTTAGTACAAATAAACTACTATAGAAAGCTACATAAGGATTACTTACTCTATTGTGGCAAGTCTGAGATGAGATATTCTAAAAATGAAAAATTCATCACCACATTACAAGTAAAATGTATAGACAACTGAAGTCTATGCTGACAACTGCCAATTCATGTAATGCATGGACAGCATTACTCATATAATTCAGAAAGTGAGAGTAAATTAGCGAGGGTTGAATGAATTAACTTTCAAAATGTATTTTAGTCATTTGGTCCCTCATTAGATGCTTCCTGTTTATTAACTGTGGCATACATTGGTGAAGACTTCAGTTATGAGAACACGTTGGAACCGTGAGGTGTTCGGATAACTGAACACCATAAAATGTGTTACAAAACACTAATTAAAGAGGCGTGGTCAAGCATTCTTCTTGTCTGCACGTGCTACTGTTAAATTTCAGGTGTTCATATAATTGAAGTTTGGATAACTGATGATTTACTGCAATTATGTAATGATATGTAATGATGTGTTGAAATAAAGCTAGGAGCTAGGGGATAAGGAGATTGCAAATTAGTTCCTATTTGCTGAACAGCTGCACAGTGAATTAAAGTTCAATCAGGCAAAATGTTGCACTCTTTAGTTCTTTTTTTAAATACGTGACAACTACTTTAGTACAAAAATTAATAATTACACTAAATTAAATAATGTGCACTGTTGATACAAACACCAAAAATATCTACTGGACTCCTGTGCAAAATGTGACACTTGTATATTTTTGGCTGGCGAGGGAGACACTATCAGAGGTTTCACAATTGAAAATTGGGGATATTTGTTTGTTTGTATAATATGTGTGGACGTACATGTCATTTTGTACTTTGACCCTCACATGTTCGTTTAGTGACCTCGTCCCATACGCCACTAAATAAAATATTTTGGCTTATGCCAACCCGTACCATTCAAGAAATTGAATTGTTTACCACCTTGAATTCTTTTGCGGGTATGTAGTTAAAACTTACAACTTACCAGAGTTTAGTTTCCATTAGAAATAGTGGCTGTGGTAAATTAGTGCGCTCTTTGTCATAGTATACAGTCTAACTTCCAAATAAAGGACATAACAGGAACACCAGTTTTGTCCATTGTTGAGAAGCTGTCCCTTCTCGGAAACCATCACTTTTTGACTGTTTATCTAATATCTGATTGTACATAGTGTATTGGATTATATGAATAGAGTGAAAAAAATAAATAAAATAATAGAACATAATAATATGTTCTATTATTTTATTTATTTTTTTCACTAATATTATTATACTGGCTTTTTTTAACAAAAAAAACAACAACAACACATTAATTAGTCTGTTTTAACATTTAGTTCACAATACTGTTTATAGTTGGTCCTTACTCTCTGGCTTCTTTTATGTGGTCATGATGCTACAAATGTGAGCTTACATTTTCCAATTGCTTCTTTGAAGGCTTTTTAACTTTGGTAAAGGAGAAAACAAATGGGTTGCACCATCATTATCATCTTCTCCTCCAGTTGATTAAATAAGCTGGATTCCCTATCTCAGTCATTTATGGAGCTATTTGACGGAGGTTGTACGTGAATAACTGAATTTCATTCGGGAAGGTAGACCAAGGGGTCGCTAAAATATCACACTTATGCACACCGAGTATGTTGTGCAAGCACAACTAGCCCTAGGTTCACCCCTTTCCCGCTTTAGCGATTGGTAAATGTCTGGCTACGCGTGACTGGGCCGCGGGTTAGAAATACACTTCATCTTACCGCCTCTGTGGACCCGAGATAGAACTTGTTGATTCATTAAAATTGTCTGAACTGTAGTAAATTTTGATATGTGTCAATGAATGTCCATTAAGTAAAGCACTTTTTGTATGGTGTAGCAATAGTGGGAATTCTGTTCTGTTCGTTGTCCGGAACTCGGAAGGTCCGCATCTCGGAAGCTTCTAATATACAGTTTTCAATAGGAACTCCATCCGTAGTTTTGTGTTTGTCCACTGTATCGTGTTTGTCCGTCTTTCGGAAGGTCCATTGAACGAGGTCCGACTGTATGCCCTGCGCAACACTGTTGTTCTTACTTGAAAATTCATTGTCCAATAGTCTACCCACGAAGGTAAGTCTTGTGTTGGTATGTCCAGTGAACAAGTGTGAGTGAAAGTATTGTGTGTTACAACTACTGCTTAGCTTAATAGCTAATAGCACAAAGTAAATGTTTAACTTACAAATAAATAGTTTAGCTGACTTTACACAGCATTTTGGCTACTGCAGTAGTAAGCATGTCCTAATACAGGGTTATGTTCCAACCTGTCGGCAAGTCCTTAGAAATTCTCGGTTTTTATTGTTTTCTTGCTTGTAAGTCAAACAGTTGCAGCGAATGGTTACTATAGCACTGAAACCCTTTTACCGTATATACGTATTTAAAAACTCGACCGTTTTTTAGTAGCTGGAGTGTTAGAAGTTAAAATTAAACATACAACAGCACTTGAAAATATAGTGTCCTCAGAGATAATGCTACATACACACAGACAAGCATACATATCACACACACCACAGCACTAATTGGCACTCAATAGCCATTCATATATATGATATAGAGTCATGAATACAATCAGTGAAATAGGGACAGGTGGACTATATGTATATTTTGAAGTCTGAAGCTTGCTTTTAACTAAATAATGCACATGATTGATCTTGCAATGAATGGCTAATGAATGGCTAATGAATTCCAATTAGTGGTGTGGGTTGAGATTAGTGGGAGTGGTACATTATGTATGCACATGCTTTTTTGAATATTTTGATAAGGAGGTGGGAATTAATGTTCTGTGAAAGAACCATATTCTACCTCACACGATATGAAGATATTCAACATGTCTACCCATCCCATGCCCACATATATATATATATGAATTCTTGGATCTGAGCATGTGCAGATCAGGCCAGTTGCCTCTAACTGTGTGTGTATGTGCGTGCCTGTGTGTGTGTGTGTGTGTATTGAGGCCCCAACTTAAGGAGTAGGCGTGGCAAAATCAATATTGTGGGATTCTTAATTTGGTGGGCATATCACATTGACTAATTGGTGTGACTGCGTGGTTCGGACGGTTTCTGTTGCTCTGCAGATTCTATATCTATTGAAAATTCTTTACCTGAAACTCCACACCAGCCAAATTTCTTCGGCAGAGACAGTGGTCAGTGAATGTAAGCATCTAGTATCTGAGATTTTATAATCTATTATTTATTTTGCTATTGATCATCGTCACTGAGTAAATGACTCGCGATTTAAATATATATAATATGAACATAATTTCAGAGTTAGCTAGCTAATGCAATATACAGTTACATTTGCAGCTAGCGCATATAGCTACTTGTAGATACATCCCCTGACTGCATTAATTACTCCCACTTCCTGTCCACGTTGGCCACACCCACTTCCTGGCCCGGGTACTTCAAAATTGGCGGAGCCGCCCCTGATATGCATGCACATGAGTGAATTATATAAACTACCTCTACATCTAAACACTTTACTCTCTCTCTCTCCATATCACACAAACACACACACACACTGAACTGCACCGTTTTGTTTTTGTTTTTCATAAAAATTATAATAACAAAATTGTCTCTATCTAACAGCCAATAGTATTGTTAATTTATTTAATAGCCTAAATGAAATAGTCTCAGATACTCCATCCAGTACTTTTGAACAGCATTCAGGCATACACAGTTATGACAAACTTTGATGGCATTATAGTATATGTTCTGCATTAAGACGTCGCCACATTGTAAATTCAAAATTCAAACAGCACTATCTTTTGCATCTTTTTACCACTACTCTAAAGGCTTACTCCAAGTTTGATAAAAATCGTTCTTGCTACAACTTGTACCATATTCAGCTGAGTCGTGGTATCACTCGATCTACAAACATTGTTTGTACAAATAAACTACTATAGAAAGCTACGTAAGGATTACTTACTCTATTGTGGCAAGTCTGAGATGAGATACCGTATTTCCTCGAATAGGCCGCGCGGTCTATTCTTTTCAAGCCTACAAACCATCCAATAGTCTAACCACGAAGGTAAGTCTTGTGTTAGTATGTCCAGTGAACAAGTGTGTATGAAAGTGTTGTGTGTTACAGCTACTGCTTAGCTGATTAGCACAAAATAAATGTTTAACTAACAAATCATTATTTTAGCTGCCTTTACACAGCTTTTTGGCTACTACAGCAGTAAGCATGTCCTAATAAAGGGTTAGGTTCAAACCTGTCGGCAATTCCTTAGAAATTCCCGTTTTGTTTTTGTTTCGAAACCCTGTGCCATACATATATGTACGTAATTTAAAAACTCGACCGTTTTTTAGTAGGTGGAATGTTAGAAGATACAATTAATCATACAACAGTACTAGCTTTATGTACCGGCGAAAGACCATGCATGTGTGTGTGTGCAGCATTTTTGATGTAGAAGTAGTTTGTTAGTATTGTTTCTTTCAGGACTCTGTATATTTTTAAGAGATTTTTCACCAAATTAATCATAGCTACAGTCATATTAGAAGTGATAGTTAGTTTGGGATGTCATGAATCTGCTGTATTAAGAATCTTAGGCTTTGAGCTTAGCCATCTTCACTATGCTCGAATGCTAACTTAACTACGTTAGAATGTTCATATTTTCACAGTCAAATCCGCAATGTATTGAGATAGTCACAAGTGGAGGAAACTCCAGGAATACTGAATACTATTGGACTATGGAAGTCAGAGTTAGACTTAGTGATAACATTGACTATAATACACTATTTAATTACCTAAAATGCTCTCTTGGAAATGTCCCCCTCTACCATCTGCTAAATAACAACCGGGTATTGTGCATACTGGAATTATTTGATGTTTTTAGCTGAACTAATGGAAAATGCATTTTGTTCGGACCTCTCTACATATCATAGTTACAGGTCAGTTCAAAAGACCATGACTACGGAGATTTTCTGCTGCAACCTAAAGTTAAAGAACATCACAGACAGCTTCCTTATGCAGAGACATGCACATAGTCAAATACATAACAGCAAATATCACTGGGCCAGAAGCTGTAGTATGTATATTATCCAGTATAAATCCTATGTACAGTCTCGTAGCCACCCTTACCGGAAGTAATAGAAACGCGTACAATTCCTTTCAAAAGGTCACCTCATTAAAATGATGCTTGTGCGTGGGCGTTCAATTTTTTTTTTTTTTTTTTAGGTTTGCAAGGAAGCCATACACGTGTTTGTCTTAATACTGTGGTGTGCTGCTCAGTCAAGCTAACAGCATTGTTTGAGGAAAAAACCAGACCATTTTAGCATCAGAACACCTTTTAATATGGCAAGTTATATATTTCTTATTAATTCGGGACATAGCAATCTGCAACCAAATTAGACTAAAATAATTAGTGATATGTCATAGTGATTCATGTATTTATGATATACTAAATTATTGTAACTGCAAAACAAACAAAAAAAATTTTAAGTGCTATTGAATGTATTATGATGATACTTTGTATGTACAATCAAAGAGTTCGGTGCTAAGGAGAAGAGGTCCAAAGACAACGATCCATCCAGGCAGAAAATGTGGTCCTTGCCAGTTATGCTGCAAATCTGCTTCTTATTACATAAACCTGAGCCAGTATGAGTGGTAAAATTCCACCGTTTTTTGTTGTTGTTGTTGTTGTTGTTTTATTTAATAATGCTTTCAGTCTGTCAAATACATCTTCAGTACGGCTAAAATATTATATTGAGGATGTGAAATTTTTTTGCATCTGCTCTCTATTCGGCCAGCAATGCCAAAACTTAAAGGGGTCCAAAGGCGTTTCAGGTCAATACTTAGAAATTTAATTAGGGTATTCATGGTATTTTCAGAGGACATGATTGTGGGGAGGGGAGGGGAGGGGGGCTTTCTTGGCTTCCACACACCTTTCCCCTCCCCTTCACCTCCCCCACACTCTATATTGTTTAATTTGTATGCGCTTATTGCATTTTTTTTTAATTTCATATAATGACTAGGCCAATTAGTGATTTCTTATGGGAGCACACAAGAACAGTCATTACTGTTAGTTTATTTTTACAAATTTAGCTATAATTAATTAATTTGGTCCTTAGAAATAGATTCTAACTAAATCAGATTAGATCTTACCAATTTAATGCCCGAGTTTTATCTATTAATATACGATAAAACTGAGTATGCCCTTTACAGTAATCAATGAGAACTACACACAGTAAAGCAATCAATAAACTCCACGAAGTTGATATTTTGAATCAGTAATTGTTCAAAGTGGAGTGGTGTATGAGCCTGATTATTTTACCTTTTTTTTTTTTTTTTTGGATGAGATAACAGGGAGGGAGGTAAAGTAAGGGAAGACAATAGGAACCACAGCAATAAGAGACTGAAACTTTTACTTCGTGTAGAAAAACATTGCATAATAACAACAAAAAAACCTGCAGAAGTGAGCAGATCTCTATCACATGATCTAATCCATTAGTGCTTGCAATACATGTGTGTGGGTATTGTGTAGGCATAGGTGTGTAAGTGTATGATATTTTGTGTGGAATAACACTCTTCAGAGTGATATGTCACTATATTTCACTCTCAGTCTTTATTTTCACTCTGCCTCTGGCTCGTGAAAATAAATTGTTAGCCTCCTTGTGAAATAATTCCCCATGTCACACTCATACTCATGCAATACGTTTTATCATATTTATGCCATAGTTGCTGAGGTAACGGCCATGGATTAAAAATGTTATTCCCCTGTTAATTTTCCTCCGGTGTTGTATATTAGTGCGCTTTTGTACTGGAACGGTTATCAGCGATAATTCTGACATTTCCAAATGGCAATGGGCAAGTTTTAAAGTTCAGCTAGTTGGCTACTATCATGTAGCTAGCTACATTGGTCTTTGCACTTTAAATGAATGAAACAGATGAAATAATGGCATAAATACATGCATATAATATGTAAGAACATAAAAAAACAATAAAAGACTATGTGTAGTATTCAGTGTTCATGGATGAACATAAAACATTCAAACTTTTTTCAGTTAAGTATTGGAAGTTGGAATAGTGGTAATGTTGATAGTGCATGCTAGGAACAGAGGTGCTTGAATATTGCAAATGCTGACCAAATTGGTATTGGTGCATCTTATACTGGTCATTTGGGTTGCACAAAACATTTGAGACTTCTTCATGCTGTCTTAAATTTCGTCTTTTGTAATTATGCAAAGCTTCCAGAAACTTGTGCCTGTTCCCTTCTGTATTATTTTCTCCGGAACCCTCTGCATCAAACATTTGAGTAGTGGAAATAGCTCTCAAACTATGGTTGGTAATTGCTCCCTCAATACCTGCCAATGATGGCAACTTTAGTAGATGATGAGGAAGATGAAACTACTGCAGAAGAATAGAGGAAGCAGTAGGAACTAAAGTTGCATTTCGGTATCTCCATTAATAGATTCCATTATTTCCTCACAAAAATACTCACTTGTCATTGAGTTAGTGGAAATAGTAGTGAAACTATGGTGTAAAATAGTTAACCCATGGCAGCATTGGGATTATCATCCAATAACTGCTCCTCATCCTCGGCCTTTGCCCTCGAGGTCAAAGCAGTTACCTATCAACAATATTCCCTCTGTGCCATGGGTTAACTATTACTTATCATCTCAAAAATTATCTAATTATTCATCCACACACGATAAATGTGGTACAACACTAATAATGTATGACATGTTCATAAAATCACTACAGAAAATCAATTATAGTTGTTGATTGAGGCGTGTACATATCCATATACAGTAGACCCTCTCATATCTGAACCATGGGACCGACCCTGGTGCGGATACGTGAAATTTCTGGATATGTGAAGCCACTTCATAAAATGAGTTTTATTGATTTTTTGATGATTTATGTGAATGAAAGAGTTAATTATTAATAATAATAAATGATTTTAAAGTCATTTGCTTTAAACTTGCATTTCTCTTGATGACAGCTAAATTTCTTATCTGCTTCAACAGTAGCGCTCATGTGGGAGTACTCTCCTGCTGTCGCTGGTACCACCGCAAGCATTTGTCATAGCTAACCAGTACAACTTATAGGTCGATAAAGCGAGCCATGTGAGGCCCGGATATGCGAGGGTCTACTGCATAATTTTTTTGAAAACTCAGCTAGGCTTTCAATAATGTGCATGTATATCAATAAAGAATCAGCATTGGCTTTCAGTGGCATTTGTTTTATTACATTAAATGATCTCACTCGCACTGACTATAGCAGTTAAAGAGTCAGCCCGAGTCGTCAACTCAGACCTAGCTGTGTAGCCAGTGAGGGGACCTACAGGGAAGGACTTTACTGTCTGTCCTGTCGTCTGCCCAGTAGGCTCACTGTCGGATTGGAAACCTTGTGGCAGCAACTTTCGGGATTTAGGATTGAGCAGACAATTCAATGTTAGCTAGATCATTGATTGCAGCAGGTATGACTACCATACATACTCTTTATCATCTGAAACGAACTCAAATACAAAATACAAATATTTTCTTGAATGTAGTAATTCAATTGCAAATACAAATACTTTTGAAATGCACACTAAAGTGTTATTTGCGAATATGTTAAAACTATTGCATACAATTGCTTACTAAAAGTCACAAAAATTAATTATACTTGATAAACATAAGTTCTTTGAATGTGACATCCACTAGCTAAAACATTGTGGAAGATGTATGTAGGAGTGCATAAATATAAGAGAACCAGGTTTGCTTTATTTTGACTGATTTTCAAAAATAAAATAAAGAAGATTTTCTTCTTGTGAAGCAATGGAGTTAAAAAATATTCATCAATATTGCAATCAATAATTATTAAAGCACCAGATGTGCTCCCTCTGCGCTACTATACACAGGTAGCTATTACAAAATAATTTCAGACTATAAGAATAATACTTTCTTTCTTTTTTTTACATACATACATTTTCATCAACAGGTAATAGTCTGTAATCTCCAAAATCAGAGTGTGACAGACAGATAGACGGGAGGCTATAATAACCCTCACAAACATGAGTGCTGATGGTTAAAAGAAATATCTATATAAGCAATTGACGAATGGAACTATTAATATGATTATAATTCCTTTGGCTAGAGATGTCATGAATACAATTGGTGTGGTTAAACTGTTACGTCTGCAGGTATGTTATTATGATCTTGATAAGGAGGTGTGAATTTATGTTCTGTGAGAGAGTCAGAGTCTATCTCACACAACATGAAGATATTCAACATGTCTAATTGGAATTATAACATTAAGGGCACACAGCATTGCCCCTCCCCTTATTCCCATGAACACACACACATATATTATACACATTCACACATATTGATCTGAGCATGTGCTGTACAGTGAGACTATTCTATTCAGCATGTTTTGCTTTTCAATGCAAGATTTTTTTAACATGGAGTATAACATTATCGGGTATAATTTGTCATTTTCACTCCTTTTCTCCAGAATCGATACCCTCCACCCCAGTTAAAACAAAGAGAAAAAAGCAGAAAAAAAATCAAAGCAAAATTATTTTGACAATGAGCAACCAACAATTTTCAATCTTGTGTACCTATCACGAAGTACTTCAATGAAGTAGTAATTCAGTAAGAGTAATCTGGTGAGAAGGCCCCTTTAAAATTATATTCATCATTATGTAGTTATTATACTGGCACTTAATTTATTATTTCTATTGTATTATGTCTAACCCAGAACGTATAAAATAATGCAGATTTTTTAAGATAATTGTGGGTTCAGGATAAGGTTAATGGTAAGTTGTGGTTGTAGGTGAGAGTTAACTTTGTGAAGTCCTCCCCACTGGTAGTTTAGCGCTGCCACCTGGTCCCTGACTTATCTCCCTCACTCGTAAACAATCCCTCTTCAATAAATTGAGTTTGATTATGAAAAAAAATGCATTGTCACTTTGTGTGTTTTATAGGAAGCCATCAAAAATTTCATACAATGTCGTTTGCTATTGTGACTCGCCTCATATATTTGTGCACAGGTACGGTGGAACTTTCATAAATATTACTTGCATTATTATAATAACAATAAAAAATACAAAAACAAAAATATAAAAAGAAATCTCAAAATTATTTTTTTTATTTAAAAAGTATTATTTTTTTAAATAATCAGCTGTAGGACTGACATATAGAGATAACTTGTTAGTGAGATACAAATGCATTAAAAGGAATATCAACAGAAATTGGAAGATGATTACTAACAGCTTGGGCATCTTCCATAGTCAATGATTTGTCATCCTCACTATATATATTTCCCACCTCTCTGTGACATCCCCCCATTATCTCAGGCAGTATTATATTGTCATATGTTGCTGGTTGTGAAGTGTTTGTAGGAGTACTTTCATCAAACATTGGATTAAACTTTTTCCCATCCAGCCTGCAAGGTCTAGGAATTGCTTTAAAATCTCCCAATAGAATGGTTTTCCGTAGGTCATATTCTTTTTGGTCCAGTATTTTGTATAAATACTTCTGTTCATCGTCATTACATTCTGAACCAGTTCGTCTCGACGTACTTTCTTGTTGAACGAGTCCTCTTCTTCCAATGAACTATATTTTTTTCCACAAAAATTTACCCCCTATGTATACTTCATCATCTTCTGGTAAATTGTTTTCATAGATAGGGTGTGGTAACCATGCCCATTCCCTAGTTCACTCCATTAAGATGGACATGGTTGAAATGCACTTGACATGTGAAGTAAGAGAGTTATGACACACATAAACTAATGTGAATGTTAAAATCCATCACAAGCAGTTTTAGAAGGCTCTCATTTATTCAATAGCTGCATGACTTGTAAACTGTAAGAGGTGGGTGCTATGGTGGGCATGCAGTGAGGGGTGGGGACAATTTTTGGGAGTGAGTGCATGGTGATTATATAAGAGAGATAATAGTAGAGAAAAACAGATTTATGGAGGGAAAATAGTGATTTGGGGAGGGAATAAAATGTATTTTTGGCTGGGAAATTTTGTAGGTATGAATATTATTGGAGAGAATGAAACATCATTTTGGAGGGAAATAATTTGGAGGGAACTATTTTGGAGGGAACTTATTTTGGAGGGAACTTATTTTGGAGGGATATATTTTGGAGGGAACTTATTTTGGAGGGAACTTATTTTGGAGGGATATATTTTGGAGGGAAATTATTGTGGAGGGAGAGAGTTGATAATTCATAGGTTGTGAGGTTTCTGAACTAAAGGTCTGTGGTTGACATGTGTACTCATCTAGAAGAGGTACATGCGTGAATATCATTACCGTGGTCCAGTAGCCAAGTGGTGGTTTTGTTTTTCTGCCACAGCATCAGACTCCAGAGTGGATCATATTAGAAGAGCCAAGTTGCAATTTCTTGCCTAAGCTGCTTGTTCTGTTCCACAAGTTTCTTTAACTGCTGATTATTTATATTTGGAGTGTATATTAAAAGGTCCAGTAAGTGATGTGGAGCAGTTGCCTTAGGGCAACATGAAATAGACTGATGTAATACACAATTGAATTTAAGTTCACACTTTTAGCATGAAAACTAAGTGAATGAAACTTATTGAGATTAGTATTATGCTCTTCATACTTGGGGGAAAAAAACAACACAACTAATAAACAACAATATAGTAATCTAGATTAGTTTTGTTACCTGGTTACCTCAAACTTTAATTACATCATCTATTTCACTAATATTCACCCCTTTAGATCGTTTTGAATGAAAATGTCTGAGTATTCATAAATATTTTCATGAAAAATGAACTAAATTAAATTATAGAATAATGCAGCAAACAAGTATAGGTTACACCACAACATGGAAGTAGGTGTGGGAATTACACAACTGAAAACCGAAGGCCCAAGGATAGTGTAAATCCCATATCGACCAAACAGAGAGGTGCTAAGGCTATAGGAAATGGAATTTTGATTGAACGGTGGTTCAACTCAGGAAGTGGGCTAGATATATACTCATCAAAAATTGAGTAATCTGATTGGACGGTTTGAACATACCATAGTACAAAAGTCATCATTTATTGTCTTCATCATCAAGATCTGTTTCAGCTTGCTTGGTGTGCATATTTCTTCCTTGACATAACAGAAAAGTATGCCAGATTACTTGCATTAAACTTTATGTGAGGGAGGAGACAAGAGATTAAGCCAAGGAAGACCGAAGAACCTAGAACTGTGTGTGTGTGTGTGTGTGTGTGTGTGTGTGTGTGTGTGTGTGTGTGTGTGTGTGTGTGTGTGTATGGATCATAATACTTCTCTTGATTATTAGCAGCATTGTGTGTGTTGTGCATGCATTAGAACTCAATTCAATGTTGTGCGTGTTTTAGAACTTATATGTTATTGTCGTATTTTTTCACGGTCACTTGTTTGTTTTTGTAGTTTGTTTGTGTGTGCATGTGTCCTGTGTATAAAGGACACACACGCGCATGCGTACATTGCTATTTTTACGAGACGAGATTTGGAGTAGAACCTAAATCTGGTCGGGAGGGTATCGAGCTTGTAATTAGTCGTAGAACGCTAACTGCCTCTCCGTCGTCCTGTGAGTAGACTGGTGGCAGCACTACCCTACGCAGGACACTGAGAACATGGAGTCGGCTAGAAACTGCCCGAACCTCCCTTCAGGTGTCGCTGTGCCCTACACTTTACATCTCTGATTTTTACAAAAGAAAAAAAAACTTTATCCAGTAAAACATGGCTACATATGATGGCTGCTGGACTAACACACTGGAAAAATACAATTAATTTTAAATGTGATGTTAGTGCTATGGAATAGCCAGCACTTAACAATGATACAAAGAAAATAATACATAAATATAATCAAACAAAGTAATATTATGTTCATAATGTTACTTTGTTTGATTTTTATTTATCTTTTTTGTTTATTCAATTTGTTCGTGTAATATGAACTGTGTGTGAATTACTATACTTCAACAATAATTATTGATTATAATGGAGCAAATCAATTGAATAAAATTGTAATATCAATAAAAATAACAACATTAATGATAATAGTAATAATTATCAATAATAAATAATAACAATAATAAACAAACAAAACAGGTGAGTTAAAAGCATGAGCTGAGTAGATTCCATTCCCTCACTGCACTCCCACTGAAGCAGGAAGTCCCTGTGGACTTGGCCTCACTCATCTCTGCTTGGATGTGACGACTCAACTCCTTCAGGAGACACGTGGATGTCAGGCCAATCAGATAACTACTGCATGCTTATGCATTACCATATGTAGAGAACTCTAAAATCAGGGGACAGAATAGGGGATCCAGCCAAGAGACTGAGCTTCTCTGCATAAACAAAGTATCATATGTTAACAATGATGTTCATGATAAATTAATTACTTTCTCTAATCCGAACCTTTCACTTATCTGAAGATCCTCTGGTCCCATACTTTTAGGATCAGTGAGTGCAAATAATAATAGTTATATATACATGTATATACATATATTATACATATGTTATATATACATGTATATACATGTATTATAATACATATATTATGTGGATGGTAGTATGCTCCTTAAATGCGTACGCGCGCTAGAAACTTTTTTCTCCTAAAAACAATTTTTAGGCTTGACCCCATGAGTTTCTTCTGATACTAAACATTAATCTAGTCAAACTTAGGTTCAAAATTGTGAGAGAATTCCTGCAGAAACGCTTGTTTTTGAACTCACAAAAGTTGCTGTGACTGGATAGTCTGGTATTGAAGACCCTTTACCAGACATAAATACAAAAACTCGACATTTTTTGTTTTGTTTTTGTTTTTTGAGCTACTAAGTGCCGATTATCAAGAGCCACTGGTAGTAAGAATAGCTTCTAAAGAAGCTACCACTACTCGGTGGAAGCTGAGGTAAGTACGCAGAGCTTGTTGTCAATAAATTACAGAAGTTACCATAATCAATACTCAGGAAATTTAGGTAAGTAGTAATTCCATAATAGTTTGCTAAAATTACAAAAAAAAAAAAAAAAAAAACAAAAAAAAAAATGAACACAGGCCTTTTTTTTTTTTTTGTAGCTGAGAGCTTGTTCAAGAGTTACTGGCAATTGAGGCAGTCAGAATGGCGAAGTATTACGCTACAGAAGTACCTACTCAGATAAGAGAGTAATTTAGTATTTGTTTGCTATAATGGCAACTATAGCTAGCTACTATAATATTGTTTTGCACTGTAGTTTTATGTTACCTATCTAGATAGGCTCGCTCGATATTTGTGCTAAGCATACCACTAGTATATAATATATATATAGTACTTATTGCATGAGTCAGAGTGTGATATGGAGAAATATTTCACAGAGCAGGCTAATTTATTTTCATGAGCCAAAGGTGAGTGAAAATATAGCCTGAGAGTGAAATATCTAGCTAGCCATATCACTCTGATTGTAATAAGTGGTTTATTCCACACTAGCTAGATATCTTCATGGAAGTAGTTTGTTGGTACTATTTTCGCTAGTGAAATATTTCGCCATATCATCACACTCTGACTCATCTGTAGTATATATGGATGGATGGTACTTATGCTCCTTAAAAGTGCGCGAGTGCCATTTCTTTACGGCTTTTTAAGCTTGACCCCCCCACTGCAGCCGTTTTTCGGGGCTGCTAAATGCCGCTTGTTGGTGTTGTCGAGCACCACCGGCAGCCTGGGAAAGGCTAAATAATGGAAGCCACCATTACTTGGGAGAAGCTGAGGTAAGTAAGTAGTTCGGGATTTGTTAGCTAAAAAATTACAAAAATAACTGGCTATTATTTTTTGGTAGAGCTGGAGCTTGTTCACCAGTTACTGGCAGTTGAGGTAGTTAGAATGGCATTGTTTGGCAAAATTAATGGTCAACTGCTATATCCTGTTTTGCATAAATTAAGCTAAAGTATATTACAGGGGCTGATCTAGGAAATTTTGAAGGGGACTCTTTTCAAGAAGAGGTAAAACAGCTACAGCTACTTATGGAAAAATGATGGCTATATTGTATTTCCTACAATATTATTCATTCACACAATAATTTGCATCCAGAACAGCAGTGAATGAACAGCGAAAATTAGGAAGAAAAAATATTAAAACTGAAAACAAAACTAATTTACACGGGTATTTTTGTCTAGAATAAAGAATATGAGTGAATAAGTTAATCATGAAAAAAAATAGGAAACCGATTTTTAACGTTTTAGCTAGATGAAGAAAGTAGTTATAGCTTTACTAATTGTCAAATTCAACCGTGAAGAAAAAAATTGATTAAACAACAACCATACAGAACTCTGTCCAGAAATAATGATAAGGCTTGCTGTACTCTGATGCGAGCTTAGTCTTCCATATTATAAGGATTACTAATCCTGACTCAGCATATCAATAAGTAAAATTGAGTTTATTAGAAGATCACAAGTATACTGGAGGGTGGGGAAAACCGACAACGAACGAAAAGCTATTGCAGTTATAGCTATACTTTCATTTCCACTTAGCTACTGTAGAAATTATAGTAGCAAAAATGGTAGAGATACAGCTCATTCGGGGGGAAAAAGGGGGCTTGTACGACACCAGTCGAGCCCCTAATTTTGTACCTGTATTATGTAGTTGGCGAGCGATCGAAGCGAGCAAAGACTCTATCAGGGGTAACACTATTGAAAATCGGGGATATTTGTTTGTATATTTATGTGTGATGGACGTACAATGTCATTTTGTACTTTAACCCTTGCATTTTTGTGTTTGCTTCGTCATCTACCCTTTCCCATATCTCACCTAAATAGAATCTTTAGGCTTAGAGATCCCGTATCATTCTAGGAAATTTAATTGTTTACCCCTTTGTACCCTTTGTATTACGTTGTTCCTAAATGTTACAAGATGAATTTATAGGTCTTAAAACTTACTGTTAGACTCAACACTGTGCAGTAATTCTTTAGAACTTCTTGTTGTTGTTTTTTCAAGCTGCAAATAAATGTTATGGAGAATGTTTACTATGAGACCCTTTACCAGACATAATTTCAAGCACTTAGCCGCGTCTATATAAGTAGCTGTGAAGCTACTGGTAACTCAAATATTCAGAATTAATTAGATACCAGTACTCAGTAGTTGAGGTAAGAAAGTAATTCTGTATTTGTTTAATAAAGTATGGTCACAACTTCCTCCACCCAGGTCTATATCGATCCACTTCCTCCTCACTCCATACTACAAAAATCATGAAATCTCAAATGTTATAGAAGTTTTATTCAGTACAAAACCACAAGGTTAAAAAAATTTGATTTAAGGGAATGCAAAGCTGAATACTATTTTTCTTTCATTCCCCCCCAGGATGATATTAACCATACCTTCATATATGTTATAAGGTAAAGGGTCGGTTATGCCTGACTACAAACATCTCTCACTCACATAAACCATAACAAGAGAGAAAGAGAAAGAATGGACGACCTTGTTTGACATTCTCACCAGAATGGGTTATAGCTAAAGTGCTTGATCCCAACAGATTATGCTTAAGATTTGTGAAGGGGGTGGGGGGGGGGGGGGGGGGGGGGGGGGGGGGTGGGGAAGCCCAACCCACTCTCAGCTTCTCTCTCTCTCTCCCCCCCCCCCCCCTAATGTTTACATGTTGTGTGCAGTATGCAATATTAGGCTGAGCCCAAATCATTTAGCTCTAAATAATTTCATGCTAATTTACTTTCTGCACTGATTCAAAGAAAAAAATATTTTCGCCTTAATTCTCTACATGCATTTAGCTAGAGGGCGGTAGACTTTTACTAGACTAGGTTTATTATCTTTAGATAGTCAATAACACAACACTGATGGCCCAAGCTTCTCTTGTATTAAAAAGAAAATAAGTGAATTTAATATGGTGCTACAATCATTACTTTGAGTCATTATTTATCAAATATTATGAAAGAGGGAAGGGGTAGGTCTAACTATCATAGTGACACGTATTTGTGCATGTGGTATACAGGCTACCCGTGACAACATCATGATAGCAGACTGTGAAGGACTGAATTGATTATTGTCTCTCTTACATCAACCAGTTGGACAGGTTTGGTTACACTTCTCTGCACTATGCTGCCATATGACATACTCGTGACTCTAACTGAAGTTTGAGTTGGTTAGTGGGATTTGTATGGATAATTGAGTGTGTGCATGTGTTTGCGTGCAAGATTGTGTGCATGTGTATGTGTGCGTATGTGTGATCCTACTCCCCATGGTGAGGAATACTGGCTGCCCTTCATTTCTGGGAGATGCTGTGTGTTGACCATTGTTACTGATCATGTGAGGAGGGCATAATAATTATGACAATGTATGTGAGGTGGTAACTGATAATTACAAGCCGCCAGGAATGAACCTATATGGAGCAGTTGCATATGAAATATTATATGAAAATACTGCTATGATATTATGAGCAGTACATATGTGATCAGGCATTGTAATAAGGCACCAGACTATGATTGCAGAACTACTCACTTTCAGTTGATTAGTCAGGAGTTTAGCACGGCCACCACACGCTTTAAGCATGTATTTTAACACATGTACTATTGCAGCATACGTGTTACCAAACAATAGGTACTCACAATTTAATATAATATTAGTGATGTGCTTGAGCACAAATGGCGAGCAAGCCTAACACTATACTATTGTTAAATTATTGATTTTAACTTCTAACAGTCTAAAAGAACGTTGAGTTTTAAATTACGGTAAAGGGGTCTCAATGCCATAGTAACTACTCGCTGCAACTGTTTGAAAAAAACAACATGTCTCTATTTAAGTGTTGTTGTTGTTATTCAGCGAGCGAGCGAAGCGAGCGAAGCTGACTATCAGTCGTGTTAGATTGAGACTTCAGATATATATATGTATGTATACGTACGTCAAAATTTCGCCCGCGCTTCTAAATACGTAAGTTAGGTAAAGCGTTCACAGTTCCAGTGTTTTTCAATTAATGAGCACGGAGAATCCTGCTGCACTGCCTTACGCAACTTTGTTTCAACCAAAATGTTTATAGCTACTCTCTTCTTGAAACAATAGTAAAGTCTTTGTCAAGCTGCGCTTCTTTGCCACTGCTTTCGAAGTTTATTCATGTAATTCTGTTATTGTTAACTCTTCATGCCTAATCATTGCTGTTATATTTAGCGATTTCCTTCACAAATCATCTTTACCTATACTCATATATTTACTCGTTCGCCATGCATTTGCGCTATTCGAGCGAACCACACTAGTATTCTTTAATTAGTTAAGTTATAGGGTCTAACACACAATACTTCACATAACTGGACATACCTACTTCGTGGTTTGTCTAGTGGACAATAAATTTTCAAGTAAATACTGTTATGTATGGCTTATAACCATGACAAAGAGCGCATTGAATTATCACCACCACTACATAACTCGAATAGAAATGGAACTCCGGTAAGTTTTTTTTAAAAGTTTTAACAGCACCCGTAAAAGAATTCAAAATGGTGAACAATTCAATTTCCAAGATGATACAGGTAATGATCGATAAACCAGAGGATTCTGTAGCTAAGTTTGTGACAGGGTCGACTACCAACTAACACAAAAAACACCAGGGTCAAAGTACAACAATGATATACATATGTATGTCCAAACATAGAGATTTGTACCATAGTACGTTCAAACAGTCCAATCAGATTGCTTAGGCTTGAGTGACTTCTGGTAGATAAGTGATCCAGCATATGTTTCCAGCCTCCCGAAACCTTTTCATACCAATCCCATTCACTGAGAGTTAGAGCTCTTACAATCATCTGCAAGTTCACTACTAGCATTCTATTAGGCTGTGTCTGATGGTGCAGGGAGTCTGACTTTCCTGACTTACCCTACCATGGCTCATTAGTAGCTGTACAGTATGTTTATGAAAATTATAGTCCATGGGCCAGACAAGATACTGGTACCATCTGGGGGGGCAAACTTTCATTAAGTTTTTTGAATAGGCCAATATCAGTAGTACAATTTGACATAATATGATAACCTAAGATACAAGTGGTTTTCACACTTCTCTTTGAGTTTGGTTGTGAATTTCACACTTTTCCTGAAATATGCACAGTCATGTTCTCACTTCTGGCTAGAATGTTCTACAGCTGATATCTGGAAAAGTATTGGCTGTCCTACAAAGCAGTTCTACAGCTGACATCTGGCATGAACACAGGAGAAGAAAGTATTGGCTGTCCTACAAAGCGGCCACGGTTAGAGTGCATCATTCATTGCTGTGATGATGAAGAAGGCTCAAGATTGGTGTCCCCACAAAGTTTAGATTCGTGGAATTCTCTAGTTAATGCTGCCAGAATAGGAAAAGATGCTCCAATTCTAGACCTGATGAAAGAATTAGCTGAAGAAGAAATCCCATCCATCTACTACCATAGGAAATGTCGCAGCATTTTTACTATGAAGAAGCTCCTTGAAACCATCACAAAAAAGGAAGACAAAGCTGGTGAATCTGAGGACCCTGAAGTTGCTACTAGCTTAAGACTGTCCTCCAGGCAAGTGCCACACTCATGTTCTACAGTTTATGATGTGAAGTGTATCTTCTGCCAGAAAAATACAAAATTTATCAGAGGACAGAAAACTCGGGAATCGTTGTTGATACAGAGAAATGCAGCTATAAAGAAAATGGATGGCAGAATGCTTGATATTGTCAGCAGGGATCTTGTGGCAGCCGAAGGTCACTATCACAGGTCTTGTTACAGATCATATACAAGACAGGAGAAAGACACTGGCAGTGGAAGACAGACAGTGCAGATGAATTAGAAAGCACTGAGTTACTCATATGATGAATTGTTCATGTTCATCAGAAATGAACTATTTGCAAATCCTAAGATTGTAGCAATGTCTGACCTTACATCCCATTTTGTTACAGCTATGAGAACTTGTGGCATTGATCAAGTGAAAGAGTCTTCAAAAAAGCACCTCCGCCGAAAGCTAGAAAGTGTATTTGGTCAGGCTCTACACATCTTCTCTGATGAGAAGGGAAAACTCTTATGATATTTGTTTGTTTTCCTTTTGTAATAACAGTATTCTCATACACAATTATTTCTAATTAATTGTGGGCATGGTCTTGCACATAATTAATATATTTTGATTATGCAGTCAATATGAATTTAAATTTGGAAAAAAAATTAAGCAAATAGTCTTAAAAATGCTAGCACACAGTTGTAATGAAGAAAAATATGTGTTAACTTCACATGGTGATAACAAGTACTTAGCTACCACCTAGCAAGGGTTATCATATAAAAATTTAAACTTCAGAAACTGAAATTTTTAAATATCACAGTGAAAGTTTGCCTCCCCAAGTGGTACCAACGTGTAAAATTATGGGCTCTGGCTCATGGACTATTAGTGGGAGGTGACTGATAGTGTGTCCTGTAAACCAGACCTTTTGCCCACAATTGGATTAAAAGAGTCTAGTGTGAGATGACTCACAAGAAAACTTAATGAAGCAAATTCAAGTGCTGTAGTCCAAACCCCTCTTTTGGTAACTTACTGGAGATATTCAACATGTCTAATTGGAATTATAACATTAAGGGCACACAGCATTGCCCCTCCCCTTATTCCCATGAACACACATACATTCACACATACTGATCTGAGCATGTGCTGTACAGTGAGACCATTCTATTCAGCACGTTTTATTTTTCTATGCAAGATTTTTTTAACATGGAGATCGAGTATAATTTGTCACTTTCTCCAAAATCGATACCCTCCACCCCAGTTCAAACTAAGAAGAAAAAAAACAGAAAAAAAATCAAAGCAAAATGATTGTGGCAATCAACAACCAACAATTTGCAATCATGTGTACCTCAATGAATTAGTAGTTCAATAAGAGTATAAATTTGGTGAGAAGGCCCCTTTACAATTATAGTCATTACTGTGTAGTTATTATAATAAAATATTACTTGCTGTCACTTAATTTATCCTTTAATTATATCTAACTTTAGGACATTATGCCCAAACAAGTAATTTAATTACTATGACCTTATCGTCAAGTTCAATCACAACTGCTATGGCAACCACGAACAATTACGTATGAAGTGATATGGTTTAGTTCGTGTTTTGGACGTGTAAGTGGTTGATAGATAACAGATTCGGAATTCTTAGGTCCTTTTGAATTCTAAATTTATTCATTGCCAGTTGATATTGTGTTCTACTATTAGCCCAAATTGAATAGCCTAAATGAAATACTTAGTCTTAAATAATTCATAACTCTCCATTCAGTACTTTTGAACAGCTTTCAGGCATACACAGTTATGACAAACTTTGATGGCATTATAGTATATGTTCTACATTAAGACGTCGCCACATTGTAAATTCAAAATTCAAAAAGCACTATCTTTTTGCATCTTTTTACCACTACTCTAAAGGCATACTCCAAGTTTGAAAAAAATCGTTCTAGCTACAACTTGTACCATATTCAACCGAGAATGACTGAATCGTGGTATCACTCGATCTACAAACATTGTTAGTACAAATAAACTACTATAGAAAGCTACATAAGGATTACTTACTCTATTGTGGCAAGTCTGAGATGAGATTTTCTCAAAAAAGAAAAATTCATCACCACATTACAAGTAAAATGTATAGACAACTGAAGTCTATGCTGACAATTGCCAATTCATGTAATGCACGGACAGCATTACTCATAGAATTCAGAAAGTGAGAGTAAATTAGCAAGGGTTGAATGAATTAACTTTCAAAATGTATTTAGTCATTTTGGCTCCTCATTAAATGCTTCCATATTACACTTTGCAAACCTGTTTATTAACTGTGGCATACATGGATATGAAGACTTCCGTTATGAGAACACGTTGGAACCGTGAGGTGTTCGGATAACTGAACACCATAAAATGTGTTACAAAACACTAATTAAAGGGGAGTGGTAAAGTATTCTTCTTGTCTGCACATGCTACTGTTAAATTTCAGGTGTTCGTATAATTGAAGTTTGGATAACTGATGTTTTACTAGTTATGTAATGATATGTAATGATGTGCTGAAATAAAGCTAGGAGCTAGGGGATAAGGGGATTGCAAATTAGTTCATATTTGCTGAACAGCTGCACAGTGAAGTAAAGTTTCGATCAGGCAAAATATTGCACTCTTTAGAGTTTTTTTTAACATGTGACAACTACTTTAGTACACTAATTACTAAATTAAATAATGTGCACTTTTGATACAAACACCCAAAATATCTACTGAACCCCTGTGCAAAAGTGACACTTGTATATTTTTGACGAGCGAGTGAGAAGTCAAACAGTTGCAGTGAGTGGTTACTATAGCATTGAAACCCCTTTAATGTATACATATAATTTAAAGGGTAATTGTCACCGGGTTGTTTTTTTTTAGTCATTCAGTAGATAATAACGCAGTATCACTCCCAAAAATATTGACAGTGTTTGGTCAAGTAGTTCCTGAGTTATGGGCCTTTGTAAATGCACCCTACGCCCACGCTAATTAAGTAGGCCAATTTGTTGATGACGTCACAAGTTGAGTACCCCCCCCCCCCCTCCAGATCAGCGTGCTTGTGTAAACTTCGAGGTTTAGTGCTCTGTCTGCTAATCTGATCTGATTGCCACTACCAGTACTTGTGGAAATATTGTCAAGGTGTTGCTGCAGGCTGCAATAACAGTAATCAGGATGGAGTAAGTCTGCACAAGTTTCCCAGCAACAGTGCTCTGAGAAAAAAAATGGGTAGATCAGGTAAAAATGTATAGAGACAAAATGGAGACCCACTGCATACTCTGTGCTGTGTAGTCAGCATGTCAAGTCATCATGTTTTATGGCTTATTCTATCCTTTCCCAATCACTGGGGTTGGGCAAGAAGAGAGCTTGTCCTAAGCCTGATACAGTACCCACACTGTTCAGCAAGCCGGTGTATGGAAAAATGAAAGCAGAAGGGGAAAGTCTGCCACCAAAGAAGCGGTCTGATATTGAAAAGCTTGAACGGTGTAGAGTAAGCGAAATGAAATTTAATTAATCACTCATTTTAAGTACAATGACATGCTTTCCAGGTTAGTATAATCTGCACTATAGTAAATACTTGTTTGGTTGTTAGTTTCATGAATATATGCAATCCTGAATTGTGACATTACCAGGCTAAAGTTGGCAGTCCTACATTACAACGAAGACAGCAGTGAAAGATATTCCGTTTTGTATCCCAAGTACAAATCTGGTGGACACATTGTCAGAAAAATCATAGAAAAAATCTACTTACGATAAATCAAACTATTTATATCATCAATTTCTGCTCTTAATTTTTATAGGGTATGTGCAAGACCTCTTTTGTGCACTATGGAATGTTATGCTGAAAGAATGTGAAGTACCAGTTATGATGTTACCACCACCTGCACTCTGTGATAGTTTGGAAAAATCTGAAAAACAGAAGGCAATTGCTGAACATCATACCAGATTTTCAAAATAATTTAAGGAACAAAATGAATTTGTGTGTGTGTGTGTAATTGGTTATAGTGTTGGATGAAATCCTGTGTAATTATCAGATGGAAATGTCTCTCTTATTTTCTTAACAGCACAAGCTGGTAATACAACCCTGACGTATGCAATATATCTGTATTTCCTTTTTTAAAAGAGAGCAGTGAAAAAATGTTATTATTGTTATTATTATTATTACAATTATTATTTTTATTATAATCATTATCATTATTATTATTATTACTATTATTGTTACATATTATAATATGCACACTCGTGCAATGATGCTGGAAGAGAGATGATAGTATGCTACTTGCAATACCCAGACGTTCAGACACACGCCCTCAAACTGGATGTCTGGTTATGCAACTTGCAGGTTCATCCTCAGTCTCTCCCATTTTTGCTACCACTTTATTGATTTCTTTGCAGCAAACACACTCTAAGCTGGTTGGCATTATCTGGCAGCATTCACAATCACACCTATATACATTGACGAATACACACGATTTTACACACACACTGAACTTGGTAGCTATCACTCTCTTACCAAGACAAGTCTAAAAGCCTGTCTGGATCATCCTCTTCAGCAGACTGCTGCTGTCTGAAGAATTTGAAGCACTGGGTTCAATTCTATAAGGTTCAATGGAAGATCCAGAAGAGCTATCACCAGTGTATTCTTCAGAATCAGTTGTTGAAATGCTACCATCACTCCCACGATATGAGGAAGCATTACTTCTGCTGTTATCCCATCTGGCTCAAAACCTCATAATTTACACAAGCATGCTGATCCGTGGTACTCAACTTGTGATGTCATCAACCAATTCGCAAACTTAATTAGCGTGGGAATAGGGTGCATTTACAAAGGCCCATAACTCAGGAACTACTTGACCAAACACTGTCAATTTTTTTGGAGTGATACTGCGTTATTATCTACTGAATGACTCAAAAAAATTAAAATTAAAAAAATTGTGGCAGTTACCCTTTAAAAAATTGACCGTTTTTAGTAGTTGTAGTGTTAGAAGTTAAAATAAATCATACAACAGTACTTATAGGTTTATGTATGAGATGCTTGCTCGCCATTTGTACTCCAGCACACGTGTCCTAGAGAAACTAGCTACACACTTATATTTTCTACATGAATAATACTGCATACACACACATCACTAATCAGCACTCAATAACATGATAGTCAATACAATCAGTGAAATAGGGACAGGCGGACTATATGTATATTTTGAAGTCTGAAGCTAAAATAATGCACATGATTGATCTTGCAATGAATTGTTAATAAGTGCCAATTAGTGTTGTGGGTTGAGATGTCATGAATACAATTAGTGTGAGAGGTATATTATGTCTGCAGGTGCTTTTTTTTAAAGATCTGGATAAGGAGGGGTGTGATTAATGTTCTGTGAAAGAATCATAGTCTCCCTCACACAATGTGAAGCTATCTTCACATTGTGTGAGGTAGATTATGATATATTCGCTGAACTAATATAAAATACATTTTATTCAGACCTATCTACATTATCATGGTAATAGGTCGTTCAAAAGACCATGACTACGGAGATTTTCTTGTACAACCTTAAGTTTAAGAACATCACAGACTGCTTCCTCATGCAGAAACATGCACATGCTAAAATACATACAGCAACTATCACTGGGCCAGAAGCTGTAGTCTGTACACTATGCAGTATATCCTATATAATTTATGACTATAGTCTACCACATAGTTGCCAACTGTCCCAAACCTCAGGGACAGGCCTGGATTTATTACATATCCACTGTCTTGCAGCAGAAGTGTACTCTTTTTATTGTTTGTCCCTGAGAAGATTTACTTCGTATCTGTATACTATGCAGACGTACTTAAGTAATACAAACTTGCAAATGCTTCTACTGTTCTGAAATTCAGTTCAAATTGAGTTTTTATTTGACTCTAATGTTGCTCTTTTTCAGGAAATATATAGATTCAATCAGGAGTAAAACCACTTCCTATCGTCACCGGTTCTCTACATTATGCCACTATTGTCGTGAAGTTCAGTTTATAGGCAGCAAAACTATACACTTTTAAATTATCATGTTATAATTGCTTCTTTGTAATTGATGTGATTTTGGGTGTGGTCTGGGGTGTGGCATAGTGTTCGTGAACTAAAGTTGACTACTCTACTACCATGCTGTTACACTCCACATGCCCCCTCAGTATACTTTAGTAGATGAACTAAAAATAGACAGACCCTGTATACTGCTATATATGGCATGTATTCCATTTATATTAATGTAAATGTGTATACTATCTGGTAAATCCCATGTAAACTTTGAATCATTCAGTAGATCATCCAGTATACTCTCATGTACACTTGACATGTTGCATCCAGTATTCCATGTCAAGTATCATTAGTACTTGTTTTGTCAGATGCTCATTACCTAATCTATGTGGTTCATTACGTACTTGCCTGTAATTAGATTTGTATTAACTTAAAGTTAGTGCAGCTACTTAACTATTGACTCTATAAAATTGGCAAATGTTAGTATTGAAATAACATATTGACGAATTTGAATTTTAAGATAACATAGTTTTTAGCAAATGATTAGGATGTGTAGACTATTTTGTTCAGGTGGCAGTTTTTGGTAATGATCTGTTACCAAGCAAACATCAAATGGTTTTGTTTACATGGCATAGTTCAAAAGTGTAATCCTGGGTTAAGTTTGTTGGAAATGATGATTTATCTTTCTGCTTTAAACAGCTGCTACATCCTTCCAGGGCAACAAAACAGGTTTGTTAAAAAAAACACAATGACAAGGCAAGTATTTCAGCAATGGTCTCAAATTGTGACAGCTTAACATCATTTTTCATCTTCATTGCATGCTCTTTCAAAGTTAAAGGCAGGCATTCTAGTCAAATAATTGCAATAAAGTCTGCTAACGCTTTGCTCACTAAAAGAATAAAGTAATCTCCACAAGGGTTGGAGAAATGTGTACAAAAATGCCAATAAGTCACTTAGTATTTTTGAAATTGCGGTGGCCTCAGCCTCTCTTCTATTCACCTCTTTACTATCAGTTACATGCAAGTAGCTTTCCGTAAAAGGGAAAATCCAAAATATGTTTTATAGGATACTGTTGACGAGTACATAATATGTAGCCGTTAGGATCTTTTTTTTTTAGAACAATTATGATTCAGAAAATTTTAGAATTTCATATTATGCATGCTGCTATTAATTCACCCCCCAACTTCATCCCAATTTTCGACTTGCTCTAATTATTGTTTCATCCTTTTTCTTTATTGTATGTAGTTGGTTTAAGTTGAAATTAGTAATAAATGTGAAGTATTTGTAAAAGTGGTTGCACAAAAAATACAAAAAAATTTGAGAAGTAATACTTTAAAATAGTTATTAAAAATAAAATGTACAAACACTAAATAATATCAAGATCTACAAAGATGGGTAAATGATTAGAAACTTTTCTAATTGTCATATCACCTTCTGGTACAATGCATCCAACAAGGCTATGCTTTAGTTTATGCTTAGCAGCAGTGGACAATATCAAATTATCATATGTGTGAGTACCTGTTACATTAGTTGGAGTTTCATCAGAGATAATAGGCTCTATACAATAGTGTTGGTGTATTTCCGTTGAAAAACTTTGTAAAGCGTCCATTATTTTTTCGCAGCTGGTATTAAAATCTCCTAAAAGAATGACGTAATGTTTGTCCAAATGGGATTCTAAAATCGTTTGTAATTGCTGTACTTCTGATTCATTTGTCTCCCTTGGATAGGCCAAGTGAATATTGGTCATTACCAATTCAAGTGTCTTGAATGTACAGAAAACTGGTGGTCTTTTCCAGACACCACTACCCTCCAGTCGCAATATTAGATCAACAAACGAGTAATCATCGTCATAAAAAATGGATAGGAATTCAGTTTTACTTACATTGAGAGCGGTGCAGTCCCACAGTTTATGTGATCTTTCATTTAGTAATTGTCGCAGTCTGACAAGCACACCTTCAGTACAAACTTCCTGTAGTGCTATAATATTAAATTGGTGATATAAAATAGTTTTGCATACGCTCTTTATTCGGTCATCGTGATTAATTGACAAGTTCTCCAAATTCCACGAGCCTATTCTTAAATATTTTGGTTTGGATTGATGTTCTTCCACTAGTTTTAATGCTGAGTTTTCTACATACTTTAGATCTGTTTCCACGGTCTTCAAAGGTAAATTTTCTTCTATCCTCAATTTTTTTGCTATTTGTAATAAACGTGTTGCTTCACTCATCAGGTGTAACTTTAAAGCAAATCGTTTAGCCTGTCCTGTTTCATAGGTTTTGTGTCCTTCATGCTTATCCTTGTCCCATGGATGCAGGTACTCCCTGTTGCACGTAGAGCAATAGTAATAGCCACCTTGTTTTTCTGCCATATTGTGGGATAACTCCTCTCAGTGTCTGAGCGTGCCTTATATAATGGCATGTTAAACATGAATATTGTTGCTATGGTGGTCACATTGTGAATATAGTTATATCTGCTCACATAGTCTGCTTATGTAAAAATTTTAATTTACAAAAAAAATAATGTCAAAACTGCGAAATAATGAGACATGATGTAACACACGTGTGTCACGATTTCTAATTAAAACATAGTGTACCACATTTTGTCATATGCGGATGAGTTAGACAATTTTGAGATGATAATAATAAAATATATATATATATATATTTTTTTTTTTTTAACTATAGAGATGTGATTTGTGTGCAAGCAGCTATTGGTGACAAACTTAATTTGTCCTTTACTTTGGGTGTTGCTATTGGCATTAATTCAGAGTTTTAGGAATAATTATATGAATTATTGGAAAATTTATTCACATCATTTCAACACTCAATGAAAGAAGTGTGTGTGTGGTGTGGTGCAAGTGTGTACACACACACACACACAAACTTGTGTGTGATGGTGGTAGTGGTATGTGTGTGTGTGTGTGTGTGTGTGTTGTTCTCAGTGAGCACTGGACCTGCATGTGGTAAGATACCTTTTTGGCCGGAAGCTGTTTTTGTTGCTTTTTTCAGTTGAAAATAATTGTAGAGCATGCTCCAGCGCTCATCTATAGTCTTGTCACTTTCTTGTAATCCATATTTATTGAGCTATAAATACTGATTGTGGTCTATTGTGTGTCTGTGAGTGGTATGTGGGTTGAGATGTCATGAATACAATTAGCGTGGGTGGCTTCTTATGTCTGCAGGTGTTTTTTTCAAATATTTAAAAAGGATGTGAATTTATGTTGAGCATAAATAAAGATATTCAGGATGTTGAAGAAAACAGACACACACACACACGCACACACACACATACACGCACACACACACACATACACGCACACACACACACACACACACAAACACACTGGAATGCACTCCCATGCAATTTATTCTGGGAGTGTTTACTGGTGGAACATGAGTTACCTCAATTTTTTTTTTTTAACTGACGCATTGCTGGTTTTCACTTAAATTGTGATATCCATGGGATTACATATATATTCCTTGATCATTAGAAGATTAAGTTGAATTATATACATTTGAGTCCAAAAGTTCAATTTAGATTAGATATACATTTAAAGACTAAGTCACGCAGTCTTTAATATTTCCAATGTACTTTAAATCAGTGTATATAACCTATAATAAAACCATGTGTTAATTATGTACTGAATGGAGGGACTAAATACCTGTTGCTACATAGGAAATACACTGAAGTAAACAGGATGTGGCTTAAGACAATATTTTTCCATATCACCTGTGTTAGCACGTTGGGTTATTACATTCCCCCCAGGTTGTATAAGTGTTCAATGTACAATAAACTCGTTACTATGGTATACTTGCATGAGCAGTACACAATAAATTTATTATTGAGTGTGATTTAATCAATACCCATTTCAGGTGACCATTAAGAATTTAATTAATTTTCGGTCTTAAATAAATCGGTTCTCTAAATTACTAAAGTCAGTAAAACACACTTTTTCCTCCACTTTTAATCTTAACTCTTATTGACATAAATGCCATACAGCATATCGTTTCAATCGCTAAGTCTTGCACCACTCATGATTGTCTTTGTCTTCCTTCTTTCATTCAATAAGTCAAGTTAAAATTTTTAGATGTTCATTCAGGTGTGAATAATGGACGATTGTTTAACCAGTGTAAATCAAGTGCTATCTCGGAAAAATTCACCTGCTTATTTTAAATAATTAATAATTGTTGTGTTTGACAACACCAACTAAATTACATGTCACATTGGACTGGCATTGTATATATATATAGGCAAGAGTTCGTGTGTAGGAAGAAAGGTGGAATGTAAAGAAGCATTTACGAATATATTTTGCCAATAAGAGTGAGGGAACAGCTTGCAAGTAGTGATAGGACACTGCCCTATGTTGGTTAGCTGCTTGCGATGATCAATGTGTAGAATTTATCTAGAATATATTATAGATACAGTAACATGGGTACTTTGACGATATTACATCCAGAGGGAACTTAGAGTCCCAGTGGACCTAGGCTGTAGTGTCATGAACACAGCAAGGACACTACTTACAGTCTGAGTAGTTCATGAGGGCTGTACAGAGGGCCTAACTGATTTAGAACATAGCGACCATTACAAAAGACACATCGATGCCGATGTGCATCACCTGATGAATGTTGAACATAACTACCTTTCCTATGTAGCTATGAACTTGGACAGACACTAAGTATCCCTACCCTCAAGGAAGCAGTAACACTAAGTTAGTAGCATCCCTCTCTGGACCTAAGCAATTTACAATTATGGAGATGAACGAACAGGAAGAAAACATCAGGTATACAAATACTTCACGTTGAGTTACACTACTAAATACTGACAATGAAATGTTCACTGATTCTTAGTCTGCTCTACTCATTCACTCAATTTTTTTTCTTTAACTTTCATCGTCTTTGTCTGGATGGTAGTCTGCACTACTCATTCACTCAATTTTTTTTCTTTAACTTTCATCTTCTTTGTCTGGATGGTAGTCTGCACTACTCATTCACTCAATTTTTTTTCTTTAACTTTCATCTTCTTTGTCTGGATGGGGGACTGACCCCAAATTAGCATTTAATAAATTAATTTTTTTTTAATCACACCCCTCCTCCCTCCTCCCCCCACCCCACCACCTACCCACAAAGTAACTACGGAACACACCAGGGTTGAGAAACAATTATTAAGTGTGATACTCTCTTAATAGCCTTTCAGTGTGGGCAGTGTTGTATGTGTGTGTGTATGCCTTCTCATTAAAATTTTGAATATCTTCAAGAAATATAAATTCGCACCTCTTTACCAAACATAAAGGTATTTTCAAAATTGGAAAACATTCTGACTTAGTATTAGCTAATGGCATGTCAAACTCCTTAAGTTTTGGATGAATCCACAGAGTTAATACATTTCAATTTGTCACATTAAACGATATATATATATAATATTATATCCATAGACACATCTGTACCATTTCACTACATCAATTATCTTTTGTGATTTATAGACTAAGCACAATGAATGCAACTCTGACTATTTTAGTTGAGATTTCATTCAGTGTATTGGTGTCACATTTTCAACTTGTTTGCTTGAATTTGTATGCCCTCACAAAGCTTTATTATAGTTGAAGTCCTGGTGATCTTCTAGTTGTCTCTTTAATATCATTCCATTCTATCCAGAAAATTAAGTTTTGATGTTTAAGAATTTATATATATATATATGTATATATATATATAATTATTTATTTATTCCAAACTAGATATCTTCACAATGATATTTTTAGGTACATGACCCCCTCCCCTCCCCCTCCTCCCCCCCCCCCCCCCCCCCCCCCCCCCCCCCCCCCCCCCCCCCCCCCCCCCCCTCACAAAGTGTTATCTCAGCTGTTGTAGCAAGCTCATTACCAGAGTAGTTCTAGCAACCAGGCTGGTGTACAAGTTTTCTGAGTTTTTACAGCTACCTTTTGGAGGCTACCCTGGTGGGTTAGAGCAGCTACTATAATATCTGCTGGGGTAGTGAGTTTCCCTAACTTCACTACAAAAAACAAAACAAAAAAAAACACTTCAGTGAAGATATCTAGTGTGGAATAAACCACTTATTACACTGATATTGCTAGATATTTCACTCTCAGGCTTTATTTTCACTCTTTGAAATAAATTAGCCTGCTCCATGAAATATTTCACCATATCACACTCTGACTCATGTAATAAGTACTATTTATATATATAATATATATATATATATTATATTTATCTATTTATTTTTAGTCACTAGCTCCAAAATTTTTCAATTACGCGGTAGGTTCTTGATTTTTCACAGACAGTTAAACTCGCCGAAACCATTGGCGGGGTCCTTCCTGTTGGCATTTATTATCCTCCCCTGTGGCATTTAGAACCCTAGCTTGTGACATTTAGTACCCTAGCTCACTCCATCTTCTCTATTGTTTGGAATAGCTACTTGACATTTCTGACACATTTGTATAATATTCAAAATTTTAGGGATATAACAAAGAAATATTTTTATTTTTTAATACTGATATTAAAATAAAGTGATGAGTAGCTAAAACTGATGAAATAAGTTACAACAGCTAATGATGATATTCCTATTTATTTGAGATAATATTCATAGTAACTGAGCATGATTGGAAGTTAAAAGTAAAAGGAGAAATGAAAGTTGTGCTGGAAGATTGCAGAGTGTTCATGCTATTAGCACCACACGAGTAACCAGAATTTGCTGCAGTAACTAGAGCTGAAGAATCTGATACATCTATATTAATTGAAGAATTATAGGTGGAGCCGCAGGCAGATGTTGTTTGACTTGGAACACGGTTACAAGTATGTCTGAAACAGCTTCTTTCTGTTTCTTCGATGTGTGCTTGTATGCCCTAACTCCATCTAAGCTGCGGTGCCCAGTTACCTCCATGACTTGCTGCTCGTCCACACCAGCATTATATAACCGAGTGGCTGCTGTAGCACGCAAGGAATGGTTCGTGTGAAAACTGGTAATATTAGCTTCCCTGCAGAGACGAGCGACGGTTCCATCGAGCTTGCAATGTCCAACCGCAACGGAAGAGAATCAGTACAATGTAGGAGTGGGCTTTGCCAGAGGTTTCAAGTAAAACGCATTGTTCGGCCTGTCAGTGGGACATAAACTATTATATAACTGGAAAAGCTTAACAAAACACCGATCTGAATTGCTTGGATTGTTGTAGTGCTGCACAATTTTAGGCTGAACTTTCCTGTCTTTGAAACCGCCAGTCCTATTCTTGGAGGTATCCTCAATGTATTCCAAATAAGGTCGGTCCCCTTCATTCTTGTGTAGGGTAATTTGACAAGGACTGAATCTTAATTGCCTATGCTCTTTTCCACTCCTCAAAGCAAAGTAGAGGCCATTCATTACAACCATGGTATCTAATAGAGCTTGGGGATTTGACTTTCCTAAAAGTCCTCTCTGCCATAAAATTTCCTCTTCTTCTATAGATAAAGGCTGGGCTTTTTTAGTTTTAGATCCCAGCCTGAATTTCGTAGCCTCTTCATTTCGGCATCCAAGCATATTCGAAATTCTGAGAACTGACTGTCCTTAAAAAAGTCAATGGACGGTCTCCGTTCAATCCTGATGTATCGTTGTATGCCAGCCACAAGACGAAAAAGTGAATTTGGAGGAAATTCCTCTCCGTTTTGTTTTCTTACTTCGAAGACGAAAAGGCACAATTTGGTGGACAATTCTTGGGTAATGTGTGCACACCATTGTTGCCATACATTGACACAGTATTTTGTGTCAGCCATGGTCTTAGAAGGTATAGCACTAAGCTTAGCCTTCATAACCTCATCCTCGTTTTTCCTGGGAGCAAATGTTTTCTTTTGTCGCTTTGTTGGAGGCTCCACGTTATAGTCGTGAACAGAATGTTTCCTTGAGTTGCTCTTGCTGAATAGCTGGGTCTACTTGACCAGTAACTAAGGTTTGTTCGCTATCAGACGTTTCCTCGTTTAAAAGGTCCATAATTTCTGGCGATAAAAAGTCCAGGAATGAGTCCATATTGTCTTCCATTAATCAAGTTAGCCTGAGAAGTGGTGGAACAGGCTGTATCACCTAGCTAGCTTCTTCTTTTTTTAGTGACTAAATCAGTTAGACAGAGGCACCAAGGAAACTACCGGATTTAGGAAACCCTCAGGCCCCTAGTAGCACCCTCGCTTCGCTCGGGATGCTACAGCTCAAGACCTTCAGGATTCCTAAATCCGGTAGTTTCCTCGGAGACTCTGTCTAACTTATATATAAATAATTATGTCTAAATGTGTATCATTCCAAATAACAATTTATTTAAATTACTTGAGTATGCAAAGCTTGTCAAAAATATTTCTCTTTCAATATGATTGTTTATTGGTATGCAAAAGAATGCAATACCTGTATGGAATTTTAAACATAAAAATTTTATATTCCTATGGAGAAAAAAAAAATATGAAGTACGTATTAAGTGTGATAGTACGCAACTCTCATTTATAAACAAAATCAAGAGCTAAATATTACTTTTAAAAACAGGTCATATTACTAATGCAGTAGTGGGTATAATAAATATCTTGCAGTTACACAATTTGAACTTAATTAATCTACTGCACCCCCTATTGGAGAAATAGCCCCCCCCCCCCCCCACCCCTCTCTACCCACCCAGCTACATTCATGTTGATAAATACATGCCGTCAATTTAGTGTGTTATTTATCCCTAGTAAAAATACCCGGCAAGATCTTGCATGATTTTGCAAGAACTTTCTTGCAAGATCTTATCAAGGAAAGTCAAGCAAGAATCATGCAAGATTCTGACAAGTTCATTCAAGATCTGTCAAGGTTTTTACCAGCCAGAACAAAGCAAGAAACTTGCATGAATTTTCTTGTAAGATTCTTACAAGATCACATAAGATCTGTCAAGGTTTTTACAAGCAAGAAGAACGAGATTTTTTTTTTATTATGTAGATTATGCATACATGATAAAGTTGAGAAAAAGAGGCTATAGCTAAGTAGATAAAGTAATAACTGATAAAAAACCAAAAGTTTGTATGACAAACATAAATAATTCCATAAATAATTCTCCATAAATAATTCTCCATAAATAATTCTCCATAAATAATTCTCCATAAATAATTCTGATTTGAGCTAATGATGCTCAAATTTGTTTGGCATTGATAAAACATAATCAAAATGATTGTTTTTAAGTTCTAAATGTACTCCTTTCCCAATAATTTCAGTAATTGGAATGACAATAATAAGACCAGTCTGTTGGATGTAGTTCATATTATGAACAAGCTCATTAAATTAATTTCTTTATATTGTTCTAAAACAGCTCGACATGGATGACCGGCTCGCTCCAAATATGTTCTTTGTGAAGATTTGAAAACTTTTATTACAGCTACAGGTTGTGGGGAAAGAATAAAGTATTTTATAACACCAAATTTGTAATTATCATGTTTAAAATGGCAAACTTGATCATTTCGTTTGCATCCTTCATTGTGGTAAAAAAAGAAAGTGATAAACTAAATTCCAGCAAGTATGCCAGGAATTACTATCTTCTACTGAAGTATTATGCTGAACAGTCTTGCTCACAACATAAGTGAAATCATTGATCTTTTGCATTTTTGCACGATTTACTGGCTTGTGTTTAATGCTAAGAAGTTGCAGAATGTCCGAAGATTCAGGCTTTGCCAATCCACATTGAAAACAAGCTGATCAATGATTTTTTTTTTTAGTGAAATAAGTATTGTAAATGACCATTGAAGCTTTCAAAACCAAAAGCAGAGTGAGTCCATAGCAGCCCCCAGAGCCTAATATACTTCACTATATGACACAGCAAATGAGAAGTTGCTGTACAGCTTTTTTCACCATACAACTCAGGCAGCATATTGACAAAATCTTGCAACATAACTTCAGCAGCATTAGTTAAGTTGTCAGTGATTTGTTCTTGTTAAAGAATATGAACAGAGCAGACAAGCAAAGCAAAGTGGTGCAAGTATATAGGTGGCAATAAGTCTAAAAGTATAGGTAAGGAATAGTATAGGTAAGGAATAGTATAGGAGCCAATTAAGAAGTTTTGAGGTGCCTCTTCAATGATCTTGGAGGTCTACTAAACTCAGAAGGAGGACGCTGATTCAAGAGAAGTTTGTCAATTTGCTGAACCTTTTTGCCTAAATAGTATGGCTCCTGATGGTTTTCAGAATTCAGCCATGCATGAAGTAACCAGCGAGTCACTACCTTCAAGAATTGCATGCATGTAACTCACAGGAATGCCATCAACCAGGTCTAAAACTTCATTTAATAGAGAATTACCTTTGATGCCACATTTTGTATTCCCGATGCATCTGCTTTTTGTGCTGCATGGAGTAATCTTGATGGGTTCGTGCAACTGGTGGTGGGTGTATGTCTGGAAGATAGACTCTGCAACCCCGAGAAATAGTAGACCCTGGATGAGTGCATACTAAGCACCCGTACTTCCCATTGAATTGTGTCATATTAACAATTGGTGCCTTTGCCACAAGATAAAAAACACCATATAAGCAATACGGCTCGTAGAGTCTTCATTCCCTCTGGAACTTTGATACTGATGACAGCTACATGTAGGGACTGCAATATCTCCACTACTGGCTTTAGTAGACTCTTCATTGATGGCTTAGGTCCAAACCAGACACACCAAATAAGAATCATGTTTTCTTTATTCATGCGAATGCTAGGTGGAAGATTATTGACCACTAAATACACTGGCCAGAGACTCTCTATTGATGATTTAAAAACTGCAATATCTGCATCATTTGATATGTTCTGGGCTGGACTATTAACATAATACAATTTCAAACTTTTACTTTACTTAGTAAATTTAAAGCTTTATTTTCTCAACAGTGGTACACACTAGCTGATGCAACACAGAGCTGTTGCTATGAATCAAGCGATAAGTTCAAAGTCATTATGAATTCATCATGTTTGAATTGAGCTATTAATATGATTATAATTCACGTGGTAGAGATGTCATGAATACAATTAGTGTGCTTCAAATATTTTGCCTGCAGGTGTTCTTCAAATATTTAAAAGATTTTGATAACGAGGTGTGAATTATGTTTTATGAGAGAGCCAGAGTCTACCCCACACAATGTGAAGATATTCAACATGTCTAATTGGAACTATAACGTGTAAGACACACCGCCATTGTCTCCCCCTTACCCCCCTCCCACACACACACACATACACATTCAAACACAAATTATCTGAGCATGTGCTATACAGTGAGACTATTCCATTCAGCATGTGTTGATTTTTCTATGCAGTTTTTTTTTAACATGGAGTAAACATTTTAGGGTATAAATTTGTCACTTTCACTCCTTGTCTCCAAACTGGATGCCCTCCACCATACTTAAAATAAAGCCAAAAAAAAACAAAAAAAAACAACAACAAAAAACAACAACAAAAAAAACAACAACAAAAAACAACAACAACAACAACAACAAAAACAAAAAACAAAACAAAAACGACTACTCCAAACAAAATGATTTTTACAATTACCAACCAACAGTTTTCCAAATTGTGGCTAACCTATCATGAAATACTTTGACAAATTAGTAATTCCTGTAAATGTGCCTATTTGGTGGAGAGGACCTTCAATTTTTTTACACCATTGTGTACTTCTTGAAATCATGCTGTTATCACTTATATTATTTATGATTATTATTCCTAAGTGAAAATTTGGTGAAAAATTAAATAATCTAAAACTTTAAAACTGATTTAGGTCCATTGAATTGTTTAGTTCTGTAGTGAGTCTTGGTATTGTGACTGCAGCTTGTTTTATTTTTTTGCAAATTAATTGAATTCTATTGAATTCATGAGCAAATCAATATTAACAAAGTGTAACTACTATCACACACTGTCGTCTGTCACCACCATCATTGTTGCTGACACACAAGCACATTATTGTATAGATTAACTTAATTACTTCTCACTTGTTTATTTGAGCACATTCCAAGTCTAAGTTCTAATATTGTAGAGGTCAATATCAATATAATATAATATATATGTTATGGTACAGTCCAATGTGACACATCCCCTCCCCCCTCCCAAATTCACAGATTGGTTGCTTGGGGAACAACACAGGGGAGCACATTTCATGCAGGATGGAGAAACTCAGAAGCAGGAGACATGTAGACAAAAAAAAAAGAGGAAGGACTCCAGGTATCAATGTCCAAATTGTGTTTGATAACACAAGGGTGTGAGGTGCTGTATACTTGCCAGGTATTATACCACATTATAACGTTGTGAAAGGCAGATATAAATATTACAATTATTTGTAACACATATAGCTGCTTCAGAAGTGATCATTAGGTCAACTATTCTGGAAAAGTACATTCCCCATTTATTATGGTTATAGTACATTTGAGCACTACATAATGGTGTATCATATTTATGTAGTTTTTAGTACCAATACAGCTATGCCATTTTTTTTAGCTTTGAACAAATAAATGGTTATTGCCATGGGAAAAATAATTTACTTGTGTAGATTACACATGTAATTGCTGTGCTTTCAAAATTGCCACTTCTAATATGGAGAACAATGCCATGATGCCTAGTTTGTTCGAACACGACTTAAAACTGATGTGTTCACAGCAAGAAAACATTTTTTAATAAAGAAGTATATAAGAAAGGATTAGTATGGTACTTCTTCCTGACCAGATATATGTATGTGTGAGATTGCATAGTATTTACCAAAAATATTTTGTGTTAAGTGTTGAGCCTAATCATTTTATTAACCCTCAGTGTGCATGCACGAGAGGGTTATAGTACTCAGTTTGTCAGTCAGTCAGTCAGTTATTCTGTCATTCTGTCACACAGATCTCGAAGATGACAGCCTCCTGAAAATTGAAACAAGCATCAAAATGTTGCACTGGACATCTTTAATGGCCAAAATTTTTAGTTTCGACTTATTTCAGAAAAAGCTAGTTATAATTAGGCCATATTATGATCGTAAACAGTTGTTGGTAATGCCTCCTATAGTCACGCCGTACTCATATGAGCAAATAATTTTTTGCTGCCCATAGTAGATTTGCATTACATTATTGTCAGCGGTTAGCGTTTAGAGTCTCCTATTGAAACTACTGGTGAGGCGAGTGTCGCTGGTATGTGAAGTTTCTCTTATGAAGACACCATTATCATAGAAGCACTTCCATTGCATGAGTTGCATATCAACTTGCTCAAGCTTTACATATCAATGCATGAACATACATATTGGCATATTCATATTGATACAACTCCAAATAAATTATTCTTTTGGTCTCTGTAATGGGATAGCTAGTGTATATTAATTCTGAGGGTTCACACCCTAGGTACTTCATTTTATTTAGTAAGTACTTAAATGTTTGCAACCCATATGTATTCTTCACACTAATATTATATACATGACACTGCTGATCATGCACTACCGAGATGGTTCTGTGGTGTGATATTTTTAAAAGCAATTATTGTATTTATTGAGCTATAAATAATGATTGTGGTTCATTGAGAGTGGTGTGTGGGTTGAGATGTCATGAATACAATTATTATGAACCATGTATTTTGTCTGTATTTGTTTTTCAAATATTTGAAAGATCTTGATAGGAGATAAGCGTCTCAGTCTGCCACACTCAACTTAAAGATATTTACAGTACCCAAAAAGTATTCAAGATGTTGGAGGCTACACATGGCACACAGCAATTCCCTATAAAAGTGCAAAAAATTACACATTTTAGCACACAGTCTTGAAGTCCCAGATTTGATAAGTTAAAGCAATCTACTGCTGCAGCTCATAACCTGGCATTATCTATGGGGGACCAATCAGCAGAAAATTCAACAGCTGTAACTTCAGATATAGATGAAATCAAAACTAAATATGTGAAATTGTGTGATCAATTAAAGGAGGTGGTCCAATGTTTACCAACTTTAATGCAAAACGATGAGAAATCATCTTTACGTCAATGTATTGTAAATCGAGAAAAAGAGTTCTCTACTTTTGCAGATGACTATAAGAAAGGAAAGGATGTTATTCGCATTGCATCATGGAATGTTCATAAACCTTCTCCTAAAAATGATGTGCTATTTATGAAAAAGGTAAAAGTAATACGCCAGACTATCGAGCATTACAAGTTTGATGTAGTAGCATTCCAAGAAGTAAATGAAGAAGCACTAAAAAAATTGCTAGAAATGGGAGGAGAGTGGAAGGCTATAATTGGTACAGTTCATAAAGGATCGGGTGGAGAAAAAGCAGGATTTTTATACAAAAAAAGTTTATCTAAAGAAAAACAAGAAGAATCAACTCCTGGCACTGCAGGAAATACTAATCCTAATGAAAGTCAAAGTGCTGCACCAGATGAAGAATCAACTCCTGGCACTGCAGGAAATACTAATCCTAATGAAAGTCAAAGTGCTGCACCAGATATTCAACCAATTGATGAGGATTCTGGTCTTTCTGATATGAAACTGATAACAGTAGTACCGGATCAGAATCTGAAGATGTGGACGAAAAAATATTTTTTGTCACTTGTAATCGAAGGATATGAATTAATTAATACACATATTAAAAAAGGCGTGTCTGTTCACGAAAACAAATCCAAATTTGGTCAAATAAAGGGAGAGAATTCATTATTGCAGAGTAATAACGTTCTTTTTTTGGGAGATTTTAACCAATACCCTATAATACATCAAGAAAAATCTCCAGGTGAAGCAGGACCTCAAGATACAGCTAGTACTGATTTATCTGGCTATGAGCCAGTGTTTTGTGAAGATGAAAAAACCAACACTTTAAAAACGGAACATTATGACAATTTCTTAGTTCATAAAGATGTAATTAAAAAAATTCAGCTGCGTAAAGTGGCTGAAATTCAGTGTTCTCAAGATACTGAAGTGGAGTGGACAAAAAGAAGTGCAAGTGGCAATGAAAGAACAGAGTTCATATTATGTCGACTTGAAGTCTCTGGCTTTACTCCAGATATGATATCTGATCATTGCCCTATATTTATAGACTTAAAGCCATAAACTACTTCCAATGCACACTAAAGAAAAACTCATAATTACTCTTTAGTAATAATAGCTATAGATATTAAATGTTAATTCTTGCTTTTATACATCCAGTGTTTTGTGTGGTTGTTTTAATTTTTACATACTTCCAATATATTGTTTTGTACTCTTTTATAATTAGCATGTTTTTTCCTTAGCATTTGTTATCATGCATTATGGTTGGAGTAACTATCCAATAATTTTTAAATAGCTTATCACAGCTTGTGTTTTATTATCTGCTCATTGTTACAATTATTTTTGGCTGCACCGAGTTTGCAATCTTCAGAGAAATGTTTACAGTACATTATTGTGTTATTTAAATTTATATGAATATTAATGTGTTCTACCAGCACAATATCTAACCAGAAAATGTATTAATTTTGTGAATAATAATGTTATTTTCTTGTGTAGCTTAAAATAAATAACACAAATTATTTGAAAAACCACTCTTGGGACATGTCACTCATGATCCTCACTCATCCACACGATCCTCACTCATCCACACGATCCTCACTCATCCACACGATACTCACTCATCCACACGATCCTCACTCATCCACACGATCCTCACTCATCCACACGATCCTCACTCATCCACACGATCCATACGATCTTCACTCATCCACATGATCCTCACTCATCACATGATCCACACGATCCTCACTCATCCACACGATCCTCACTCATCCACACGATCCTCAGTCTTCCACAAGATCCACACTCATCCACAAGATCCACACTCATTCACACGATCCTCACTCATCCACACAATCCTCACTCATCCACACCATCCTCACTCATCCACAAGATCCACACTCATTCACACGATCCTCACTCATCCACACAATCCTCACTCATCCACACCATCCTCACTCATCCACAAGATCCACACTCATTCACACGATCCTCACTCATCCACACAATCCTCACTCATCCACACCATCCTCACTCATCCACAAGATCCACACTCATTCACACGATCCTCACTCATCCACACAATCCTCACTCATCCACACCATCCTCACTCATCCACAAGATCCACACTCATTCACACGATCCTCACTCATCCACACAATCCTCACTCATCCACACCATCCTCACTCATCCACAAGATCCACACTCATTCACACGATCCTCACTCATCCACACAATCCTCACTCATCCACACAATCCTCTCTCATCCACACGATCCTCACTCATCCACACGATCCTCACTCATCCACAAGATCCTCACTCATCCACACGATCCATACGATCTTCACTCATCCACATGATCCTCACTCATCACATGATCCACACGATCCTCACTCATCCACACGATCTTCACTCATCCACAAGTATATTGTACATTGTGGTCAAGCGTATTGTGTATTTACATCAGCTTTGCACATGTGGTTACAGCTCATTGCCCTATTAATTTTTATAGTGTCTTGGAGTGTGGTCTCTTTTTTTCTTTTTTTTTAATAATCTAAAATGTTATATGATGTCAATTATATATGATGGAATTCGTCACTTCATATTTTCCTGTAGTTGGCAAAATTATTTTTGTCATGTTGGTTATAGTGCTTCAAATTTTTTCGTGTTGTTATAAACTAAAGTTTGTTTTGTACTTCATAATCATCTACATGCCTGTGTGAGTGTATTGATTGTTGTATTATTATTTCGTTATGTAAAACACCAAAAATTATGGAAACAGCAGAAGCAACAACAAAGCTGTTATAGAAATACATTTATTAATCAGAATTTGTAAATTAATATGTTCCCTTATGAAAGCATAAAGACATTTTGTTTGAGGATGCTCATAATGCTTTCGCTATTCATGCTTTAATCTTATAAATGCACAAAACAGTTCTGTTATTTATGTTCCCCGACTGTTTTAAAGGGTAAGAAAAAAAATTTACATTTTGAAGTTAATCTTGCTTTTTGCTAAGTGATGCTCATAATAATAGCTTCTGTGACATCATTTATATATTCGAAAATTTGTGATTAGGTGCACAATTTATAATAGCTATCAGTGTTTGCATTATGTGGAAGCCTCGGAAACTGGGTGTGCTTCAATGAACGTATCAGTGAATTGGGGAAATATGATGTACCGACCATTCGGTAACATGGCTGTAATGACCCAACTGACGCTATCGTTACGGGGACTAACTAAAGACCGTACATAGCTGACATTAAGTTGCATTGTGTTCTCTGCTCCATCCTCCCATGTTGAGAAGGCGATATCTATAGTTCATGAATGTGGAGTTACCTGCAGCAAGTGCATCCATAAAACTGTGAGGTTTAATGTAGAAAGAGAGACTGTCACTTCAAGCATAGTCTGGCTACGCGAGACTACTTCAAGCAGTACAAAGTTGGAATTTGAACATGATTTTTGTGGCAATTCTCAGTTTTATTTAAATATTTATTGCATTCACACTACATGATTTTTTTTATCCACAGCTTTGATATATCATTTTAAGTTTTGTTTGTTGCTATTGATATTTAAAGAAAACCAATAAAGCATTCTATTAGCTGTTTTCACTATGAACCTACACCTTAAGGAAAAATTACTGTTGGACAATCAAGCATGTTTATAGATTGAAGTGGTTGAAATCCACAGATTAAATAACTTCCACACCAACATCAGGAGCTACAACAGCCATTAGCACTCCATACGTCATCTATTCAACACACAATCATAGATATTTATTATTGCTGGGGTGGGAAAAATGACAAGCCATGAATAATTGATTGCATTTCAATTCAATTAGGGGGTCACACAGCAATGGTTTTCTTAAAGTTTAGGCACCAAAGCCACTTTTTTTTTACTCACTGGGAAACTAAAACTTTCAGACCCTCTCATTAACACTTTTCAAACAACTGTTTGCATAGCTCACTACCTAATTTACTGGCTTATTCCTGTAAATTACAAAACAAACTGGTAAATTTTGACAAGCACGAATCTATAAAATAGCAAGTAAAAAGTTGATTGTTTATGGTGACACTGTGTATGAATAAACAAATTAACTATTATTTATGATCAATTTGGTACAATAGGATTGGAGTAATTCTTGGAGTGGGGGATTACGCTAATGCACATATTGTAGACTTAAATTATTCTAATACCACCATTATGTACTCTTTTTGATGACAATATTCTAAATAATAACATAACTATAGTCTTGACGGGTCCAACCAGTGATGCTGTACTATAAGTCTCTACAAAACAATAATCATAATTTACTCTAGTTATTGATACAGATGATAAAATTCAATCCAGACATTGATACACAATTTTTCACTATAAAGAGGTAGGGGGAGGAGGAACACTATGGGGATAGAACTAAAATCACAACAAAAATATGCCATAAACTAGATCCCACATTATTATATTATACATACATGATAGTGCTCTGACGTTAGCTTGATGTAATCCTCACAATGAATTAATCTGGAGCAGAATTATTGTCATATATGGTTCTAATTATGTGAATTGAATGTCTCAAAACTGCATAAAAATATTAATAACAATAATAAATGTACTAAAATATAATCATATAAACAGTAATATTAATAATAATGATAATAATAATAATGATCACAATCATAATAACAATAATAACAATAATAATAACAATGACAACAACATAATACTAAATTAACGTAGATATACATTCAAGATTACTTTATCCATGACCTACCAAATAACATCATTCCATTGTGTAATGTCTGTGTTAGTATAGAGGGAAGGAGAAATGACTATGAGAGAACTTGAAGAAGTAGTTACCTTAGATAATGGTAGAAGAATTGCTTGGTCACCGGATGAAAGGTATGGAAACAAAATTGAAAGACACATCTGGTACTAATTTTTTACATTTTTACTTAAATTGAAATTTAGGTGATATAGCCTTGATCACAAATATTGTTGTTTTGTAATGGTCAAAATCATTTTGTGTCGAAGTTGTCTTTTGTTGTTGTTGTTGTTTTTGGTTTTGTTTTAATTATGGGGGAAGGTATTGAGAAAAGGAGTAAAGTGACACATCCTAAAATGTTTTAGTCCTATGTTAAAAAATTCGGCAAACAACAAAATAAAAAGAACATACTGAATAATAATAGTCTCACTATATATACACATGCTCAGATCAATTGTGTTTGAATGTGTGCATGTGTGTGTGTGCCTTTAATGTTATAATTCCTACGAACATATTCACATAGTGATGTGGGGTAGACTCTGACTCTCTCATAGACACACATCCTTATCAAGATCTTTCACATCCTGCAGGCTTAAATGTCCATCCCACATTAATTATATTCATGACATGAATACAATCAGTATGAGATACACAGCCAAAAATATTCGATACTGAATCAGCATCGAATTACTTCGGGGATGTACCAATTCCGTAACCCTAGCCGGTACAGGCATTGTAGGAGCGCATGAATGTGCCGTGGTCGTTTTCAGTCCCTGGTTCGTAGGTGTATTTACGGGGCTGTTTACGGTAGTCAAATGTCGTACCATTTTAAGTGCAGCCGAGATTGGTACAGGCATGTAAGAAAATTAACAGTACCATTACGAGGTTGTATCTAAGATAGCGAGCAAGGAAATGGCTGAGACAGAAGCTAAGTTTAGTAAACCAGGTTTACTCTAAAGCAACAAACAGATGATATTCATAGTCTATATACAGTAAAAAAATTTGAGTTGCCAGGTATTATGTCGCCAAATAAAGTAAATATGTGACAGCTAGCCAAACAACAACAGCAAAACAAAAATAGCTGTATTTTTTGTCTCTGTCTTTTTTTTTTCTTTCTTTTTTTTGTTGTATGTAGCATGTTACAACCTAGGGACTTCCTTTCTACGTGAATACTGTCACATCATCAGTTCGACGATGTATGGGGAATCCATACTCTGCTGTCGAATTGTAGAGATATCCTGTTGTACCAGATGGAACATTCAGGTATTGATGAGGACAGGTATGATTTGATTATAATTATTGAAATATTGGTCTAAAATTCAAAGGGAGATGTACCATGCACTGCGTTGGCATAGTGATAGACAACTCTTTTCTCCAATGGCTTTTGGTAGAAATGGTATTCAAATATTTATTCGTGATTGTGTTGGTTTACTGCATCCTACTTTGAATACCATGGTCACAGCCCTAGTGGTCAAATTATTCTTAAAGGTATGTGGTGGCGATGTAAAAACTAATTTTTATTTAATATGTTATATAATACATACATATACATGTATGTATTATAGGAGATAACTGATAATAGTGAGGTGTTTGCCAAGGTTGATATATACTCAATCTGGACCAATTCAATAGCAGTTCCAGATTCTTTAGTGTCCTACCTAGCATATGGAACATTGAATCAGATGGATCGTGAGGTTGGAAAAGTATTAATAATAATTATATCGTATCCATTTATTGTTATTTCACAATAGGAATTTGTGCAATACATAGCACCTCATCCCTTGCAAGAAAAGTCAAATGGCAGCCTGTTGTCAAGTTGCCACTAATTTTACTCAGTGATGCAAGAAATGGCACAAGTTTGACTCATGATGGTCGCTAACATTTGCTGGCCTGGCGCAGAAAGAAAATGCAAAGATATCTAACATTGTTGCTCAGATGTTGTTTTAGCAATTGATATGGCAGAACCTCTTGTCACAGAACAACTTGAACTTGAACAAAATGGAATTGAAGCATATGATGCTATGCTGAAGTTGAATGTGCTGGTAGTAGCTCCTGTTATTTGTATATTAGCAGATAACCCTCGTGCTTCTGAGTTACTTAATCATCTTGGTCCAAGCAGCAGAAAAAATTGTCGAATGTGCATGGTTAGTATATTAAGAGAATGTACGTTGATTTGAATTGATATGGCTACATGCATGAAGTAGATCCAGATAAGGTTGGGATCCTTCGGTCATATTAATCTTCCATTCAGCAAATGTCCGAAATTCAACAAGAGAGACGTCAACAGACTAAAGAAAGGTTGAGAACTGCATATGGGATTAGGGAAATTCAAACCCAATGTTATCACTTCCTTTAGACCTTTACAGGTATGATGATGTCTTAATTTTCTTAAAATTGATTATTTGTGTATTTTTTCCCCTTTGTTTTGCTTGTTTGTCGTTTTTTCTGGGTCAGCTCCTATTGAGTCTTTACATACGATTCTATTAGGACCTTATAAATATCTACTAAAAAAATTTATTCCCTTTACCATCATATCTCCAAAAAGAAGAAATATTGTCTAAAGTAAGGTCTTTTAATTATTCCGGTTTTGAGGTCAGACTTTTGGCAATGTCATCAGACATCACCAGTCATTTGTTGGAAGGGATTTGGGCTCATTTTGTGTTAGTTCTTGTAATCATATACACTGTTATATCTTGTTTTGTAACTATTTCTATTGTGTTATGTTTTTACAGTCTAGCCCAGAACATATCAAATGATGCAAATAATTTGAAAGATATATATATATATATATCAATTACAATATTTTATATATAAATAAAGACACCCATTATACTCTATCCTCTGGGGTGATTCATTTTTCAAGTTCACATACATAAATGTTTACAATAAATAATATACTCACTCTATATACAACCAGTCACAGAATAATATTCAAATTAATATAACTAGTGGTGTGTTTGAGCACAAATAGCAAGCGAGCCTCCCCAGTTAGGTTACATAAAACTATATTATTATTAAGTTAAACTTCTAGCACCCCAACTACTATAATAATGGTCAAGATAATGGTAAAGGCCATCTAACCACTCGCTGCAACGGTGTAAAACAACAAAACAAAAAGAACAGAAGGCATTTCTAAGGAATTACTGCACAAGTTTGAACATATCACTATATAGAGACATGATGCTTACTGCTGTAATAGTGAAAAAGGTGTGTAAAGGCAAAAGTTAAATGTTTACTTTGTGCCATTCTTCACTCTTTAGCAGTAGCTGTAATGCGCAACACATTCACTAACACTTATTCACTGGATATACTAACACCAAACTTACCTTCGTGGTTAGACTTTTCGACCATGGATTTTCCATAAGAAACAACACGGTTGTGTAGAAAACTCCATTAAGTTTGTAAGCTGTGACTGCACTTCCAAAAGAGATTTCAAAGTGGTAAACAATTCAATTACATTGGAAAATACAAGGGTCACAGTACTAAGTGACACACGTACGTCCACGCATAAACTAGTGGTGTGCTTGACCAACGATCTTTGTTGTTATGCATGTGCTCCATGCTTGCTTAAGTGCGGTTAATTAGCTCCATTAGCTCCGATGGTTATGATAACAGCTTTGTGGAACTCAACACTCTCTTGAGCCATGGATTGTAGTGAAATTTCCATTTCCCTTGCAGCAACCAATTAAGAACTCATGACACATTCACTACATGCTCCCAACACGCTCGCGAGTTTCATGCTTAACACTTCATTAGAGTGAGGTTACTACTCCACCCCCCCCCTCCCCCATAATCTATTGAAGTACTTGTTACACATGTTTCCACTAGATAGGGTGTGGTAACCATGCCCATTCCCTAGTTCACTCCATTAAGATTGACATGGTTGAAATGCACTTGACATGTGAAGTAAGAGAGTTATGACACACATAAACTGTGAATGTTAAATCCATCACATGTAGTTTTAGAAGGCTCTCATTTATTCAATAGCTGCATGTCTTAAACTATAAGAGGTGGGTGCTATGGTGGGTGTGCAGTGAGTGGTGGGGACAATTTTTGGGAGTGAGTGCGTGGTGATTTTTATAGGAGATATAATAGTAGACAAAAACAGATTTATGGAGAGAAATAGTGATTTGGGGAGGGAATAAAATGTATTTTTGGCTGGGAAATTTTGTAGGTATGAATATTATTGGAGAGAAAGAAACATCATTTTGGAGGGAAATAAATTGTAGGGAACTTATTTTGGAGGGATATATTTGGAGGGATATTATTTTGGAGGGATATATTTTGGAGGGATATATTTTGGAGGGATATATTTTGGAGGGAACTTATTTTTGAGGGACATATTTGGAGGGATATTATTTTGGAGGGATATATTTTGGAGGGATATATTTTGGAGGGATATATTTTGGAGGGAACTTATTTTGGAGGGAAATTATTGTGGAGGGAGAGAGCTGCAAATTCATAGGTTGTTAGGTTTCTGAACTAAAGGTCTGTGGTTGACATGTGTACTCATCTAGAAGAGGTACATGCGTGAATATCATTACTGTGGTCCAGTAGCCAAGTGGTGGTGTTTTTTTCCCTGCCACACCATCAGACTCCAGAGTGTGCCACCTTAAAAGAGCTAAATTGCAATTTCTTGCCTAAGCTGCTTGTTCTATTCCACATGTTTTCTTTAACTCATTTTGTGGTGTATATTAAAAGGTCCAGTAATTGATGTGAAGCTGTTACCTTAGGGCAACATGAAATAGACTGATGTAATACACATTTGGATATAAGTTTGCACTTTTAGCATGAAAACTAAGTGAATGAAACTTATTGAGATATGTATTATGCTCTTCATACTTGAAAAAAAAAACAACACAACTAATAAACAACAATATAGTAATCTATATTAGTTTTGTTACCTGGTTACCTCAAACTTTAATTACATCATCTATTTCACTAATATTCACCCCTTTAGATCGTTTTGAATGAAAATGTCTGAGTATTCATAAATATTTTCATGAAAAATGAACTAAATTAAATTATAGAATAATCAGCAAACAAGTATAGGTTACACCAAGACATGGAAGTAGGTGTGGGATTTACACAACTTAAAACAGAAGGCCCGAGGATAGTGTAAATCCCATATCGACCAAATGGAGAGGTGCTAAGGCTATAGGAAATGGAATTTTGATTGAACGGTTCAACTCAGGAAGTGGGCTAGATATATACTCACCAAAAATTGAGTAATCTGATTGGACGGTTTGAATGTACCATAGTACAAAAGTCATCATTTATTGTCTTCATCATCAAGATCTGTTTCGGCTTGCTTGGTGTGCATATTTCTTCCTTGACATAACAGAAAAGTATGCCAGATTACTTGCATTAAACTTTATGTGAGGGAGGAGACAAGAGATTAAGCCAAGGAAGACCGAAGAACCTAGAACTGTGTGTGTGTGTGTGTGTGTGTGTGTGTGTATGGATCATAATACTTCTTTTGATTATTAGCAGCATTGTGTGTGTTGTGCATGCATTAGAACTCAATTCAATGTTGTGCGTGTTTTAGAACTTATATGTTATTGTTGTATTTTTTCACGGTAACTTGTTTGTTTTTATAGTTTGTTTGTGTGTGCATGTGTCCTGTGTATAAAGGACATGCGCGCGCATGCATACATTGCTATTTTTACGAGACGAGATTTGGAGTGGAACCTAAATCTGGTCGGGAGGGTATCGAGCTGGTAATTGGTCCGTAGAATGCTAACTGCCTCTCCGTTCTTCCCTGTGAGTAGACTGGTGGCAGCACTACCCTACGCAGGACACTGAGAACATGGAGTCGGCTAGAAACTGCCCGAACCTCCCTTCAGGTGTCGCTGTGCCCTACACTTTAAATCTCTGATTTACAAAATAAAAAAAACCGTTATCCAGTAAAACATGCTACGTATGATGGCTGCTGGACTAATACACTGGAAAAATACAATTAATTTGAAATGTGATGTTTGTGCTATGGAATAGCCAGCACTTAACAATGATACAAAAAAAAATTACATAAATAAAATCAAACAAAGTAATATTATGTTCATAATATTACTTTGTTTGATTTTTATTTATGTATTTTTATTTATGTATTATTCTTTTTTGTTTATTCAATTTGTTCGTGTAATACGAACTGTGTGTGAATAACTATTATAATTTATTATTGTGATTACTATACTATTATCATTAAATTTTGTTCAATTGATTTGCTCCATTATAATAACAATAATATTGTTGAAGTATAATAGTTCAACAATATTATTGTTAAGAATAATAATAATAATAATAAACAAACAAAACAGGTGAGTTAAAAGCCTGAGCTGACAATCACTGAGATTCCATTCCCTCACTGCACTCCCACTGAAGCAGGAGGTCTGTGGACTTGGCCTCACTCATCTCTGCTTGGATGTGACGACTCAACTCCTTCAGGAGACACGTGGATGTCAGGCCAATGAGATAACTACTGCATGCTTATGCATTACCATTATGTAGAAAACTCTAAAATCAGGGGACAGAATAGGGGGCAGCTCCTGTAATGATCGTCTTGTGATTAATAATAATTAATGTACTTCCAATGGCAAATACACTGTGTGTTTTTTTTCAAGCTGCATGAACTATACATTGCTTGTTGGGGAGGGGGCATACTAGTTATCTTTAAGTTGGGGGCACACAAGTGTGTGTGGAATTGTTGTGTGTTACAGCTACTGCTTAGCTATAGAATAGTATAAAGTAAACACGTTTAACTAATTAATAAATAATGCCTACACATCTTTTTGGGCTACTACTGCAGTAAGCATGTCTTGGGATAGGTTCTAACCTGTGTCATTATTCCTTAGAAATGCCTGTTGCTGTTACTTTTATTTGTTTGTTTGTTGTTATTTTTGTTTAAGTCAAACATTTGTGGCGAGTGATTAGTAAAGCATTGGAACCCGATTAATTGATCTTGGAGTTGAGCCAAAAGCAGTTTTGGTTTTTGATAACTGTTCAGCTCACCCTGACGATGAAGATCTCACTTCAAAAGATGGAATAGTAATTGCTTGGTTTGCCTGCTAATGTGACTGCCTTAATCCAGCCTATGGATCAAGGTGTATTGGAAACTTTTTAAAAAGCATAAACGTAAAATTCTTGAAGAATTGATTTTAAAAGATGAAGAAGGAATATCCATTCCTCATTTTTTGAAAAGTATTAACATGCAAGTTGCTTCAAATTTAATTGCAGTTTCTTGGAATGAAATATCCTCTAATTATTGTCCAATTGTCATGGAGAAAAGTTATTCCAACTGTGGCAAGAGAAACAGTTCTCCAAAAACTACTGAAAGTTCTGAAACAGCACCTCATCTTTGACTTATGAACCAGATATGCCTACATCAGCTAATGTAATAGAAGTTCAAACATTGTTTAGGACAAAATTTAAGAACAGGAATCTGACAGTGATAGCCTGGCATCTTCTCAAGTTAGCCTCTACAGCCATAAAATTATTTGATGGTGCTGTGGGGCCACCCACAAAACTGTTGCAGGGATAGTAGGGGGAGGAGCTGGATGTGCATGACTGTGATTGTGGTCAGCTGACATCATCAGCTACCACACTGGTTTCACAATATTCAGAACTAATTTTAGACACACTTGGTATCACCTTTGAGCATGCAGCACACACCTCTTTCTTTCTAAGTCACACTAGATGGCTATAAAATCACCGTAGTCACTCCACACAGTTTCAGTTGGTCTCTGTCTTTCTCCTTATTAGCTTAATATCTCCATTAACTTTCATTATAACTTCCTTGAATACTTTAGAGGCTAGTTAGGAAGTGATAGGATAGCAGTAGGGTTGTTGATAGAAGAAGAGTGCCAGACTACCCAATAGCTAGACCAATTCTAGTGGCAGTGTACCTCACCCCCCCCCCCCCCCCCCCCAGGTGCCTTTAATGGCTTCAACAACAAAAATAAGCTTCTGTTTACAATGTTGGAGTTCTTCAGGACTTACAAGATCAACTGCAAAAAAATGAGTGCAGTCTATTGAACAAAAAAAAAATTAACAGACTATTTTAGAAATACATAATTGTATTTCATCACATAAGCATTATTTTGTTGTTGTTGTTTTTTTGAAAAAAATGTTTGATTCTTGTAATACATATTCATTGTATTGGTACACTTTGCCATTTACTGAGCTTCTCTGCATAAACAAAATATC
>WLWD01006000.1_pt1 | contig 105075 bp, 52 predicted proteins | sample 6712731 | NCBI WGS metagenome assembly WLWD01 (sample SAMN12718690, study PRJNA576275) | sponge metagenome | isolation source: marine sponge | host: Mycale hentscheli | place: New Zealand: South Island, Marlborough, Capsize Point | collected 2014-11-01 | reverse complement strand
TGGGAGTATTGATGTTCTACTGGGAGTGGAAGTTTTCACACAGATAGTACTTCATGGATGGTGGTTTGGATCTTCAGGATCTCCCATTGCATTGGAAACTCGTTTTGATTGGGTGCTGGCTGGCGGCACTAGCCCACCTTGTTGAGGATATCATTGTTCACCGCACTACGCAAGCTACCTAACTGGCCAATTGACAAAGCGTTTCCTGGTATCAGACATTGCTGAGGTATTTGATGAACTTGGCTGGGTTGCTCATGTAACAATCAAGGCAAAATTTTTATTCCAATTAATATGAATGGATGGGGTTGGATAGGATGAAGAAATCCCAGCAGCTTTGCAACAAGATTGGCGGACATGGTGGCTGGAATTGGTTCTGCTCGAAGACAAACATCCCAAGGTGTGTGAAGATAGCATATCAAGAAATCTATGGATTCTCGGATGCTACAGAACAAGCATATGCAGGTGTAGTGTACCTTCACCAATCTGGTCTAATATGGTTGTGGCGAAAACAATGGTGATACCCATCAAAAGGCCATTCGTTTGGTTACTCACAGCTGTGTCATGTGCAGAAGGAAGTCGTCTATGGGGCAACTGCTCGAGTAACCCCAGACTTAACTTTCAGTAGAGTGGGCATTGATTATGCTGGCCCACTTCTCTTTAAACATGGTCACACTCATAAACCCACGGTGTATGTGGCAGTCTTTGTATTGCTCTCAAACTAAGCTGTCCACTTAGAACTAATACTTAATTTCAGAAACATTCTCAGTATGTCTTCGTTGTCCTATCGCACGTTGTGCGAGGCGTGTCGTGATATGAAGTGACCACGGCACTAATTTTGTAAAGGAAAACAATTGCTCAAAGGACACAAGTTTTTTTCAATGGAAAACTTCTGAAAGCGTCACTTCAGACTTACGCTTCATTTAGGGAATACAATGGAAATTCATATCGTAGAAGGGCCCTCACTACGGTAGACATAGTTGAGACCCTCATTTCTCCCCACATCTTGTCTGTGTGTGTGTGTAGTTAACATTGTATAGAAATTGTATGCCTTGTGTGTTATTTTACATTGCCCAATTACAGTGTCATTGACTTGACACTATATTTTAGTTTGTCTTTTTTAAATTTTCTTATTTATTGTTATTTAGAGAGATCTCCTTCACCCCCTAGCCTCACTTCACTGGGAAGAATGCCATACCTGGGGTTTAGATAAAGTCCATCCTGCACATTGTGCAGTATTAAAAGACACTGTAGTGGCAGTGGATTATTTACATGGCACACTTCGTATTTCCTCTACTGACCTACGCTCGTGGACTAAGACTGCTCCACCATATCTCTACTCATCTCTTACTGTCTACCAATCTAATTTTGTATTGGTTGGTGGCTATGATCTCTCCACTAAGAAACCTACTAATCATCTGCGAACTAGTACTACTGGTTTAGACTGGACGACATCGCTACCTGCCATGCCTACTAGTCGCTATGCCACATCATCAGTTAGTGGAGGATCACCAGAGGTCCTAGTTGTGGTTGGTGGGCGTGGTTCACTTGGCGAGTATTTAGATGTAGTGGACGTGTTAATTAATGACCACTGGACGACTGCAGACTCACTACCTACTCTATGCTGGAACATGCAATCAACATTTCATGAAGGCAACTTCTACTTCACAGGAGGAACTGGTGCGATGGAGATTCTGTTTATATGCAGTTTAGAGTCTTTCATAGCATCTGCTAGTAACGACAGTACAAGAACACGACCAATGTGGAGGAAGATAACCACACCAGTTGAAATTTATGATATGGTCTCCTATTTATCAAATCTTATTGGCATAGATGAAGAATCTAATATTAAAAGTTATTCCAGCAAGACAGAGACGTGGATTGAGACTACTAGTGAGGGAGATGTACCAAATGATTATGGATGGAAATCTATCTCAATTTTGTCTACTGGACAGTTTGTGATTGCTAATGAAGAAGGAGTGTATAAAGGGACTCTGTCAGGTTAGTGTATTATAATTGTAACCTCCCAGGGAGCGAACTTTATCAGAGTAGTGTACTCCAATAACAGCCTTCCTCTAAAAGCCCCCCACACTGTTAAAAATGAAGTGTTCCAGTAACACTACAAGGAGCGTTCCCAGGAGAGGGAGGAATTTATGCCCCAGCCATGTTTCCTCAACACTGCACAAAGGGTTATATAACACTCTCAGGAGTGTTTGGAAAACATCTTTAGCAGAGTTGTATTTAACACCTTCTGCAATCTTATTACAACACCAAGTAACATGTTTCAATGGCGCTAATAGCAAATATTGACCACACCTCATTCATATAACCTCAAAATTTTAGATAAATAAATGATTGACAATGAAAATATAAAAAATAGCTTGAATAAAGTAAACAGTAAAGCTGTCCTTTCAACAGAAGTGAAGAAATATCATGATATGCACTCCATTTATGATCCATCATGTTCAAGATAAATATACCTGCATTGACTCATAAAAATATAACATAAATCAATAAGCAACATACAAACACATTCACAAATGCAGCTAAACACTCACAAAAATGCAACTAAACACTCAATTCTAAACACGTTCACAAATGCAACTAAACACGCTATCCAAAATATACACACATACCATAACTAAACACGCTATTCTAAACACAAAAATATATAGAAATAGAAAATGAAGCAAAACAAATGTATTTGTCTACAAATACATTTTTTACTATTATCACTCTATAGCATGATAATGCTTCTGAATAGTCTGGACAGCATGAAAACACAAAACTGAAATGTTTGAAGTTATCATTATTGACTATGAAAAAAGTCATGTGAATAAAACTGCTCATATTATTGGTCAAAACATTAAACTTCATAGCAAAAAGTAACACAAACTAAACTTGTGGCATATTTAATTTGGGGGAATATTTGGGGAAAGAGGAAAAAAGAGCAAACTGAGGGTAAAGGAATGGTTTATAAACAACCACTGAACTAAGAACTGTAATAATTTTGTGTTAACCTGTGTATTCTTACTTTGTTATAGTCTCCAAAAGCATCTCTAGATTTTCACCACAACACTTTTTTTTTGCCTAAAATTACATATTAAAAAATAAATACAAAGAATGCAGTAAGTAATTTTTGAGATAACTCTCAGATATACTCCGAAAAAGTACTGAAATACCTGCTAGATTCATTAATCATAAAGAAGAAATTACCTCTTAGGTGCTCAAACTCAACTTAAACGGCTAACTCTATTCAAATGTGTCACTTACATTAGCCAAAACACTCTTGTTTCCAATAATAAACACATATCTTAACTTACCGGTTCTCCGAAAGATCCAAGGACGCGACCAGCACTTGAAACACTATAAAACTCATCTCCAGGTGAGGCAGTGAATATTCTAATAAACGCTCTCGGGTAAAAAGCGGGTGCTTGTGGGGAAAAAGCGGGTACTTATGCGCATCGCAATAAAAACCATATCTGCATTCGGTAAGCACTCACTTAATTGTAAACAAACTCTCAGAAAAAATTAGCGGAAGTTAGTACGGCAAGATGGTCTTCTGCAGGGATTTAAATAATGCAGTAAATTAGACATTGTGGTGGAGCAGTGGCTAGATTTCTTCTATTTCATGCGCTAGCTTAGCTATATAAGTAGCTAACAAAGTTTCTGTCAATTGTAGCATGTTACTGCTTGTTTGTACACTTCTATGAACCTTTATTAGTATATACAGTAATACACGAGTTGTGCTACAAGAAGAGATTTTCTTTTAACCATTGAGAATTAATTAGCATAAAAGTATTATGAGCTAAGTATGCAATTTTGGGTGCAGTTTGTGGGGGGGGGGGGGGGGGGGGGGGGGTGGGGGGGAGGGTGGGGGGTGAAGTGGTGAAGTTGAAGTTGGGAAGTTTGATAAGCTCTCTCCAGGTCCCCTACCACTCAATTGAACTCCCAGTATTAGGGGAAACAAATCAAATACTTTTTAATTTCCAGAAGTTACTTTATAAGACTCAAATATAATACTTTTGTTATAAGTATTTTATTGCAGCATTTTATAATACATGGTACTTTTTCCAGGAGTTTTCAAGTATGAAGATGCATACAAACACTTCATTACTTCCAAGGATGCGTTGGAGCTTCTGTCCATAAAGTTTATGTTTCTTGGTCCTCCACGGCAAGGCAAAAGTACCACTCGCCGTCGCGTTATGAAGGAGATCATAGATCTTCAGTCAGCAAAAGAAGGAGAGCAGATTCATGGCAGCACTGGCACAGTGGAGTGTTGTTCGAGTATGCTAGTCCAAGGCTCGTCTGATCCAACTACACCAGAAAGGAGAGCAAACTGGACCATTGTACAGAATCTTGCTGAGGAAGCATCTCTACTTTTTCACAGTCTTAAAGATAATCTGGAAACTCAATTCACTTCTGAGGCTACAAGTCATTCCTATGGAGATAGAGTAACCCGAGAGGAGGTCAGTCAGGCTAGCGGAATGGAGCAGAATCAACCTGTGGAAAACCCACCACAATCTACGTTATTGCACAAGATGATTGCAAGATTGAAATCGTTTACTAAAGGTATACGGACCAGGCGTACGCATGTCCAACTTGCCGATGAGTTGGTAACATCACAAGATTATTCTGAAATAGCTGCCATATTTGAGAAAGTGTCGAGACAACCACACTTTGCAGAAGATGTGAAGCATACTTTCAATGCTTTCTTGAGGATGGAAGACACAGGAGGTCAACCTGAGCTGATGGACATGCTACCAGCACTTGCCATAGGGCCTGGCCTCTATTTGCTATTTTTTAGCTATAAGTTCAAATTAGATGAAGAGTATCGGGTTTTTTATCAGAGAGCTTCAGGAGAGACAACAGCCCCAGAGAAATCTGAGTTTACTCTGCAGGAGATGCTTTTGCGTACTCTGGCCAGTATATCTTGTTTCAGTTCCTCCACCCATCTTCAACCTCTATCAGGAAGAGACAACTCAGCAATTGGTGATATACTGGAGTCCTCCAAGTCAGTGGTGTATATAGTGGGTACTCACAAAGACAAGGTTTCTGAGGAAGACATCGCTACAGTTGACTCACAGCTTCAAAAAGTGATTCGAGACACTGACTTCTACAAGAAAGGCATGGTTCAGTTCTGCTCAAAAGACAAGCTTGTTGTTTCTTTAGACAACATGGGAGGTGGAGTAGAAGAAATCCATCACTTGCATCAGCTACTAGAGAATGCCATGAAAAAACACTTTAAAAAGCTGAAAATTCCAGCTGTGTGGCTTCTGTTTAGCTTGTGTCTTCGCATGAGGGAGGTGAAGACAGCCAGTCTGGAGACTTGTTTAGCCTTGTCCTATGCCTTCAATATGACACCCTACGAGACCAAAGTAGCTCTGTGGTTTCTTCACCACCATGCTGGTGTTCTGATGTACTTCCCCAGTGTGCCTGGTTTGGAGGACTTGGTCATCATAGACATTCAGGTAGTGTATGACAGTATCACTGGTGTCATTCTGGAAGCCATGAGCTTTGATAGTGTAGGTCAGGCCACAGCCGAGAGATTCAGGAAAACAGGCCGGTTCACCATGAAAGATTTGAAAACAGCTACAACTGATATTTCAGGAGATCTGATTCCACCAGAGCAACTGGTAGCTTTGCTAGCATATCTTCACATTGTAGCTGAGATCGTGTTGGTCAAATCTTCCGATACTCATTCAGTCTTAGAAGAAGAAAAAGAATACATTATACCTTGCCTATTAGAAAACACTAGTGCAGAGGAACTTGACCTATTTCACAAAGAAGCCTGTAGATTATGTTTTGTGGAGCCTCTCTTGATGTATTTCACTAGTGGGTTTACTCCTATGGGACTCTATTCTGCTGCAATGGCTTGTCTGATAGCTAATAAATCTTTCTCTTTTATCAGAGAAGGTGTCAAGAAAAATATGGTTCATTTTTTGTTCGGATCGAATTTAATTCGTGTAACATTTATATCTCGATGTAAATATTTTGAAGTCATAGTTTCGTGTGATCCTACATTCCAAGACTCCATTCATCATGAATGTACTGCTCTAAAACAAGAAATAGAGGATTCTCTAAAGAAGGCTAGTTCCAGAATGAACTACAGCAGCTACATGGACTACCAGTTTGCCTTTGACTGTTGCTCACATGAAGGAGGAAGTCATCTAGGGGTTGTTGATGAAGTAAGCACAGTCCCCAAAGTCATGAAGTGTCTCTTAAATCCAGATAACCCACAAGCAGTTGTTCTTACTAATAGACATCTCATTTGGTATGGACAGGTATGTAGAATCATGTAATTCTAACTTGATATGCTAACTCTTATATTTTGTGTTAGAAATATGAAAAGAAAGATCCTGTGGTAGAGATCTCTAAAAGTAAGTCAAATTGTTATTTGTATTTAGGTATTAAAATGTTTTATAATTAGGTGGCAATAGCTTGAGTATATTTCTGAGTGTGTATCCTGACTTGGTGCACTCAGTGATGCCTTGTGTTATGACAGTAGCTGATTACTGCTACAGTATTGGACTCATGTCACAAAATATTTATGACCAACTTCGTGAACGTAAAGACCTGACTGATGAAGACAGAGCAAGAACTCTTTTGGATAACGTTCGTAGAGTTTTTTCATCGAGACCCTCAGCTCTCAAGGAGTTTGTTACTGTACTGTTCCAAACAGGAGAATGTAATTATGTGGCAGATAAAATGCAGCAACAGCTCCAGTAAGTATATTGTTATTATTGTAGTATTTTGTATTATTGTATTGTTTGTGGAATAGAACTGTGGAGTGAATCATGTGAAAGATGCATGCCAACTACTTTGAGAACATTTATTTTTATTATTGCTGATACTGTCATATCACTTTTGTTACAGTGAGATTTTTGTTTTTATGTAACAATTGACATTGTGTTATATTTCTTATTTTCAAATTAAAATTTACTTTGCGAACAACTTTACTAATTAGCTATATTTTAACTGTTGCCTAGTGTTGTTTATCAACTAATAACTATAACTGGTTGGTTTCATGCATTATCTGAGCATGACTATAAATTTATTGATTTTTTTCCCCTTCCCATTTGACCTCTTTGCTGTTTTGTTTATGGGACTATTCAGCATGAATAATTTAGTAAGTGTGTGCCTACTATTAGGAAATGGTGAGTCCCTCTATGAAAAACATTGCTGGAAAACAATCTGCTATATTGTAAGCATCACTTAAATTTCAGTATGCTGTTGTTCAACATTGGAGGGCACATGGCATTTGGAGTTAATTTAAAATTCTTTTCACTGCTTAAAATGGTTTCTGCAATTAAAAAATTTTTTTTTTATGCTTTCAATTCTCATACTTTTTTTTGGTTAATGCATGAGTAGTTTCTTTTTCTTCTTCTCCTTTGTCTTCTCATTCTTGTTTGTAATGATGCTATCTGTGTTTGTTCAAGATTTGTTCCCACAGCAAAGTAATGCATTACTTCCATATTCTTTGTAGCACCACCCTTCTGTGCAGTACTGGTAATTGGAACTCTTCATGTCTTCCTAGCGATTCCTGTCTCACTGTTTCTTGCATGTTACATCTTCCGTGTCACTTTAGCTGTCAGTTTTCTCCTTGCTTCGGTTTCCTTTGTGTTTCTCTCTTTCCTCATGCCCACTTTTCCCTTGCATTTTTCTCATTTTTTCATGCTGTCCTCCCTCAAATCCTCCTTTGCCTTCCCAATCTTCTTTATCTTCCCTGTCATTCTTTTCTTTTCTCTCATTCTTCATTTCCTCTTATGTTTGTATCCCATTCATCCTTCTTCTGCAAAATGTTCTCTTCTCCCATTTCTCCTCATTCCTTTAGCTATGTATTCTTCTTTCACAGCATTTTCTTCCATTATGTAATCCTCTAAGTTTATTTCATATTTTTCTCTATGAATCACCACATCTAATGATGAAACAGTGATTTCAGGAAATTTGCACTCTTTAATCATCTTATCCGCCTCTGTGAGGGTCGTAGATGCACATATAGCTTGCTGAGTGTTGTAAACTCAAAAGACAAGCCTGGTTCTAATGGAAATAGGCACCCCACCTGTTTTTGTTTTTTTGTATTAGTAAGCTTGCTTTGAAAAAAAAAAGGATTTCAAGAAAATGATAAAAAGGTGAAAGACTGATGTAGTACTTTATAGTGCTTTTTTTAATAAATGAACAAAATTTTGGTTAGTTTGAATGGTCTATAGCTAGCTAAATATAGTCATTGTATTATTATTCAGACTAAATTTGTAAACTCAACAATCCATTGCAAAACACATTACCACCACTAGGCCTTTTCTGTCTGAAGGCAGGGTTTGCTGACTCAGCAGACACAGGGTTTGCTGACTCAGCAGACACAGGAGAGATGCTCCTGTCATTATTGTGAGGGTTGGACCCCAACAACCTTACAGCTATAAGTGTGTGATTTTAGATTATCATGTCAGGTAAGATGGTCATGAGAAGAACAAACGTGCATGCTGCAGAACTGTGCATGGTAATTTTTTTATGGTTGATAGATGAGACCATAGTCGATAGTACAACCAGCATGACTTTGATCGCACCATTTTCCTGTCTAAGGTAAAGATTATTACATGTAAATTTATTATAGAAAATAAATTTTTATTTTAATGTGCAATTTTTAGCTATTAAAGGTTTTATAACTGGAGAGAAGCCAAACAAATGAACACAATTTTTGGAACATACACACAATATACTTCATTCCTGTTTGTTTAATCTAACACTTACATATATGCATCTAATTGTGTTATGCCACACCCAATTCTTGTTTCTTACCTGTTCAAATTCAGGGGTGATGGAAGTAGTTTCAAAGTAGTGAGGCACCATGATGTATCACACAATAATTTATTCTTATACACAGCATTGGTATTATTTTACTGAAACATAACCAAACTAGCTAAGTATTGGATGGATGATGTGTAAAAATATAAAATTGCAATTTAGGTAGTCAATAAATTTTCGGTCATTCCTTCCTATGATTTCCTTAGTAATGTCCATTAATTCCATATTGACAAAAAAATTCCAAAGTAAGTGAGTAATTGTTGTGATTGTTGTGATTGTTGCTGATTATGGGATAACATTTCCCTGTCATGTGTGTGCAACTATTTATAATATTTGCTACTATTAGGCAAACAAAGTTACTACATACAGAGCGATAACAGTCATTAGAGTATTCACTACTTCATTACATACAGTCCTTGCCAGAAAACATAATGATCACCACAGTAAGTGCGAGCATAATGATCACCACAGTAAGTGCGAGCATAATGATACCCACAGTAAGTGCGACCATAATGATCACCACAGTAAGTGTGACCATAATGATCACCACAGTAAGTGTGAACATAATGATCACCACAGTAAGTGTGAGCATAATGATCATCACAGTAAGTGTGACCATAATGATCACCACAGTAAGTGTGACCATAATGATCACCACAGTAAGTGTGACCATAATGATCACCACACACAGTAAGTGTGAACATAATGATCACCACAGTAAGTGTAAACACAATGATCACCACAGTAAGTGTGAGCATAATGATCACCACACACAGTAAGTGTGAACATAGTGATCACCACAGTAAGTGTGAACATAATGATCGCCACAGTAAGTGTGAACATAATGATCACCACAGTAAGTGTGAGCATAATGATCGCCACAGTAAGTGTGAACATAATGATCACCACAGTAAGTGTGAGCATAATGATTACCTAGAAAATATAATGTTGGTTTTGAGAATCACTGAAGTAGTGTTGTCAAAATAGCCAGTGTTTGTGCAGTAACTAATATGCTATCACATTATTTAAAGGATAAAGGAATAGTCGCAATGGGTCTACTTAGCTATAGTAAGTACGAATTACAACTATAAATGACATACATTGTCCTTTGTACCTATACTCTTGTGAATATTAACACAGTACACCTATGAATACCGTATATGTACCCATACAGTTGAGTATTAATCGTATTCATGAGTCTTGTGACACTCTTTGTAAACAAGTACACCCACCATTTTATCTCCTAGATATCATGTCTTCCATAGGGCCTGCAGTGATGGAGGAACTATACCATTGCAATGAAGAAGAAATGATTGATGTTCTATCAAACACAGACTTACAGAGTCTCTCAAAAGATTTGGTAGAGAATGTAATCATCACTCGGCAGTCACATGAGCTGTTTGACTCACTGGATCACATCAGGGTGAAGTCCAGAACAAGGGCCAGGTATTTGGTTGGTGAGTCTGGTAATGAACGGTTTGGAGCATGGTCATGGTAATGTGCATGACTTCTGCAGAGTCCTGTCCAGCAAAGCAGGACCATGCGTGAGTTTAGCTAGAAAGATGAAACGACAAATCTGTAATTCTAACTCTTCAGACACCATTTTGTCAGAAAATGATGTAGAATTTCTATTATTATCATAATAGTCCCTTGTAAGTTGTTCTTATCGTTGGGAAGAACTGGGAACTATGCTAAAATTGCCCAAACATGCCATTGAAGAGTGCAGACTGAAATCTAGTAATATACTGAAATTAAAGCAAATTTTGGTTGAGTGGCTCTCAGGAGCACACAAAGGCTGTAAAGAAAGTACTTTAGAAAGCTTGAAAACTGCACTAGAAAGTGAAACTGTTGCCCAAAGTAATCTTGCTATTTCTTTAGAGGATAGTTATAGAACCCACTTTAAATCTCAAAGCAAAAGTGATACATCAGCTGAGACAAATATTGACCGTATCATCAGGTATCAGTCCAGTAGCACTAAAGTAGCCGATCATAAGTCTGCTCTTCTGGAGGTGCAGGTGAGGGAAACGAGTGAGTCTGTTAGCTACCAGTGGATGAAAAATGGGCAGCCATTGTCTGACAACTCTCACTTCTCAGGCACTAGTACTGCAATGCTCTTTATAAACCAGGCCAGTCTGGGAACAGAAGGGGCGTACTCTTGTCAGGTAAAGTGTGGTCAACTACTGGAAACAACTGAGACAGCCAACTTGCATGTGTTATATTCTCCAGAAAAAAAGTGTCTTATTTCTTTGTACTCCCAAAAAGACAAAGTTCCTCAAAGCTTGTGGCCTTTAGGCACCTGTAATAGTTATATTGACCTAACTTTAGTAAAAAACAACAAAGTAAAAAAGCCTAGTGATTTCGTGGTAAAAGAAGAAATGGAAGCCTTGTTAGTGTTCCAGGAGAAAATCGATTATGATAGTGCATTTGGTGAGTATATGAGTGGGTCCATTGTTCTTGTTGAAGGGAGACCTGGGAGTGGCAAGACAACACTGGCAAACAAGCTAGTCTATGATTGGTCACGAGGAAAAGCACTCAAAAATGCCGACAAGGTATTCTTAATTTCCCTTCGCAAAGATCTGACTAGATCTGACATGTTTGAGATTTTTTTTCGTAGTAATCTTCAACAATGCATAAGAGTTGTTGATGAGTCACAAGGAAAGAGCACATGCTTTGTTTTGGATGGGTACAATGAATTAAATCCAAATGCTAAAAATTATTTCAAAATTGTTAATATAATTGACAACCAATATTTGCCGGAATCAATGGTTATCATTACCTCCCGCCCTGAGGCATCAATTGGCCTTCGAGCAAATGCCAATATGGGCATAGAAATACTGGGCTTCACACGAAAACAGTTTGAATTATATATTAAAGAATATCCCTTTTATAATTCTAGTGACATCAAGAAAAGTACTGGCCTCCAAAAATCTAGTACTCTTACAAAATCTTGTTGCCCCATAAAATCTAGAGACCCCTCCAAAGAAAAAGAATTTAGAATCAGACTCCAAAATTATGTAAGCAGTTGTACTAATGTCCTAAACATGCTACTTGCCTATTAATGCTAGCATTGCCTGCTTCTTATTCAGCCAACACTACTCAAAAAATAAACCTTTGCCTAAAACGGAATCTCAATTATATGAAATGCTTATTGTAGCCATTGCTCTGTGCCAACTAAGATGCAATGATCCTAAAGCACAATTACATTCACTGAAAGAGTTCACAGGAGAAAATAAAAGAATCTTCAAGGAGATCTGTTTACTAGCATTCAACATGACTCTAGATAACAAACAAGTAATTGACAAGTTTCCAGTGTCCTTAATTTCACTCCGGAAGAGTCCCTTTAGTGAATTGTTTGTTATTGACCCAGCAATTGAAGATTATGGAATAGAAGATGTACTCAGTTTTTTTCACCTTACTCTTCAAGAATACCTCGCTGCACGCCACTTGGCCAGTTTGAATGTGGATTATTGTCGCAATAACAAAGATGAATACTTGGAAGCCACATATAATAAATTTAAACAATTATCCATGGCAAAAAACTCATCTATGGATTGCAGCTATATCAGCAAATTTGTAAGCACTCTTACAAAATGTACTAGACTAAAAACTCTAAGAATTGAAGACTCCTCCCACATAGGGAATGCTTGGTACTGGCCTGCTTAAACTTGTTAACCTTAGAGAATTTCATGTTAACTCTCTTTCAGCAACATCAATGATAAAATTGGGAGAGGAACTTCAATTCAGTAAAAATCTGCAAGTTCTTGAGCTCCAAAACTGTCGTTGTGATCAAGATGGCTGTCAGTCTCTGGCCAGTGGCTTACAACACTGCCACTCTTTATGCAAACTAGAAATTATGAACACTAAACTTGGTTCTGAAGGTGCTAAATTACTTGCTCAAAGTTTAAAATCCCTGCCCTTGAATACAATATCTATCGTTCACTGTGAAATAGGACATGAAGGCATTCTTGCTCTTGCTAATGAAGGCTGCTTGAGTCACACAACACAACTAGCTGTTATGCATGATAAAGCTAAGTCAGAAACTTTTCCAATCTTGCTGCAAAAATTATCGAAAGATATTAGTGAGCTTGATTTGATAGATATTTGCATTGACTCCATTGACATTTCATCCCTACTACCACATCTATCCAATTGGTCCCTACTGAGAAGTCTGAATCTTACTTACAACCCAATGGGACCACAAGGAGCAGCTGCTTTAGTTGACTGTTTTGCAAAATGTGTTCATTTGTCAGGTTTATCACTTGGAGGATGTAGTATAACTTCTGATGGTATTCCTGCACTAGCTCTTGGCTTTAACAACTGGAGAAAACTAATTCGTCTTGATTTAACAGACAATCAACTGTGTTCAAGAGCAATGTCTTCTCTATCTGAACAGATGTGCTGTCTGCCATTTTTAGGATACCTTTTCTTATCACACAATAACATTGACTACAGAGGAGCTATAGTGTTAGCTGAAGGATTAAAAAAATGTCCATGTCTTTGTGTTTTCAACATTTCTCACAACAACATTGGGTCTATTGGAGCAGCTGCTATAGCCTGTTCACTCAGATGCCAAACAATTGAATTTGTTAATTTTTTTGACAACTCTATCGATCTAGAAAACGAACTCTTGCTGATCAATTTAGTCAATCTTGCAAAACGCGGGCAACTTCGATGTTTCGACCTCTCTAAGAACATAGTAGGATGTGACAATACCATTCGTTTGATAATATGTTTGACATTCTATATTCAAAAGTTATATATTTCTGCAGTACGAACAACACCAGATGAAATATCAGAAATAGTATCTTTTCTAAATAATGTATCACATTTTCCAAAAATATTCATCTAAAACTGAGTTTACATTTAAACTTTAACCTATCATCAAAATATTAATCTTTATTTGTTTTTAATTACATTTTTAGATACTTTTGTTGTTTTTTTAAACATTTTCATTATCAAATTAAAAACAAACTACACTGAAGCTGCTATGCTAGTGGGTGTGTGACTATTAGACTGTACACAAACATAAACTGTAAACAATAGTCCATCTAAGCCGTTACATTATTGCTGTCTGTCGGCCATCAACCATAAGGAACATTTGCATGAACAATTTACATGAACTACATACCATTTAAGTATTTTTGAAACAATTTTATGTTCTCATTGTGCTTAAAGAGAGTGCAAGTTTTGTAAGCATCTACATGGGAATAATTAGTTTTGTTCAACTGTTTCTGGTTTGCCTGAATTTTGATTCAATGGTGATTCTTTCTTATAAACAGTGAGTCAATGAAGAAAAGAAGGTTTTGAATTATCAACAGCATCAACAATACTTTACAACAACCTTTTTGAATTGATGTTCTAACTAGTCAGGCGTAGCTGACCCTTTCCCTTCTATTATTGGGGGCGTGGGGAAGCAAAAGGTCTGGAGACATTGCATGGATAATTAATGAATTCTTGTACCAGTAGTACATCTGTACTTTCACAACTAGTAGCAGTTGCTTTCTCTTTCTCTCTCACTTCCTCTGTATGCTGCCACAATAAGGAGTGTGTCTGTGTGTGTTAGTGTGTGTGTGTGTGTGTGTGTACCATTCATTCAATCAAGGGTGTGTTATAAGTTAATCACAAAAGCCTTGCAGTTTATCTGGAGAAAAGGAACATATTAAAATTTAAAAATTCTCTTTATTATACAGTATTGCTCTAAAAATATTATTTTAATGGCAAAAAGTTAGACAATAAGTTAGCTATTATAAACATTACATTACTATCGGTTTCATCTTTTACAAGTCTTTACTGTGGACTTGCCCTGCAGTAAATAAAAATTAATATAATAATAGACAGCTACAGTGACAAAGCTATCAAATATATATTATTCATTTGATACAGGAGAATATCACGAGTCTGTTGGCTTAGTATTTACGCGAGTGCCGCAGGCACGAGCCTAAATACCGCCAATCAGACGAGTGATATTCTCGGGTATCCAATGGATAATAAATTTATTAGGTACTGCTCATGGCAATACCTTGGTAACAAGAAATTTACCTAGGGGGACGTAATAACCCAACGTAATAACTATGAACACAGGTGATATGGAAAAATATTGCCCTAAGCCACATCATGTTTAGTTTAATGCATTTTCTATGTGGCAACAGTTATCAGGCTCTGTTCAGTACCTAATAAATAATGATATCATCCCTGACAAAGAAATGACCAATAGAACATCAGTATGACTCAGCAACATACACCCACATCTTCTTGTGTTACCTATCTAATCTTTAGCAATTAGGACTTCAATTAAGCAGGGTTTTACCTTATTGCATTCAGTAATAGTATACGAGGGGTTTGTAAAACTGGATTGCATGTTCTAGATGATTTGTGAGCATACGACAATCTTCTCCATCTCCGTTTGTGATTTAAGTTTGATTGTAAATAGCCCAAGAACTTCACAAACATTGCTGATGCGATGTCCTTTCTTCTGGTGAATTGATTGTCGAATTGACTATCCTGAGTTTCTGATGACTGGCTGTCGTCAGCCAACAAGTGTAAGAGAGAGTTCAATTTATGAATTTTCTTCTTTTGGTATTTCGTTGGAACAAGATTCTGAATTATGAAAAAATAAAATAAACTGAGGAGTAAATTAAATGGAGCATTGCAAAATGAAGGAATGTCTATTATAATAAAAAAAGGATAAAGGCTCATCCAATTTTTTAGGCAGCAAAATTTGGGGTAGTGAATTCAGAGAGTGTGTAGAAAGTTCAAAACTCAATTGTAAATATGGTTTCTCTCCCAAATGGAGGAAGGGTATTCAGATGATGTGTTAGTAGTCACATGAATTAAAGTTACAGTAAGTTGTATTACTCCACAGTATAGTAGGTATATAGTGAGAAGCCAGAAGTCATGTGGTACAAATAAGCTACAGTAATTATAGTTAAGTCCTTGGACTAATTATGTTTAAATCCATTGGTGAGTGAAAAAGGAGTGAAGTTTCACACATTTTCCCATCACTTTTACGTCTATTAGATCCCGTTGCTATATTGTTACTAGGTGTACTAACTTGGTAAGTGTGCACTATTTTTTGCCTTTAGCCATTTCTGCGAAAATGCTGATAAACAAAGTTGCTAGTGGAAACTGGGCATGCATAAACAGGATCTAAAATAGTTAGAGCTGCACGCTTATGCTCTAACTATTACATAAGAAAAGTCTAGTTAATCTAATTTAAGTAAAATAAACCGTACAGATACCAGTAAACCCTCAAAACAACAATAATATTTGTATAGAGTTATGGCGTACTTAACGATAATAATAAATATTAGAATGGTAACAATAATGTTTGGTTAATTTTATCAGCCATGCTGCTAATATTTGATTACCGATATATCCACTATGTAGTCTTGATAGCACACTCTATGCAGGGAAGTGGAAAGAGGTACATGGAGAATCCCAGGACCTTTCAGGGATGATGGAAACCAAGACTGTATGCTGCTGAATCTATACTCAGATCTATACTCTTTCATAGAGCCATTGGCTGAAAATATCATGAGATGCTGCAACGGCAGAACTCTCCTGAAAGAAGAAGAAGTGAAAGATATAACAAGTGCATTAGTAGCCTTATAACAGTAGGTACAGCGATATATGGTTTGGTATGACTGATAGTATAAATAGAATAAATAATTGAGAAATACCTTTTCCTGTCAGTGAATATTCAGTACTTGAGTTTTATGATAACTTATATATATTGATTCTATTCAAGATGTGATGTATTTAACTGATGTATTTTGTGGGGAGCTAGTAAGTACAGTAATGGAAGTTTCTAAATTGTGCACAAACAAATAGTTTTAGTACTTGCCATATTTTCACTGTTCTATTGATTTCTCTGTCTGCAAGAACTAACTCAGACAATCTCTGGTTGGTGCTGTAGTAGAGATCATGCCCGTAGGGCACTGTAATCTTCTTAAATGATCCTTCCTGTATAATATTAAACACAAGTGATTATAAAAATATATTTTTGATGAAGTTCCTGGGATGACCAGGTTTGTTTTATAATATATATAGCAAAATGTTCAATGTTGTGCTATAGAGATTGTTTACAACATCCTGACCATCATTGAAATACTACTCACAAAACTCAAATGATATTTTAAAATACACTTTAGAGCACTAATGTAGTCTGAGATATTTGAATACTATACATACATCTGGTTCTATCAAGTTTAGAAAATGTTAATGATCTTATGTTTCTAAAAATAGCTAACTGGAAGTTTATACAATTTACAAGTGAATTATGTAGCCTATGTAGCATTATGCTAGCCAGCCTTATAGATGTAGTTCAATAAGAAGTACCGGGCAGGCTTGACGTATTGAAGTAGATAATGGACGAGATGAAATATGGCTGCTTGAAGTTTGGCCACACCCTTGTGGATCGAAGCATGTCACTGTGGCCGAAAATCCGGGAAACCCCATCCTCGGACTAGTACGAAATAGCACTTCAATGTAATCTAGTTACCAAATGGAGAGCACACTTGTTGTAAGTACTATAACTATGATGAATACTTAATTTTCACAAACTTACTAAATGGAAGGACTGAACCGTTCAAGTTGCTGACATCTTGACCACAGTTTTCACTGATTACATTGTTATCCTTATTTCTCACTTGAATGTAGTCAACACATCTATTTATAGAATGCAATCAACACATCTATTTATAGAATGTATTTTTGTTAAGAACAGACTGATAACTTAGACAGAAATCAAATACTATTGAAAAACAGTAATTTTATAGTGGTATTGGGTATATAAGTAAATAAAGCAAGTCACCATTTACTTAAAGTATATAAATTTGAGCCGATACATGTGGGAAGACGTGTGACATGTTAGTAGCAGAGATAGAAGGAAAAGATAATAGATAATTTAGATTAAAAATTTCAGGCTCTATATACTCTTCAAATGCAACTCATTAGTGACCTCCAAGTCTACAGTAATAACTGAATGAAGCTGCTTCATTCCACAAAGCCTCTTCAATGCAGACTACTAATAAGACTACACTTGAGCTTCAAGAAAGCTAGAGGTTAGAAATACAGAATTCTTAAAAGGCATGTTTGGTATCACTAGTAAGTGAATAATTTCTCTTATCTATTAGTTGATAGTTGTTTGTGCTTACTTCAATACGATATTAAAAAATAAATCAATAGGCTAAACAAACAGGCTCCCTATTTTAGTTGAAGCACACCACTAGTTGTTGAGAAACAACATGTTATGAAAGAAGGTAATAATTATGCAGTAGAATATAAATTGTGTATTACAATTATCTTGTGATGGACTCACTTGTCTCTGTCCACTGCCGGATCATAGCAAGTCGTACTCTCCATTTCCATGCTCGTTAATTCAAAGTAGATATATTGATTTTGGGAACAGTTTATTTTGTAGATGGCGAGGCAGTTTCTCATGTAACTGTAATAATAGAAAGGTCACGATTATGTATTATTCTTTAAATTTGCTTGGAATTTCAACTGTCGTTCAATTGTATTAGCTAGTAGGCCTTACGGTTCACAATAATACTCAAAACTAGGCAGCAACTATAATTGGATAATACACTATGAATTTAGTTTAACAGGACGATGTGAAAAACTGTGTAGATCCATGCAATTGAATTAAAGAATAAAGGTAGCTGGGCTACTATAATTGCTATTGGAAATAAAGAGGTTCAATTCAGAACATCTGGTTACAAATGCTGACATTTACGGGTATGGTGCTGAAGTTATTCATATTATATATAAATATAATTGCATTGCAACTAGGTTGCATTTCATTATGATAACAATGCTTGCCAAAACATTATTTAATCTATTGATAAATCAATAATTAGCTTGTATTTCATATCTAAGTTTATTATAATATTGCATAGAGATAGCACAATCTATCAAATTATTGGACTTTGCTTTTATTATGCCATGTAAAGTTAACTAATTCATGAATAGTACACAATAAACACAGCACCATGGTAACCAGTAGTCCTAGGAAGCAGTTTGCTTAGGGTTTCCTCACTTTGTCTCTTCAGCATTTTGTTTGTTCGGTGAACTCAGATAGAAGACAGAATCACCAACGCCAGGAATGGCTGCCACTCTGTGGTTCCTTTTGAGAATATCACATGCACTTCCACTGTACTTGGTCTCATAGACTCCCATTTCACTGCAAGCCAAATCAATTCAACTCACATCATTAATATTCATTGTCCTTACTTTTGACCAGGCATATCTGTGTTACGATGATGTCTATACGTGCATGGATGATGTTCCAATCTGCTCAATAAGCATCGTGTGTCAGTGGAGGTTCCAAAGCTAAAACTGAGACAAAAACAGAAAATATTTATGACTTCTTTTTGATTCATAACAGCTTGGAGGTAAATAATGATTGTGTCTGATATTTTACTGAAAGTATTACTGGAAGGTTTAGTATACAGTTCTAAAGAAGAGCTTTTTTCCTTAAACAGTCTACTGGAATATTGCTAGAATCAAGAAGTCTACTTATTTGAAGTTTCCATTGTGCTCTCTCTGTTGTCAGAGCTGGAACAATTGAATGTTATAAGCTACTTAAATTTCCACTCTTAGAGAGAGTTGATTTCGGTCTAGCAAACTGTAACCTCTAAAACTGCAGCTAACAAAACAACTTGCAATGTGCCATTTAAAGTGAGAGGAGTTATTTTACAAATATACAGCAAAACTGGTCATAATATCACAGAATAGCCGCAACAAAAATACGAAAACAAGGTCAAAGTCTGTCTAATTACTCCATTATATTGCGAATACACACATACACTTTCATACCTGAGTATTACAATAGTAATCACTGCAGATGCTACAATCTTTGCATCCACCATAGTCCCACTCAATGAGCAGAAATACTTAGAGATTTGATTCTGCTATAAATAATATAACCAGTTCACTGATAGTAGCTTATTTATGCAGTTTGGGACCCTTCATTTTCATTTTGGTCAAAGATCTAAACTCCTATAATGACGACTGTTCCACAACAGACAGTCCACAGTTACAATTTCCTGGTAATTTGTTCTTCAGTATTGTCATTGGTTAATCTGCAGTGTCCACGCATTTCTATTCAATTTCCTGTATGGCAGTAAGAAGAGTTGTAGTAAATCAACATTTACTTTTGTAACAGGTAATATAAAATACACTTCCTTATTGCAATATAAGCAGAAGAACCTCCTGGTGAGTCCTGGAGGTTGTGAGTCTTGCAGGTTGTGAGTCCTGGAGGTTGTGAGTCTTGCAGGTTGTGAGTCCTGGAGGTTGTGAGTCTTGCAGGTTGTGAGTCCTGGAGGTTGTGAGTCTTGCAGGTTGTGAGTCCTGGAGGTTGTGAGTCTTGCAGGTTGTGAGTCCTGCAGGTTGTGAATGTCCTTAATGAAAAAAAACAAACTATGATTTCATTTCAGTTGTAATTCTTCAGAGCTTTTAAGTGAAGCTTAAAAAAAAAAGTTACACAGTAGAGAGCACCTGTGCATTAAGCAAGCAGTCCTAGGTTCATTCCCAGTGAGAGCCAAACAAATTTTAAATTCTGTATAATCATTAAAAAAAAGCCTGCAAAAAAGAGAGAATACATCTAATGAGTAAAAGAAGCCGATAAAGAAATTGTGAATCAATAAAATGTAAGCAAGCTAAAGCTATATGTGCTTTATCTTTTGATAAAGTTTATAGCTATTTAGGAGCTAGAAGAAGGTGGAGCTAGAAGAAATGGATCTAAAAGAAGGTGGAGCTAGAAGAAGGTTGAGCTAAAAGAAGGAGGAGCTAAAAGAAGGAGGAGCTAAAAGAAGGAGGAGCTAAAAGAAGGTGGAGCTAGAAGAAGGTGGAGCTAGAAAAAGATGGAGGTAGAAGAAGATAGAGCTAGAAAAAGATGGTGCTACAAGAAGATGGAGCTAGAAGAAGGTGGAGCTAGAAGAAGGTGGAGCTAGAAGAAGGTGGAGCTAGAAGAAGGTGGAGTTAGAAGAAGTTGGAGCTCGAAGAAGATGGAGTTAGAAGAAGGTGGAGCTAAAAGAAGTTGGAGCTAGAAGAAGGTGGAGCTAAAGAAGGTGGAGCTAGAATAAGGTGGAGCTAAAAGAAGATGGAGCTTGAAGGAGGTGGAGCTAGAAGAAGGTGGAGCTAGATGAAGATGGAGCTAGAAGAAGGTGGAGTTAGAAGAAGGTGGAGCTAGAAGAAGGTGGAGCTAGAAAAAGATGGAGCTAGAAGAAGGTGGAACTAGAAGAAGGTGGGGCTAGAAGAAGGTGGAGCTGGAAGAAGATGGAGCTAGAAGAAGGTGGAGCTAGAAAAAGATGGAGCTAGAAGAAGATGGAGCTAGAAGAAGGTGGAGCTAGAAGAAGGTGGGGCTAGAAGAAGGTGGGGCTAGAAGAAGGTGGAGCTAGAAGAAGGTGGAGCTAGAAGAAGGTGGAGCTAGAAGAAGGTGGAGCTAGAAGAAGGTGGAGCTAGAAGAAGGTGGAGCTAGAAGAAGGTGGGCTAGAAGAAGGTGGGGCTAGAAGAAGGTGGGGCTAGAAGAAGGTGGAGCTAGAAGAAGGTGGAGCTAGAAGAAGATGGAGCTAGAAGAAGGTGGAGCTAGAAGAAGGTGGAGCTAGAAGAAGGTGGAGCTAGAAGATGGTGGAACTAGAAGAAGGTGGTGCTAGAAGAAGGTGGAGCTAGAAGAAGGTGGAGCTAGAAGAAGGTGGAGCTAGAAGAAGGTTGCGCTTGAAGAAGATGGAGCTCGAAGATGATGGAGCTAGAAGAAGGTGGAGCTAGAAGAAGGTGGAGCTAGAAGAAGGTGGAGCTAGAAGAAGATGGAGCTAGAAGAAGGTGGAGCTAGAAAAAGATGGAGCTAGAAGAAGATGGAGCTAGAAGAAGGTGGAGCTAGAAGAAGATGGAGCTAGAAGAAGGTGGAGCTAGAAGAAGATGGAGCTAGAAGAACTAGAAGAAGGTGGAACTAGAAGAAAATGGATCTAGAAGAAGATGGAGCTAGAAGAAGGTGGAGCTAGAAGGTGGAGCTAGAACAAAGATGATAGAGAGATGTGAATGAAACACTCCAAGACTATTTTTGTACAGACTGCAGAGAATCAGTCAACAAACTCATCATTTCATGGAGTGCTCGTGTCTGTAGTCGTGTGTTTGATAGCCACTAGCTTACTCGTGGCATCCATTGTATGTGTCCTCTCATAATGATTACATATAGGGTGATATGCTGATGTAGCATTTTTGTGGAATGTGTAGTGAGTTTAGAACACAAATATGGTAGAAGCCATAGACACCAGCTCAGCAATTATATCATCACAGCTACACATACCTTGCTCTTGTATTGGATAATACAATGTGAGGCATGATGATAGCTTAACACATTTCTGTCAAAGTTAAAATCGTCATGTATTATTTCTATTATTAGGATTAGGTATAATGTTAAAATGCATGGTGGGGATTATGTACCTGATTTTAATGATAGTTAGCTAGCTGTGGTTGACAAAAAAAAGAAAAGAATTACTAACTGATTGAAAGCCCGAAGACAAGCTAGTACATTTATTACTGTGAACATCAAAAAATATTTTACCTTTTTTTTGCGTATCCACTTCAACTTGCGCACGCCTGGTTGTTGTTTCCCCCTGTGTGCGTGTAGATGTAGACTAGCGCGCGCGTAGTACAATTCTTAAAAAAATAAAAAATGCGTTCACGCCCATATCGATAAAGTTTTAGGAGGCCGTAGACGAGGAAAAGAGTTGGATGCCCAAAATGCTGGCCTTTATTTTACTGAGGTAAGACAACTTGCATCCTAGACTTAATGGCTGCATTTGGCGAAAAACTGACCCATTCTCGAATCAAACCAATCATGGTCTTCAAATTCCCCTGGGGTTTCCCCTTTCAAAGTATCTTCCCCGGGGAAATCTCGAAGTGATTTAGATATTGTGAAGACTATATTCTGGCAAGGTATTCTTCATGGTATTTGCTTGTTTCTTTATGCAGTTTGTTCTTCCCACCATCAGAGCTGAGAGGGTGTGGTGGCTGTCTCAGCAGACTGGAGCATTATCCGTGTGACTACTTACACCCTACCAGAACAACACAACCAAAAGCCAAGTGAGTTGTTGAAACACCAAATGTACAACAGAGTACTTGTCATGATTAGTATAGCTATTCATCATTTACTCTTCCCAGCTTTATCTAGCTCAGAGTTATAACCAAACTTGTGTGTGTGTGTGTCTGTGTGTGTGTATAGATAGATAGTAGATATAAATATACAACAGAGTTATAATCAAACTTGTATTATATGTATATAATATAATTCAGCGAAGCGAGCGGAGCTGACTCTCTAATGAGTTCGCGATATATATAATACTTATAGCACGAGTCAGAGTACAATATGGGAAAATATTTTACGAGCACGCAAAATATTTTCACGAGCCAAAGGCGAGTGAAAATGTAGCGTGAGAGTAAAATATCATTCCCATATTGTACGACGAGTGTGATAAGTGATTTATTGCTTCTTTGAAATTTTTCTCAACCGGTTACAATACAATTTTCATTGATTTTACTCGCTACGCGCGCGCTACAAGTAGCGTACAATATAAACCGTACAATATGGGAGAATACAGAACGCTCGCGTGATGCGGAAATATTCAAGTAAAAATATCAAAGCTGCAATAAATATATATATTTAGGTCTAGAAATTGTTTTTGTTCTTGCGAGGGCGTACGTGTGTACCCTTTCTCCTACGCGCTTGTGCGGGCCGGGTAACTTTCTTAGCAACATTTTGTTTTGTTTACCCGCCGTACGAAGTAGCGATGCCCAGTAGACAAAACGTTAGAAAGGCTCGGTCAAGAGCTTTGAGGGCGTTAGAAACTGCAGAAGAAAAATTAGAAAGGTGAGAGATAAGAAATGAAAAAGACAGGGCAAGGAGGAGGAGAGCTAAAACGAAACAGAAGCAGGTAGCAAAGTAAAGAATCTTTCTTTTTGAAAAGCCATTAAAGAGGATTGCTGTACCAATCAACTTTATACAGCTGTAGACTCAACTACTCTTGAAGACACTGAAAATGCAGCCACACCATCTGAACAAGAAGCTAATATCCCCACTACTGTTTGTACTGCAAGAGGAAGGAAAAGGCATCTATCAGAGGACATCCATTCTCATATACACCCAAAGCAGCAAAAAAAGTTGCAGAAAATATAACTCAAACAATTTCGATACCGCAAAGCCTTTCAGCTTATCAGCAACGAATGCAAGAGGTAAACATAAAATAAAATATATACTTCAATAAGTTAATACGAGACATATTTTCGTTTAGGAAACCATTATGCAGACAGCAACGTCTACAACTAATGTCACAAAAACAGCAAGTCACACATTTGTTTGAAAGTGATAGTGAAAGAGATCACAGGCTCCACTGTTTGTCTACTAACCAACTGTTGAGAACAGCAAATGAATCTTCATTTCAAAATTCCTCTAGATTAGAGCAGTTGTCAACTAACCAACAGCAGAGATTGGCTGATGAAACACCACTTCAACGGAAGACTAGATTGTCTCAAGTTAGGGGGAACAGGTCAAGACAGCATCCCCAGGTTCCATTGTACCATATTATTCCAGCATTTGATGTTCCTCAAGTTCACACAGCAATGCCTAATTTCATGCTAAAATCTCATCGATTACTATCCCAGTCTGCATTACGTGTATGGAGAAGTTTCCAGGCACCAAAATGAAATTTAAGTCATTGGAATGTTGTCGATGTAGCCAGGATAAACATATCCCTAAGCTCTATTCAGCTCAAAATAACATGCATCCTGGAAACATTCCTCCACAATTACAGGTTAAATTTAATGTAAAACTATAAAAATTAACGTAAGTCTAAGATCTACATCCATTTAACATACTCTGCTCTCCCTCTGAATATGTTATAGTACCCAAACAAACTCTTTATTTTTATTAAACCACAAAGTTTACATCAGCTATAACTGTAATGATGTATGACATTTTTAATTAAATTGCTGTATATTCTGTCCAAAACACCAGCCAAAAACTTTGATGGTAAAATAATTCATTATTCTTATATTATCACAAATAATATAACATTTAAACTTTATTATATAAAGCAATACTATGTAGCTAATTACGAATTACATTAATAAAATAAATAATAAAATAATTCATTACTCTTGTTTTACCACAAAAAGTATAACATTTAAACTTTATTATACATAGCCTAAATTTTATAGCCTTCATCATACAGTGGTATAGAATAGAAGCACCAATGAATCTATATGAAACAACAGACAAACATAACATTAACAACATCAAAATAAATAACTGTATCTATAGCTGCAATTACAGGGAACTTGCATCGCTCGCTTCGCTATTTTGCGCTATTCGAGCGCACCACTAGTATATATATAATATGTGACAGAACTTGGAAAAGGGACCAATTATGTAAAATCAAAAATGTACAGTAGAGTCTGAACACTGGCAAATTTTTTTTTTAGATTTTCTTTTTATTGGCCCACTGGTATCTCCTACCCTTTAGCTACACTGACACCAAATTTGAGTGGATGAAATCGTTGTTAAAGGTCCAAGTGCCCCGTTGAAACACGGCCACCTTTTACTCTTTTTTTCGACCTTCCGTGTGAACGGAAATCTATCCCGCGAGTAATTGAAAATCGTGGGCAAATTTAATTTGTTGCCTAGCAACAAATTGCCTTGACAACGGAAAATTGCGGATAAATTCTTATAAGTTTGGTATAGCATTGCAGCAACAGAATAGAAATAATAAACATGAATAATCAAGCTATATAAGTTGATGTTGCTATTTATGAGGTCTTGAAGTTGGATTGGGCAGACTAGGAGACTCTCCTGGGACTATTATTGTGAAGACACTGGAAGAATCAGCAAGTCTCTGACTGGACAAGGGTTTCAGTGATGATGAGGAATTTTGTCAAGCTGCAACAAGAGAAGGCAACACATTTTGAAAGTCCATCATTTTTGTTCATTGATTTAAAAAAATTCCTATTATTATTCATTGTTCATTTGTTCCAAAACAAGCTACACGCTGGCTGACTCACTTTAAGACAAATATCATCCTAAACTTAGCTTGCCAGTTAACTAACAAACCATGCTAGTTGATCATTTTTAAAAGAGTGACTGTATTATAATTACCATGACTTACAATAACTATCAATTTGTTGGAAACAAAAAAGTACAAAAACGGCCTGCAAAACTATGTCTATACTCATCTAGTGCTACTTAAAGCCATACCTGTTTAGTACCCTTACACAACATAGGGTTTGAACTGAGTAAGGCCTCCCCCATCCATGAAGTAAGCGACCCCAACTATAACTTACTGCCGTTGAGCTGAGTGCCACCATTTTCCAAACATAAGTGAATGTCTTACATAATCCATAGCACAGACTTCTGGTTAGATTACGGAATTCAACGTTAACTCCGCCAGAAGTTGAATAAGAAGTTTGAATTGCAGTTTCCTTGAATTAACTGAGCTCAAGTTGGTTAGATTGCTGCTCATATATTAAGTGAACCATGCGGCGCCTGCCTATAATCTTGGAATCAAAATACTCCGTATGAAGTGCTCTACACAGTGGTATAAATAACTCATTTTTCAATTTTTAACGCAATTGGTCCCTTTTCCCAAGTACTGTCACACACACACACACACACACACACACACACACACACATATACAGTCGAACCTCCGAACAACAGCCATGCATGGGGACGAACCCTTTGGCCTTTGTAGAGAGTTTGACCTTATCTCGGAGTTTTTTGGATTAGATAAAGTTCATTGTGGGGGACTGAATCAAAGGCTTTGGCAAAATCAAGAAACACAATTTCTGTGTGTCGCTTTGACTCCACAGAATTGAAAACTGAAGTATAGATATGATAGAAGAAGTTGTTGAAGAGTGGATCTATTTCTGATAAAACCAAATTGTGTCTTTGAAATTTTTGGATATATAAAATCTATAATCTTAGAGTAGACTATTAATTCTAGTACTTTGAAGAATGTTTAGGAGAGAAATATATAGGCCTGTAGTTGCTAACTTCAGATACACTTCCTTTCTTGTGGAGAGGAAATAATTTGTGTACCTTCCAGTCAGCTGGAATGGAATGAGATTCCATAATGACAGTAAAGAGAAGAGAAACTGTATGTGCAAGTGAAGATGCGCAGAATTTGTAAATATATGGGAACGTAAGTTTAGCTTAGTGATATACGATATTGATGAATGTCTTCAAGGCACTTCACATCAGGTTAGGTTAGACAGTGATCAAAAGCAAGTGATATCAGTATTATCTTCACTCATGCCTGATATCTCTAAGCTTTCTGTTAGAGATTGCACGAGAAAGGGTAAACATAGCCCCCAAGTTGTTGAGAACAACTGAAGTGTCTGTAATCCTATCCAACCGAAGTAAATTGACCAAATGAAAGGTGTATATAAAACCTTATATGACCCCTTCAAAGAGAAACTCTGAGAGTATTCTCTTAAAGAAAGTCTTTGATTTCCCCTGGGGCAAACCGAAAGGACATTAAAGGTAAAAGCAACAAGCTTCTTTTAAATGGATCTGTCTATGGATCAGTCCAGGGCTCCTCTTTTTCACTCAATGTTCAGAATTCAATTCAGGTTTCCTCTGATTCGCATGTTGACGTGGATCCAGTAGATAGCACACGCTGTGGTCCAAGGAGAGAGAGTGAACAAAGGCGCCGGTTATGGCCTGGAAGTGCCCAGTATCTACCGCGTGTTCGGCCCACCTGTTTATGTCTGCCGAATGAGAGAACTAGTTAATAGAGGGACATTTGTAATGAATGTAAAATTAGTCTTAGCATTCATTTAGTATTATGTCTTTTATAAATTGAAAGGCACACAAGTCATAAATTAGTTAGGCGTGGCAAGCTAAAATTGAAAGGCTAGGCAAAATGGAGGCATCAATAAGTTGGGTGTGGCTAACTGGCCGTTCCAAGAAGTAAATTTTGTACAAGACATTACATTTTGGGGCACACAACTTGGCCGTTGTCCGGAGTAGAGAGTCAACCGTTACTTGGAGTCAAAAAATCCATTACATAATACAGAAAATACTCCGTTCCCAACGGTCTGACCGTTGTTGAGAGTCTGACCGCTTCTCGGAGTCCCGTTGTAGGGAGGTTCGACTGTATATATAATATATATATTATATATTATATATAATACTTATAGCACGAGTCAGAGTACAATATGGGAAAATATTTTACGAGCACGCAAAATATTTTCACGAGCCAAAGGCGAGTGAAAATGTGGCGTGAGAGTAAAATATCATTCCCATATTGTACGACGAGTGTGATAAGTGATTTATTGCTGCCTTGATAATTTGTCTCAACCGGTTACAATTCAATTTTCATTGATTTTACTCGCTACGCGCATGCGTAGTGTACCGTACAATATAAACCGTACAATATGGGAGAATACAGAACACTCGCGTGATGCGGAAATATTCAAGTAAAAATATCAAAGCTGCAATAAATATATATATATATATATATTTTATTCCACCCTAGATATCTTCACAATGATATTTTTAGGTACGGTATTTCACGTTGTTATTTCATGCAGCAAGCTCATTACCCTAGTAGTCATATTACCGAGCCAAACTTGTCACTTACCGGTTTTACAGTTACCTCCCTCCCCTGTAGCCTACTCAGCAGAGTTAGTGTAACTGCTAAAATATCATCTGGGGTGTGTGGGTAGCCCCTACAACCAACTTTACACCTGTAAGTTACAAGTCCTAGTACTAACTGAGCTTGAAGATATTATCTAGTGTGGAATATACCACTTATCACACTTGTCAGAGTGATATGGCTAGATATTTCACTCTCAGGCTTTATTTTCACTCGCCTCTGGCTCATGAAAATTGTTGGGCCCTCTGCTTCTTTGGCTAGATCCACCCAACGATGCTATACTAATTTCCTTGTCAGTTCAAGTTTTAACTTAATTTTGATAAATCCAAATAAAGATGATGGAGAGCAAGCGTCTCAATCAGAGAGTCAGAGACCATGACTGTCCCTGGTCAGCCCTTTTATAGACTGCCAATGGGATCACAAGAAAAGAAAACGCAATGTAAAACTGACCAATCACAAAGAGGATCATGAACTATTAAACTAACCAATCAAATGAGAGAACAAACATTCACACAAATTGTAACAAGTAACCTAGGCAACATAAAATGATACATAAAATTCAGCTGCTACTACAACTATTGAAACTAACGCACAAACATACATACAAACATACACACATACAGAATAAATGTCTGGCAATAAGTTAATAATTCTGTTATGGGGTGTGGTCCCCACAAAAATAAATTAGCCTGCTCTTGAAATATTTTGCCATATCACACTCTGACTTGTAATAAGTTACTATATATATGTAAGTCTACAACGTAAATTATTTCCCATTTCATTTGTGGTCTCCACCTCTATACTTGAATTCTAATTTTTAGAGTGGTGCAACAGTTATGGAATTCAGATGACAATATTAACAGTGACACATCTGTTTAAACCTAAACTTATATTATTTACTAATTGATATTTATTTTAATATTTAGCTCTAGTAGTATCTATAAATAATTCTAATGTTCAGTGCCGACAAGAATAAGAAAATCAAAATAAATATTAATTATTATAATATTTTGTAGTAAAATGGATGTTTATGAAATACGGAACTATATTTCTTGCAGTGAGTATGGAGATTACCAAACTAAAACTTCATATTGTCAGTGTGGCATAAAGAGGCGGGGTCACGTGGTAAAGCCTTTGCCAAGTAGTCAAGATGGAAGTGTGTACTACATCAATTCTTCAAACCGGATGGAAGATCCACCAAGACCAAAGTAAGTAAAGAGCTATAGTTCGTGGTAGGTAGATATATAGCCTGACAAATAATTGAGTTACAGTACAAAATTATGAGTGGATGTCTCTTTTTTAAAGCTATAATTAATATGAGTGTATCGAATATATTTGAATGTGTTGTATTTAGTAGTTGATTCTTGTTCCACTTGCAACACACAGCTATTATGTGGAGTGACTGGCTAAGTGACTCGATGTATATGTGAATAGATGAATTGTTAAGTGTAGTCCAACAAGAACCAACTAATATAGCTGTAAATAAAACTACTACTCAAACACGTCACTATGCCTATCATAAATCACATCTTGGAAAAAGTTGAAAAATATTCACCTATTTTCACTCAGTACTTGAAGTTTCAAAATGTTGAAGATTTGATAGTTCTTGTGTTTGTTTACATGCAGGTACAAGAACAATGAGTTAACTATTTACAATATTAACTGTGAGAAAGGGCAGTTGATACACTTTGAACTGTTGGAAATGGATTTAGGAAGCAATATATGCTATGATGAAGCCTCTGCAACATTCAAGTAAGTTTTAAGTTTTGTACTACCAAAACACCATTTGGAATATACACTTTTTTCAATTTAGTTTGCCTTCAGTCAATGTATGTACAAAATAAGGAACAATATTTCATCTTCTGTCATTCAATATTGTATTTTATATGCCTGTGTATGACTCCTAGTTATTATATTGAGCCATTACATATTCTTACTGAGTATATGAGTGATACATTACTTTTAGAAACTATCAAGTGAAGAAGTCACTTAGCAAGGAAATAGTTGACGATTGAGTGAAGCGAGCAAGGCACCATCAGGGGTAACACAATCTAAATTTGGGGATACTTATTTGTACATTCGCAAGCTGTGATGTATGTATGTCATTTTGTACTTTGACCCTAATGTTTCGTTTTTGCTTAGTGGTTGGCCCATCCTATACTTCAGTAAACAAAATCCTTTGGTGTATCGATTTTTACCCGTATTATCCATAAAAATTTAATTGTTTACTCCTTTGAATTAGGTTGTCTCTGACACGATCTGAAGGTTCGTTATACACCCTATGTAACAGTATCATTCTCTTTCTCGAAAGTTACTTGTCCTATAGTCAAGTTAAGAGAATGCAGTGCAAGACTTGTGTTGGTATATCCAGTACACAAAGTGTGGGTGTGTATATGTGACCGTCTACGGGAAAACCGGGCACAACGCGGCGTGTGTAATATCGATAAAAGATCGATCGATTTCTTAAAAATGTATTGTTTCAAGCCTACGGAAGGGAACGGTTAGGTCTATTATAGCAGGAACGACTAAAGCTGCGACGATAAAACTTGGAGAGCTCAATATCTGGACGCCGACAACTCCGTAAGTGCAAAAAAAAAAAATTCGAAGGTGCCGCGTTGTGCCTGGTTTTCCTATAGACGGTCACATATGTGGAAGTGTGGTGATTTACAGATACTGCTCAGGTAAAAATGACACCAAAAAACTTAAGGCAAGCATTAAACTATCAAATTAATAGCTATTATTAGTGGTCTTGTATATTAACTCTCAGCACACATGCACTAGAGGGTTAGTCATCTCGTCCATTTTCTGTTTTTCTATCTGTCTGTCCATCTGTTTGTCTGTCTGTATCCGTCTGTCTGTTTGTCACACTCTGATTATGGAGATTACCGACAATTAATTGTTGATTTATGTATGAACTTACTCAGGATAGTGATTTAGAACCTTAATTGTGCTACTATTATTAATTTTGGGCTGATTTTTGAGAAAATGCGAAGCTTTCAGCTCTGCTTAGATACTAGCTTTTGTGGGTAATGCCCCCTATAGTCATGCAGTAATCACGTGAGCTAATATTTTATTTCTTATCATCTGCGGTAGCTTGCTTTATGCCGCTGGGAAGTTAACGGAGTTGCTGGAAGTGGAGTTTTGCGTTGACACTGGTGAGTGTCTCTGGCCCATATAGCGTCTCTTACTGAGACGTACCATTTTCATTGCTCTAACTATATTAATCCATGATACCTGACTAGAACAGCCAATAAAATAAGATTATAATAGCTAGCTAGTGTATATAGCGCTGAGGGTTCGCACCTTTAGAGCCTCATTTTATAATGCAGCTTATTAGGCTTCCTCTTGTTTCTTCTGTTACCACAGCAGTAACAAGTCTTATTTTTGTGTTATAATTTTTGAGAAAAGCTTGTATTTCAAGTCACAAACTTGTGGCTAGTGCTTACTATGGCATTGAAACCCGTTTACCATTTATAATTACAAAAAAAACAACTCAGCCATTTTATAGTAGCTGAGTGCTTTTTGTTTGGAGCTAGTAGTAAGTAGCTAGGTTTTTAGTCAAAATAGCTTACAGATACTATAACAGAAGCTACTGTTGCTCAAGAAACTTGAGGTAAGAGAGAAATTCCATATTATTATTCCCTAAAAGTGAGTGGGCTAGCATAGCACTAGCACTTCTTGGTGCTACAATGCTGGACTATTCACTACTCTCTACTATCCACTACAAATGATTTTAGATACTTTCAATTTAACTTTTTCTTGGACACAGCTGGGTTCCTTAAATTTCTGGTTTATTGACCTAACTTTAGTTGTTGTTTGCAGAAAAGATAATATTGTACTGTAATACTGCACAAGAATTGGAGTCCAAACACAATATTGAAAGCTGTAGTGTTGTTTTTTTTTGGGGAATTAAATAATGCAAAATTTATTTAGCTAGATAACAAAATGCATTATTAAATGTTGAGAAAGAAATCAGCAGAAATCAACTAATGTTTTTTGTTATAACTCATAAAGTTTAGACTTATTCAATTATAGTTTGTAATGTTTTACATTATGAGTTCCTTCAGTTTTCAAGATGAAATACTAATGAAACTACATATACCAGCTGCAGACCACACACTTATTCATTGTCCCAGTATACTATATATGGGTGGGGGGGAGGGGGGAACAGAAGCTTTTCTCCAAAACTTTCCAGCTTTCCCTGCATTATGCATTTAGGATGAACCAAAATGACAGCAGTTGGCACTAAATAATTTCATGCCCATTGCTCCTTCTAATTCAAAGCAAAATAATATTTTGCCTTGAAACCCACCCAAACTAAGTTTCTAGATAGAGACCTGTAGTCTAAAGTGTTATTCCTTCTACAAATTACCATACTGCTCACTTCAGTCCTTATCCTGGAGGCGAAGGTCGCCATAGCTCAGCTCATGCCACAAGAGCAGGCAAATTATTCAGAATTAAGAGATTGGTGTAATCCCAGATCTCATTAATCAGAGGATTATAATCTTAGTCAACTCTCTTATCTAGCATACAAGTGTACAAAACATTTATAAGGTAGATTACAATGATAATAGCATTGGTTTTAGCCTGCACATGAATATAATTAATGTTCAGTAAAGGGTCCATGCTATTCCCTTGAGTGTGAATTTCACACTAAGTGTGCATTCACACTAGGAAGAAAGTGTGAATGACACACTATGCATAGATGGTGGGCATTCACACCACCAGTTTGGTGTGAATTTGGTGGGTTTTCAAGCTATAATTTTTACAGTGTGTCTCCATAATTAGTCACAACTAAATAATGATAATGTACTGTAAAAATGACGACCATGGCTTTTCAAAGCGCTACAGCATATCCAGTTAGTGAACAACAAGGCCAAAAGGCTAGAAATCTATAGAGAACGTGGTTTGAGTAAACAAACGACCATTCTTTTCCCGGCAAATGTGGGCGTAACCGTGACGCGGAGAAATTTACGAACTTTAGGCGTCTGGCTTTAAAGTGATTTTTCTCTTAAAAATGAATGGTTAAATGGTGAAAACGCGTGTAGTGTTTTTGTTTGTATCTTTGCGGAGAAGTGTCGGAGAAAAACGATTAAGGGCTCATCGTACTTCTTGATAAATTTTGGGCTTACTGAAGCTAAAAAATGAATTTTCATTTTTTTTCTTCAAATGGTCGATTTTCTGGGAACTGGTCAGATATTACTTGCTAGGGTGTATTTAGATGATTTAGATCATGAATTCCATATACATACCCTATCTATTTGCACAATGTCTATCACGCACATATATACACACGCTACCATTGCATTGAAGCAGCAAATGACTAATTGTATGTTTGTACAAACAAAAGTAATATTATTCTAATTTTACTTTCAATAACATGTGTGGTCAATTAAATTAATCAGTTATATGCAATTTACTATGTTTTAAACTTAATTAAGTACATAGTACTGCATGACCACAATACCTTGATTAGTAACAATAATTGAAGCTTACATATTAGCAAATGATGTGTTGTATACTTTAAAACAATAGTAATTTAATGAAATAACAGACTGACTTGCATATATTTTTATGTATATATCCTATGTCTTTTTACAAGTAGCTCTGAAGTAAAAAATAATACTAGTGTGCTTGAGCTCAAATAGCGATTGTACCTCCCCAGTTAGGTTACCAAACTACAGTATTGTGACAGAATTAATTTTAACTTCTAACACTCCAGCTACTAAAAAAACGGTCGAGTTTTTTCAATTACTTTTATATGGTAAAAGGGGTTCAGTGCCATAGTAACAACTTGCCGCAACTGTTTGATGTAAAAAAAGGAAGACAAAAACGACAACAACAGCAACAAAAAACAAGTGGCACTTCTAAGGATATACTGCACAGGTTTGACCCTTCCCTTTTTTATTTAAGACACGCTTACTGCTGTAGTAGCCGAAAAAGCTGTGTAAATAAAACTAATAATATTTCTTTGTTAGTTAAATGTTTACTTTGTGCTATTCTTTAGCTAAGCATTAGCTGTAAAGCACAATAATTTCACACACACTAGTTCATTGGACAAATCAACACAAGACTATCTTAGTGGTTAGACTATTTGATAATAGATTTTCAAGTAAGAACAACAGTGCTGGTAGGGCTTAATCCTGCGGCTCATCCCCATATACACCCCATTGTTCACAGCCATTCCCTTCTGTCTTGGCCGTGAACATTGAATTATATCAACTTCACTTTATACTTTATAAAGATACATTGTAACTTACCTGTCTTTTCAGTCATTCACGCTCCTACTCACCCCTTAGCCGCAGCTCTAGTAGCTGAGTTGTTTGGCACAGGTAGGGCTGGAAACCCCACCCCCAATCAGCTTGGGCTGACTGGGGCATAATTAAAAGGGGGTGGGGCAAGCCCCTTTAATTCCGGCACCTACGTTATCACGGTGAAACAGGGGGCTGTTCACCGGAGGTTAAAATAAAATAATAAAGAATAAAATGTCACCCCCCTCCCTTCTTCCCTTCCCCCATTCGTCCCTTCCCCCCTTTTTCCAAAACCCCTCCTTAGTAAGGTGTGGGTGGGTGGGAGAAAAACTTAACTGTTTCCTTCTCTCTGTCGTGTTCTCATAAGGTTGTGCTCGCGCATCCACGTAGGCACTCTAATTATGCCCACCTACCCCCAATGCAGTCTATCCCCGACAGCCCTACTACACCTTACCCAACCAACTTGAGGGTATTCCGCTTGGTATTAACCCCGCCTAGCCTGCTGCTAAGCTGTCATTATTAGAGAGGATTCTGTTAAGTGAAGTTTGGGACAGGTCGACTACCAAGCTAAAAATGCCAGGGTCAAAGTACAAAAATGACATATGTATGTCCAAGTAGCTATATATTTAAGCGAACAAATATCCCTGATTCTCAATTTGTTATAACAACCCTTGTGTATTGCATGCATCGCTCACTTGCCAATAAAAAGTACTCAAACTAAAGATTGCAACATGGTAATTTACCCCTTTCATCTCATATTGGGCGGTCTTTCTGACTAGTCATACGGTACTAAGTAATGTTTGTATCATCTAGGTGCATTATATGCCTAAAGGAACTTAATTTACTTTAAGAAAATCTAAGCTACCACAGGATAATCTAAGTAAACAACAGCACCAAGCTTTAAGTGAATTAAAACATATGTCTGATGTTGCCATTTTTCCAGCTGATAAAGGTAGAGCCACAGTCCTCATGAATAAGGAAGAATATCATTCTAAGCTCACCCAGCTAATACAATCAGGCACTTACAGACTTGTTAAGAAGGATCCAACTAAGACTCAGGAAATTAAAATAGGTTGTATATTAAAGAACTTAGAAGAAAGGGAACGTAAAATTCCTACTATGTTGTACAACAGGTTAAGACCCACTGGATGTAGACCACCTCTTCTTTTCCTAAGATACACAAATTAGGAATCCCACTTAGACCTATAGTTTCCTGCATTGGATCAGCATCTTACAATTTATCAAAGTTCATTTCTAAACTGATATCTCCACTGTTTGGTAAGACACAATCATACATAAAGAATTCAACACATTTCATGCAAACAGTTAAATGCTTGAGATCTGACAAAATGATGGTGAGTTTTGATGTGGCTTCCCTGTTCACCAATGTTCCAATAGACGAGGCAGTATCTGTGATCAGAGATAAGCTCCAGAATGATGAAAATCTAGATGAGAGAACATGTTTATCTCCTGAGTGCATCACAGAATTATTAGAGGTCTGCCTTAGGTCAACTTACTTTAGGTACAACAGGAACTGTTATGAACAAGTAGATGGAGCAGCCATGGGGATTCTCCTGTTTCCGCAGTTGTGGCCAACTTGTTGGAATTCTTTGAGGAAGAAGCTTTAAACTCAGATCCAGTTAAACCTGTATTATGGAAGAGATATGTAGATCACATCTTTTGCATAGTTAAGAAAGGAAGTGAAAAACATTTGTTGGACCATTTAAACTCTGTAAGACCTTCTATAAAATTTACCACGGAATCAGAGGAAGATAGTAAGCTACCTTTTTGGGTTGCTTATTAAGGAGAGAGAGTGATGGTATCCTTACATCCACTGTGTACAGAAAACCTACACACACAGATAGATACCTTCACTTTAAGTCTCATCATCCCAATCATGTAAAGAGAGGAATAGTGAGATGCTTGTACCAGAGAGCTAGGAGGGTAACTAATATGAGTAAAAACTTGAAGGAAGAAGAGAAACACGAGAAAGGTTTGATTCTTACTATTCCATACATAGCAGGATTGAGTGAGAGCATTCAGAGAATGTGTAGAGACTTTGACATCAAAACATCATTTAAGTCGGGTAAGACACTAAGATCACTTCTTACTAAAGTCAGATACTATACCTATTACCACAGTCATCCATAGTGTACAGTATACCCTGCAGTTGTGGTAAAGTATACATAGGTGAAACAACTAGAAGACTTGAGCAGAGAGTAAAGAACATCAGGATGCTTGTAAGAGAGGTGATGAGAAGGTTTCAGCCATTGCTGAACATGCTTGGCAGCAGCATCGCCCCATTAAATGGGAAGAGGTAAGAGTTGTAGACAGAGCCAGTAAGAATTGTGAGTTGAAGATCAAGGAAGCTCTACACATACAGATGACACCTGACAACAACAAGTTTAACAGAGACATAGGTTTAGAGCTTCTAGGATGCTGGCTGTCAATGCTGTGTGCAAATCACCCTCCAGGCATAATATACAGTAGGCGTGCCCTACAGAAATCTTTATGTTTATTGTGTTATTATATCACCGCGGAGAGTTCGGCCTCAGTTGACCCCTGAAGAGGACATCAGCAAGAAGTCGAAACATTGGGTTAAGTTATAATTAACAATATTATTGGCTGTTAAAAAGAGAAAAATTTCCTATGGTTATGATTATTATACAGTGTATTATTTTCCTAAACAGCAAATGTTAGAGGTTACTCCTCTAAATTTCTTCTAAAAATTCAGTTGTCCAGAAATTCGCACGGGCATGCTGGAGGGTTCAATATGTAGCTTTCAATATGGGAAATTATTGAACGCTCGCATAATTAGAATACTAAGGAAAAATATCCAATGTGATATTAAGTATAAATAATAGTGAGTATAAATATGCATAATATACCAATTTTGTTTTGCAGACTCTATGCAAATTATATTTCGTACCAACCATATATGGACATACTCAGGATTCTCAGCTGTCGTGTACTGCTTTAATCCAGGCAATTATAAGCAAGTTCTGAGACAGATTTTTGAGCACAAAAACACTTGCCCGGTAAATGTATTGTTACATAATGTAATTACAGGCTATATTTTACAATTCTTTCTAATTAAGTTAAACAATAAGTATTTTCAAAATATTTTTATAGTATTTTGTAGTGGTTTGTGGTGTCTTGATGAAGGGAAAGGGAGTGGAGCAAAGTTTACAACATGATATAATGTGCCAAGTTTGTATAGTGGCTGGTCTCTGGCTTCCAGTAGAGTGTATTAAAAAAAAACAGCATTTACAATAGAATGACAGTAATCTGGACAGCTGCCAGGTTGAGTCCCACCTATTAAAGCCTCACACCCCTACCTTATTAAGCTGTAGTTAGGCTGCTTTATCCTATTACAGCTGCCTCTGTGTTACTCAAATTGTTTCTGTGCAGAGAAGTGGTAATTCTGTTCCATAAGCAATGTTGTTCTCTAAACTGAGTATACTATTTTAACACTAGCTTATAGGGTAAAATTTATTAAAATGACATATTATATATTAAAATGACTGATATTTAAGCATGTGTACTTCATTTTTACAGTCATAATCTACTTATTATGACTCATAAAATTACCTTAAGGGTGGAGACCCATCCGGCCCACACATTTTCCTTAAAAATTGATGCTGAAAAAACAACAACTTCAAGCAATGGTGGCAATTCTTTAATATGCTGAAATTATTTAGGGTGATAAGGTCTCTCTGCACACCAAAATTTAGACCATTTGCATCTTCGTAAGCCCAGTTAGGAGCGATTTACTTCTACGGACATTTCGTGTTGTTTCTCCGCAACCGTCCAACCTTTTCTGCCGATTCAAGACTCTACGGCTTTCTCCCATTATGTTCCCGCTTCCTAGTTTAGTTTTTAGCTATAGCAACTTTACTTTTCTAAATATCTGACCACTAAGGTCAACTTTGCTTCCTGGCACGCTATCAAGAAAATCTAAATGTAGGCCTGTTCACCTTACGTCACCGACTGTTCCTAGTTTAGACTGCATCCCGTGACCCCTTATAGCTAAAAAAACTTGTCGTAAATTCACGCTCTTTGCAGGCGGCCGCAAACTGCGGCTGGGTCAAAACGAAGTGCGTGTGAAACTATAACGCCCCCCCCCCTCAGCCCGGATGTTGCATTTTGCGCCCCGCCCACCAAAGGTGTGCTCCGCTTCAGCTGCTCTTTAGTGAGAAGAATCACCTACGGCTACGGTGCTGTTGAAGAATCACCTACGGTGCTGTTGAAGAAGCACCCAGCTTGTTAGATTTCGATACTAAGCTGGGAGGGGTCCTGCAGTGGATTTATACAGTACCCCGTTCAGGCGATACTAGCACGTCTGCCTTACCGACGCACAGGTAAGCGAATTAGCTAGTAATGTAAGGATTTGAAGAAATAGCCCACTGATTATGTGTGCGAACATTTTAGGTGAAACCTTCTGTGAGGTAGTGGCTCTGAAAAGAGCCCGGTTGGAAAAAAAGGATTTATTTTCTTTGGCTGTATTTGAAGTGCTTGGACAGCTTCTCCTGGAAGGGTTTGCTGTTAATTCCTCTATCCTTCAGAATTCGTACAAATTCTTCTCGGTCCTTGCATTCAGATTTGAGCAGTTCCAAGTCTCCATAGCTCCAAACGGTCAATGATTCTCTGCCATTGCGACTTGCCACAAGGCGGAAGCCCCAGCCATACACTCAGTTTCACATAGTCTGCATGCAATTGTCCATTCAACAAAAATGACAACACTGAGTAATGCTGATTCCAAGACCAAGCTTTGGCATGGACACGAAGGGTTGGTCCAGAAGTCTGGAGTCGTATGGCTGAATTCTTCACAAACTGAGAGAGACTGGACACATCAAACACCAAACCATTCTGTTGAGCGATAGCTGAAAGCTTCTCAACTAACTCTTGAACTGCTTCCTGCGGAGCTGGGGAAACTTCAGCGGAACTCACAACTGGATGAGAAGAGACAGGAGGAGAAGTGTGGTCATCATGTGACTCGGTAGTGAGATCATTTAGAACTTGAGATGGACTAAAAAAATGCTGGAGGGTGTGATTCACATGGTGAAGCAGTAGGAGTGGACACTAAATCTTGAGAAGGTGAATCAGGGAGCACTTCTGATGATGACTCCTGCCGAAGAGAGGGCGTGACATCATGACCAGTAAAGGAAGGATCATCAAGAGAATCAGTGGAAGCCCCACCTATTGCTGGAACTTGCTCCAGTCTTATGTCTATACACGATTATTTTATTTATATATATATGTATTTTTTTTAAAATATTATATTTAATTACTTATTTCTTACTTCTTCTCAAAGCACATTTCATTTTCCTCATTTCTGTAGCTGCACTAATATTCCTCTTCCTTTTCCTGGAAGGCATGATTATAGTTTGCTGTTGAAGCTGGTTGTAACAACAACGTGGTCAAAGCTAACCCACGACTAGGCTACTGAGGTTAGGGACTCTCGAGTTTGCCGCTACGCGCGCTAATATATCAAGCGGTGGTTATTTTTGCGAGTTGCGTGCGGAGCCAGGTGAAGGTGGTAGATTTTTGTGGTTGATAGCACTTAACACTTCCCACTGCCTTACCAACGGTTGCTATGGGTCTCCTCACTTAAAATGTATATACTCAATAATCTGTACTTTTCACTAATCCAAACACCCTTTAGTTATTTTCTGTTCAGATGACTGAGATTCTACAGTAGCAGCAAATGCATACACTAATAAAATGTCAAAATTGTCACAAATCAGGAAGATGAATTATAAAAAACACTGTCATCATTTAACACTTGTTTTGGTACTTATGCCTGAACAAGAGTAAATTAGTTTAGTTTGAAATTTTTTGGAGAACTCAAAATCAGATACTTCAATTAGCCCCTTTATTAAGATGTTGGGATTATTCATGTTTTTTTTCTTCTTAATTCATTCTAGTCTATATTTTCTGCTAAATATCACAATGAGGAATCCATGTTTTCTCTGCTGACAGAGAGTGATGATGATTATTTACAAGACATTGATGATGTAATGGATTCCAACAAGTTCTTGTTAAATGATATAGATTTTAACAGAGTTTTGGGCAGAGCAATGTTAGTGGATAAACTGTCATATTCATTTGACAAACGACGTAATCATTATCAGTTCTTTCTGCAAATGAGTCTGTCGATAAGGGAGCATCGTAATAGAAATCAATGTGACTCCGGGTGGCACCACAAGGAACACAGTATGTGGTATGTTTAGTTAGGCACTTGTGTACGTATTAGTGTTTGTGTTGTAGTATTTCATTATAAGCTATCATACCAATGGTAATGTAACTACATTTTATAAAATTATTGTCATAGTTTTATCGTTTTATTGTGTTTTATAGATTCAAAGAAGTGATTTATTTGATGAGATATTGGAACCTCATTATAGCACAGACTATGGATTAGCTATTTCTACGTTGCATGATATTTTTATGTACTTCAAATTCTTCCTTGTACTTTCTATTTTCATTGTCTTGAACTGATTACTTCTTCAAGAACTATGTACATGCCATTAACTTGTAATTTTAGCTATTAATTCAAGGAAGTTTATCACAAGGACAAGAATCAGAGTGTTTCTTCCCCTATAGGGGAACGGTCCTTGGTCAGGAGGTGGGGCTCACAAGTTTTTATTGGTAGTCTGCATCCATACTCATTCACTTAACCTTAGAAAGCAGGGGCTCCCTCTCCTCCTCCCTAGAGCAATACTCTGTGGGTAGTAGAAGATGTTTCAATGTTAGTTTGCATCCATATTGACTTACTTAATCTAGAATAAGTTGCTCAGAATATTTTGCATCTGGAGAACATATAATTATACAAATTAAACTCTCCATTAACCATTAACCCCCCTAGCAGCTTCACATGTGCTCCAACTGTCAATGTGTGGGTCTAGAAATGACTGACAATTGTGTTTTCCATTTCTTTAAGATTCAAGTACCTTATCCCAATTGTGAGTTGAGTCTCAACAATATTTTAAGTACTAATAGAATTAAATAAGTGGATAAAACATTCATAAATTTCTACTTGAGCTGAATGAAAACTTATGTTTAGTTCATTCGTATAACTACCAACTTTATTACTTAATTTCAAATAAAATCTGCTGCGTCTGGTACTCATCTATCTGAACTACATTCATGGCTTAGTAATAACTCTGTGCATGACTGATAGGTGCAGGAAGACCTGCTGCATTACTCCTGGTAGAGGCACTCTAATTTTGCATAAATCACTAGAAAGGACCGACCGACTTCAGTAGTATCATCTTGGAATGTTCCCACATAATCTGCTTTCATGGGAAATATGTTATTTATGTAAGTGGGAAACATATTTTGGAACTAGCCCTAACCCTGACTGCTTACGTATACCTAGCCCAAGTCCTACCCCTAGCCCGAGACCTTAATTTAAGCCTAGTAATCCAAATCATATTAACAGAGAAATGGTGCAATTGCTAATATGAGTGAAAACTTGAATGAACACAAGCACTACACAATACTTCAATGGAATTTTTATATGGTAGAAACTGAATTGGAAAATTTAGCTCGAGAGACTAGAGGTTAGCTGCCATCAGTTAAAAATAATATTCCCATAAGCACCGAGTCATCCATAGTAGCTATACTATACCCTGCAGCTATGGTAAAGTATAAATAGGGGAAACAACTGGAAGGCTTGAGCAATGAGAAAAGAACATCAGGATGCTTGTAATAGAAGTAATGAGAAGGTTTCAGCCATTGCTGAACATGCTTGGCAGCAACATCATCCCTTTAAATGGTATATAATTGGTAAGAGTTGTAGGAGCCAGTAAAAATTATGAGACAAAGATCAAGGAAACTCTATAATTCAGATGACACCTGAAAACAACAAAGACATAGGTTTAGATCTTTGACTGAAATAATTATAATTAGTAAATGTTTCCTCTCTGTTGTAAATACAATAGAGATTAAATACAGCATAAATACAAGATAATATAGCTAAATACAATAAAGTTTAGTGGGCTGTCTATAAAGTAGTGGCTACTCTCGATTCTTGAGAATCTTCAAGTGCTCAATATACATATCGCTCTGCACAGGGTAATCTTGTAGCAGTTTATCTCCATCAAGGTCCTCAGGAAATCCTACAACTTTCAAAAACTTAGCAAATATTTCACTCAGCATGAAACCATGAATAGATTCAAAGGTAACTCTTCCATTCTGCAATAATATGTAATATTATTTATGAGCTAATATAATCCCAGAACAAAGTCAAATTAGAAATGCTACCAATCTATCCTGGGATGGACTTGCCTTGGACTGTTCCAGTAGCATGAGTAACACAGATTGTATGTTCTTAGAGTATTCCTCAGTCACACATTTGTTCAACTCCTTCTCTGCCTCCAGCTCATCACTTAAAGTTTCTTGAATTCCCTCGCTTCTTTCACTTCATGATAGTGAAAAGTCTTGACGTTCAAGCTTTTCTGTTTCTTCAGCTGTGAACCAATGGCACCCATCTCAGAGCAAAGAAGAATACCATCATCTGTAAAACAATTAAATGAACTTATCATCTCGCTACTGTATCATACAACAACAGTATCTATTTATCTATGAGTTATCTCATCATAATCTTAAAAATGATCCTCATTGCTCCATCACAATAACTGACACATGCTATGTACTTACTATCAAATTTGTCTGCCTCTCTTCTAAGCTTTTCAATTTTATCTTTCAGCTCTGCAATCTGAGTATCCTATTCAAAGAGACAAAAAATGTGATGATTATATTCTCAATGTGGAACAGGTTTGCTCACTTTAGTGGACAGAAGTGCCAAAACTTCTTCTTCATTGCCAATGGTTGCTGCAAATGTATGAATATTCATTCCAAGTAGCTTATTAAGAAAGTATATAATATCTTACATTGTTGTTGGCTGATATCAATTGACTGCAAGTGATCTTTGGCATTTTGCAGTTTAGCTAAAAATTAAAGTTAAATAGTTGGTTATTACCTGACATAGTAGAGTATTTTGTTTAACTTACTGCTTAAGTTTAAGTACTCTTGACTTAGAAATGTCACATTATTCACTCCGTCTAAAATTGAGGCCTACACAAGAAATAATTCAAGAGAAGATTCAATACATACTGACAGCTCAACAAGAAGAGTGTTCATCTGTCACCTGAATAGCATCCACTATCCTGGTAATGTCAGAGAAGGAGGGAGATCCTATCACTGTGTAGTTAGACATAACGTGTGGTCTAGTAGAAAAGAAGGGCACGAGAGAGTCTGTTATATATGGTTCTAATAACACTGGCATCAGGTAGAGCTGGAGGGAGTGCATGTTCTATTTCATTGTCTAGATGGATGCAAGAACAATAACAGGGTGAACAATTACAAAAGTATCAATATTATTGCTAGAATATAATCTTAAAATTTGCAAGATATTTTTGACAATTGTTTCCCTAGGTATAACTAGATATATAAAAAGTAATATACACATTAGCTATAATATAATATAATATAATATAATATAATATAATATAATATAATATAATACAGGTGTTTGTCCAGTTGAGTACATTAAAAGAGTATTATAAACTTTAGTGGCTTAACTATTTTTACATGTTTGACTGAGTCACTCGAACCTGTAGATGTCCTACTATGTCCATTCCTTCTACTTTCACTTTCCTCACGATGGTCTCTCTCATGTTCACTGACATTGTCAGATTTTGTTGTTAGACTTGTTATTACTAAAAATAAGCAGCACATAGGATGCAATAGCAATCTTTTTCAATTTTATCATACATACCTTCTTTTTGGCTTAGAAGAATGAAAAGGAGACATATCTGTAGGTCATAAGAAGGACTTCAATAGCTACTTGTTTAATTTTACCAGTTGAAGTACTTACTGAGAAGATGAGGCTATAAATGATTCTTTTGTACTTGGTTTGTAAGGAGTTGTAGTAGTGAATGATTTTGATAGTGAAATCTGTAGTCATTCTGAAGTATTGTCCAATCATCATCACAGTCTCTGATCTGCCAAGTCCATCTCTCAATATCTCACAAGGGTACGTAATTGTCCTTCCTAGCACTTTAAAATTGCAGTTAATGAAATTCATTGGACTTTCAAAATTCATTTCTAGCATCAGGTCACTGAAACCACTTTTATCCAAAATCCATTCAGAATAAAAAGATTCCTGAAGATGTTCCATCAGTATGGCTTTTATCTAGATAATAAAATAATATATTAAAAATGTAATGAACTTTAATTTAATTCTTACCTTCAAGTAACATTAGACTGTTGTAGTTGAGATTAATAAGGTCATCGATATCAAAAAGGTAACAGCTCCAGTAACAGCGGCGACTATTAACATAGTGTTGCGCTGTTCTTTAACAAACAAAAAAAAGTCTTTTTTTTTAACCAGTTTCAGCTTAGTTAGTACTTTGTGAAAAGGAGATTGATAAAATAAACGCTTTTACTGAACGCTAACTAATACGCATGGGAAAATTGAGCACGCAATTGGCAAAAGTTAGCGCGCAGGGCAAACGCAGCATGAGCAAAGGTGGGTGGAGCAAATGTTAGGAAGTCTGGCGTTGGCAGTTAGACTCTTTACCTACTTCACGGGGATTTTTTTTTCTTCCCCCTCTCTCTCTATGCATTCTGTGGGTAACCACATGGCAAGATAAGTTGAACCTGAACAAGCCAATGTATTGCATTTGACCAGACCCTTCATCAGTCATGCGGTAGGTAAAGGGTCAGGCTACGCTGGACTAATGTTAAGCTAAAACTGTGACTCCCAGCACCCTTACTGTTTCGATAAAGCCTAGACTGCGAATTGGGGGTCGAAAACCTACTAGAGTAGACAACTTTTTGTTTATAAGCCTGTATTTCATAAACAAACAATACAAGTCATCGTGAGTTTATAGCTAACAAAATCAGTAAAATTCGAGTTGCTGTAAACAGTAGTCCAAACATCATATGATTATTTGTGGTTAGTGAACTTGTAACTGTGTGTAGCTAAAGTGTGCTTTACGCTTGTTGGTATTGAAACTTTGTACATAATGATATTCTTACACAAGTTGAAATCATATCTTTCATGCCAGCAGTGTTCTGGTCATCAAGTTTCTAGCATGCAAAGTAATGCCAACTCATTTGTATGTTCTTCATGGGTATGGCGCCCAATTAGGTTGGTCTGATAGAGTTTTAAATATTTTGAATTCTACCGTGTGTCGTTACGCCACCCACCAGAAAACGCCGGTTTTTATTGCACCGCGTACTAGGATTACGTCATCTGGTAAGCTGACCCGGGAATAAAGAGAATTGTAAGCCGATTTTCAAGGCTAATATTTTGTGAAAATATTCCTAGTAAGCCCTCAACTAAGCATTATTTTAAAGAATAACTCTTACATATTAATATCCACCTTTTGCTACTTAAGTATCCATTATCTACTGCTTTTAGATGGCTCTTTGTGAACCTCGTTTCGATCAGTAAATGTGAATAGCCTCAACTAGTCACTATTAAACAGCGTTCCTGACCTCTCTTTTGCTCTCATAATTTAAGTGCTTGTCTATTTAAGGTAGAACTATCATATCTGAGAATTTAAAGCATGTTCTTAGAATGTAAGGTTATTTTGTAGAGGTGGGTAAGTGGCCAGAGAGTGTTACAGAATAAATCATTCTGGCTGTGCCTGACATGGGAGAGATTGAGCTAAAAGATTTACAGAGGGAATTGGTTGATCATAGAATATAATTGTCATAAACGCCACAAATATTGAGCATAGACTGTGGAGAAAAACCCAACTGTTTAACAATGCAAGTGTTGGTGAATTACTTGCTAAACTACCAAAATAAAGTAGAATGAGCATTTTTAAGATTGTGGAAGAGTAAAAGTGGAAGGATTATAAGTTTTTATGAACATAATGCAGCTTTTCTCTCTTTACAATTTATCACTTCGATGTAATAAACTAATTGAATTAAAATACATGAAGCTTTTTAAGTTTATTGCCTTATTAGAACTTGTCCTGACGTGCTTGGGGAAACCTTAATCTGTATTTTTCCCTGGTGGGCTTAATTTAAAGAAGACTTACAAAAGGGTCTTAATTGACGCTAAAGAGTGGATACAACTATGTGCAGCTAATTGGGGACTTTAAAAATGGTGGTCAAAAATGCAGCTGTAGCTAAGAAGCATTTCAGAAGCACTAAAAAATTGCAAATGAAGCATGAAGAATGTGAGTTTAAAAAAGGCAAAAAAACAGTTGTAGAGCTTTGTCATACTATCTGCCTCCCGGCCATCTGTTGCACAAGATTCTTGGCTAAGCCTCCAGCTTCATATAAGTATAGTATATTTTTAGACATCATAATTGTTACTATAAATATTTTCTAGCAATGCAGTACTAGCTACCTTGCTCCTCAGTGCTTTATATGATCTCAACACTTGAGAACCAGTGGAGAATTTGAATTATTACGTACTGTATAGTAATATCATCTAGAAGTGTTCTCCCTCATTCATAGGTTTCTTGCTAAACAAGATATATTAAAAAAAGCAAAAACACTCACTTAATGCACAAGCACCCTGCCACTGAGCTGACAACCAACAGGCAGCCAAACTTTTCAATTCTGTCTTTATACTTTTACAAGGCATTCTTGCTATGCTCCTGTCTCAACCTCAACTGACTAATAAAAATTTTCTTTTATACATGGACTTTTCTACTCTCCTAAACTAAATTTCACATTGGGTGTAAAAATACACTAGGCATAGCTAACACATGACGTTTTTAATTCTAGCTACGTGTCAAATTATGATTGCTATATTATTTTAAAGTGTGCCATCTATATTTGGTTGTTAGGTAAGGTAACTCCCCCAGTCCTGTGGTGTGGTTTCTGTGGTAATCATACACTCTATATTTTTATGTCACTTTTATAATTGCTATACTAACACTCCAAAAACAATTTCTGGCACCCCTCCCCCCCCCCCCCCCCCCCCCCCCCCCCCCCCTCCTGTTCCCCTGTATAAAAAAATGGCTGGAATAACCCGCGTGTGCAATGGATGGGAAATTCCAGTCATGCTCAATGTTGAGGCTATAGTCATTAACCTGTAGTGGAATACTTGTTCATATTCAGGGGGTTTGAGTACCTTGAGATATGTCAGCCATTTTGATTTCTTCTGTCTCAGAAAGATTAGAAAGCTATAAGTAGTTGTCTCTCTTGTTTCTTGCCTACTTTGTTGCTAAAATTCTGGAAATTATCTGAGAAGCAATCTTATTTATGTCATGGAAAGACGTTATATGGCGAAGAGATCAGGAGTTTCATAAAACAGTGGAGCACATTGTGTATTTTATTAATTAGGTGGAAAATTAAGAAAATTTGTGGTAGATATAATATGTACATATAGTATTGTCTATAGCTAACCACATAACACTATATTATGAGATTCATTAATTATCACTTACTTATACTTCCAGAGAAGATATATAAAAGCCAAAGCCATTAATCCTGTTGGCCAGAGAGTGTTACAGAATAAATCATTCTGGCTGTGCCTGACATGGGAGAGATTAAGCTTCTTCTGCTTGTGACAACTTTTATTTGTTGGTAAGTCTAGAGTATGTGAGTTTTCTGATGTGCTTGCAGGAAAGAATTATTTTAAATAATTTACAGAGGGAATTGCTTGATCATAGAATATAATTGTCATAAACGCCACAAATATTGAGCATAGACTGTGGAGAAAAACCCAACTGTTTAACAATGCAAGTGTTGGTGAATTACTTGTTAAACTACCAAAATAAAGTAGAATGAGCATTTTTAAGATTGTGGAAGAGTAAGAGTGGAAGGATTATAAGTTTTTATGAACATAATGCAGCTTTTCTCTCTTTACAATTTATCACTTCGATGTAATAAACTAATTGAATTAAAATACATGAAGCTTTTTAAGTTATGGCCTTATTAGACCTTGTCCTGACGTGCTTGGGGAAACCTTAATCTGTATTTTTCTCTAGTGGGCTTAATTTAAAGAAAACTTACAAAAGGGTCTTAGTTGATGCTAAAGAGTGGACACAACTATGTGCAGCTAATTGGGGACTTTGAAAATGGTGGTCAAAAATGCAGCTGTAGCTAAGAAGCATTTCAGACGCACTAAAAATTGCAAATGAAGCATGAAGAATGCGAGTTTAAAAAAGGCAAAAACACAGTTGTAGAGCTTTGTCATACTATCTGCCTCCCGGCCATCTGTTGCACAAGATTCTTGGCTAAGCCTCCAGCTTCATAGTATAGTATATTTTTAGACATCATAATTGTTACTATAAATATTTTCTAGCAATGCAGTACTAGCTACCTTGCTCCTCAGTGCTTTATATAATCTCAACTCTTGAGAACCAGTGGAGAATTTGAATTATTACGTACTGTATAGTAATATCATCTAGAAGTGTTCTCCCTCATTCATAGGTTTCTTGCTAAACAAGATATATTAAAAAAGCAAAAACACTCGCTTAATCACAAGCACCCTGCCACTGAGCTGACAACCAACAGGCAGCCAAACTTTTCAATTCTGTCTTTATACTTTTACAAGGCATTCTTGCTATGCTATGAAAATTTTCTTTTATATTCTAAACAAAATTTCACATTGGGTGTAAAAATACACTAGGCATAGCTAACACATAAAGTTCTTAATTCTAGCTACGTGTTTGATATCACATTATGATTGCTGTATTATTTTAAAGTGTGCCATCTATACTTGGTTGTTAGGTAAGGTAACTCCCCCAGTCCTGTGGTGTGGTTTCTGTGGTAATCATACACTCTATATTTTTATGTCACTTACTTTTATAATTGCTATACTAACACTCCAAAAACAATTGCTGGCACCCCTCTTCCCCCCCTCCTGTCCCTCTGTATAAAAAATGGCTGGAATAACCTGCGTGTCCAATGGATGGAAAATTCCAGTCATGCTCAATGTTGAGGCTATAGTCATTGACCTGTAGTGGAATACTTGTTCATATTCAGGTGGTTTGAGTACCTTGAGCTATGTCAGCCATCTTGATTTCTTCTGTCTCATAAAGATTAGAAAGCTATAAGTAGTTACATGCAGTCTAAAAATTTGATGTCTTTTTCTGACATGTTTTTGTCACAGTGAGATTGTAACTTCTGCCAGCAGCACTTGTCTCCAGAGTAGACTAGAGCACTATCCCTGCACCTACAGACACTCAACAATAACTGACAAACCTGAGGAAAAGTAAGTTAATGCTTTCCCTAACAAGTTGTGTAACAAGAACATTTACTGAATAGTCACATCTGAAATTTTAGCACTATTTTCATAATTAATTTTAGTGAAATTTCAGCTAGTTGAAATGAGTATTTTATAAAATGATAGCAGATTCAATTCTTGCTTTGCACACACTAACGTAGTGAGTTGGGAGAATACTTCACGACATGTAGACTCCCCTGTAAAATTCGACGAAGAGGACACAGAGTTCGGCCCATTCCAAAGGTGACTTCACCTGGTGGACCAATTTTCTGTCTCTTCTCTCCTGGCAAGAACTACTCTCCATCACGAAAGTAAGTCACATGTGTGTGGCGTGCAATAGAGCAGGTTAAGTTTGCACGAGGTAGGTTTAAATTAAACAAAACTTTGAAATACATGAACAATACTTCACTTGTTATAATATAAAAATATGCATTACTTTTTTTACTATGTATAGCAATAATAGAATAATTTTAACATACTTTGAGACTACTAGTGGCTGCTGGTAATTCTTCAGTCATTGTTAAGCTTAGAATTTTGTATTTACAGAGCACCTGAAATATAATATAAAATAGTTCACTATTAATTTTATTTAAAAGAAGCTTTCTCATTGCTTAATATTGAAAGCGCTAGTTTGTGTCATAGTATTGCAAGACGTTAGCATATCTTTCTTTATCTTGATGTTCTTTAGTTATTACAATCAAAACCTTGTCTTCTACAATGTGAGCTGCTCTCCTGGACAATACGTGTATTTTCAAGTGCATGAGATGGAGTTAGAAAACTTCACGTGTTATGATGCTACAGTAGATCAATACAAGTGAGTATATATTTATTATCCGCGCTGTCTCGCGGTGTTATCACACACTGAATTGACAAGCTCATTACCCTTAAATTCTACATTCTGTAGTAGTAGTTAATAGCTAAAGCCTAGCTCACTGGGTTTGATGGTTTTTATAGCTTCTTTTTCTACTAGAAAAATTCAACCAGGTCAAAGCAGCTGTTAAAGTATCAGCTGTGGATGTGTGGAGCCCCTATGAACTAACACTAGGAGTGTTATGGCAAAATTTACACCATGATTTGCCAATTCTAGTACAAATACTGCAGTGAAGATATTTTGAATGGAATGAACCACTTAATACACTTATCAGAATCATCAGAAGTGATATAGAAAGATATTTCACTCTTAGTCTTTATTTTCACTCACTTCTGGCTTTTGAAATAATAAGGATAATTATTGTATATTAATAGGATCATGGAATATCATTTATTTAGAACAAAGCAGATGTAGATTTTATATTGTAATGGATGACTTAGGTCCTTCAGAGAAGGACGCTATTAACTTAGTGTCCCCACTTTAAGGGCAAGGACACTTCGTATCTCTCTGACTGTGGTTAGTGCCCCTCCATTGTTAAGAGCAGTTGCTATGTTCTATATTAGTTAGGCGCTGCACAGCCATCATAAGCTACCATTTCTAGGGTCCCCCAGGCCCTAATTTGTGCCCTCTCTTCGCTTGGAACACTACAACCTAGGACCTTCGGGACCCTAAAAATGGTGGTTCCCGCCGAGTCAGTGCCTAACTATTATAATATTGTCTTAAAAGTAAAAAACAAAACAAAAAAATCTACATTTATTTTAATTTTACGGTCTTAAAGTGAACCAACTATAGTTAATATGTAGAATGCTGTAAGCAGGCTTAAAATATAGTTGCTGGCAATTATAGCTTGTATTTTAATCTTGTGTTGTTTTACAAATTATAACTTAAATGGTAGCTCCTAAAAAGTGATGATTCTGGAATATGTTTGGGTGGATCTGGTGACATCATAATGGAAATAGCTAATAAAGTAGTTTCTTTTGAACAGGTGTGTAGATTATATTCAAGCCGACACTCCCCTAGGGAACACTATTTCAGATAACTGTGGAACTGATACATCAAATCTGGATGGAGAGATATTTCCATTTGGTAAGGTTCATATGACTCAAGTAATCGTGTTTAAGTAAGTTTTATGCTAAATTAGGGAATAGTTGATAAGTTCTGCTTTGCTGTATTCAATTCAATTGAAACTCTGACATGTTCTTCATTTAACTAACTAAGCTATTTCTTTTCCTTCAGATGGCATCCAAGTGATCTTTCGTAGTAACTGTCAAACTACTCGTCCCGGATTCTATGCTACTGCTCAGTGCTTCACACCAGATGCTGCATCTCCTCCAGGAAAATCTCCAAGATGTTCACAGACTCCCGTCAAAAGGTCTACCGTCAATCAATGTCAGGTGAGATTAATCAATGAAAATATCGTGAATACTAACAGTTTCAAATGGAACTATAGTGAATACTTTAAGGTGCTACACAGTGCCTGTCCTTTGATCATATTTATTCCTTAAAGAGTTGTAATAATTTACAAAATTATCATCACTCTAGTCTGTCTAATTAGTATGTTTCTAATTACAGGCTGAAAGTCATGAAGAAGTACAAATACCATACGGGCACAAAGCACTTCTCAGAGCTACTTCACGGTCTACTTCCATACGCATTGTTAACATACAAGACAATCACGTGACTGGAAGGTAATGAGTACATTTTTCAGAGACAATGAAGCTTAATAATTTATTATACAGGTTCATTACGCCTTCAATTAGTTCTCTGTCCATTCATTCTATGGATGGAACTGTTCAGAGATTTGCTAACAACTATACATCAATTCCAGCAATTCAGAGAAGGTTGCAGTCAATCATTCCGTCCAATCGTACAGATTTCTATGCTTCTCGGCACATTCCTCCAATACCTAGCACACTCCAAGGTCCAGGCATCCTGTATCTTCCTCGAAACATGACCAGTACTCATGCTTGCTTTCAAAATTATCTTGTGGATGTTTCTGTGAGTTTAAGCAGTAAATTAAAATAAAATAATGCTTGTGTGTTTGTAACGATGGTGATGGGTATATACATGATAATTCATTAGCTGCTGATCAAGGTTGGTGGTAAAGAATTGCCACAAACTGAATGGTAAAGCTTCATCACATTCAGTAGAAGGCAATTGGGGAATGAAGACGGTTGTAGCTAGGTGAAAAATCAGCAAAGAATGGATAATGAAAGGTTCAAAAGGAAGGCAATTGCTTCCACAGTCATAGATAGAAGAACAGAGGGATTGAGAAGTGAAGGAGAAGACTCAAGAGAGAGCTAAGGAGGAAGATAAGAAGACCTGAGATAGCCTAGAAGACAAGCTAAATTTAGTGGTGGAGGAAAACGATAATGATAAAAATACCTTATGCTAATGCATTTCTATTTCTGCAAGAGTTAGTAAATCAAGTGCCACTGTCCTCGCTAGTTAGTATAATATACTAGTGATGTGCTTCAGCACGAACAGTTAGCAAGCTATTGTGCACTAGTAATTAAATGAGGTAAAACATTTGTTAATTTTTCACCTTGCAAGATCTGTAAGAATAGAAATATTTAGTTTGCCTGAAGGTAAACACTTAAATCTGATAACAGTATATTTTTGCCATTAACAATTTGCGTAAATAGGTTGCATTTATTCTATTGTCATAAACTTAATGTTTCAGCTCCTATTCACCTCTAGGTATATATATATTTATTAGGTACTGAACAGAGCCTGATAACTGTTGCCACATAGAAAATGCATTAAAGTAAACAGGATGTGGCTTAGGGCAATATTTTTCCATATCACCTGTGTTCATAGTTATTACGTTGGGTTATTACGTCCCCCTAGGTAAATTTCTTGTTACCAAGGTATTCGCCCATGAGCAGTACCTTAATAAATTTATTATCCATTGGATACCCGAGAATATCACTCGTCTGATTGGCGGTATTTACGCTCGTGCCTGCGGCACTCGCGTAAATACTAAGCCAACAGACTCATGATATTCTCCTGTATCAAATGAATAATATATATATATCAGTCTATTTATTCCTAAAAGTAACTACTAGTATGTTGCTGTTGACCATTAATTTTAACTAACAAAAATATGGAATACTTTCTTATTTCAATTTTATTCAAGTAATGGTAGCAAACCATTCTGACTATCTCAATAACCATTATTGCTCCTGACAAAAAGAACCAAGCTACTAAAAATAGCCGATATTACTAAATAGTTAACGTAAAGTGTTAAATGCCATAGTAACCACTTGCCACAACATCTTGTACGTTCTTTAGCTAAGCAGAAGCAGTAGCACACAACATTTTCACACACACACACACACACACACACACACACACACACACTTGTGAGCTGAATATACCATTACAAGACTTACTTGTGTACTCTTCATGATTTGACTATATAATAGATTATTTGGTCAGAAGAATACCGTTGTGTAAGGCAGCTATGACTAATAGTATAATAACCAAGATTACTTACCACCGCCATTCTGATAGAACAAAGGTGAGGTAAGTTTGCATTATTTAACAGTGTCCTGTAACATTTAGATCATGCCAGACAACACTGAAAGTGGTAAATAATTAAATTTCCAAACATACAGGTAGAGATCGATAAACGAAAATATTCTATTTTGTGGAATATAGAACTGGATTGACCTCCAAGCAAACACAATATTGTGAGGGTCAAAGTACAAAAATGACATACTTATATCCAAGTAAAGGAACAAATATCTCACATTCTCAATTGTGTTAACCCTGATAGTTACAAATAATATCTCAAATTTAAAATGTCTTTCTTATTTATTCTTTTACCACAAATATATTAAATTGTATATTAGTGGAGAAATTACAGTACTACTTCCTTCAAAATGGTGTGTATATATATATAGTGATTGGTGAATGAGCGAAGTGAGCGAGACTCTTGGGTTGCTTATTTAGCATGGCATCTCTATGTTGATGAAGCCATGCTTCCATGAGTAACACCAACCCTTTAAATAAGCAGGAGTAACAGAGATAGGAATAATGAAAGTCATGAAGGGAGTTACAACTATTATTATAGAATGTCATTTTTCACAACATTAAAACTGTTTACTTTAGCATTAGCTTTCTGGGATTGGAATGGAATGAATTGTGTTTGGTTATAATGTGTTTAAATGCATTAAATAAAAATAATGTTTTTTTTGTTTTATCTAGCAATATTTACCTACACAGAAAGAAAAAGATATAATTAGTAATTTAAACAGAGCAATGAAGAATTTAATAGATGGTGTTAGTCATCTTGAAGAAGATGATGATGATGATCAGACAGCCGCGCCCCCCACCAAAAAAACAATCAATCCAAGTTTGCTCAATCATCTCAAAATATGCAGAATTTTTAAATGTGCACCTCGTAAAAAGCGTTCGGCCTCAGTAAGAAGGACAGACTCCATTAATCAAGATGTTCTATCTTCTGCTGTCCAGAATGAAGGAGCCTGTAATCCCATTCTTAGAAGTTCTTCTGCTGTATTAGTGAATGCTTTAGAGAGGTAAGTAAACATTCCAATGACAATTAGCTAATGTGTCTTAGCTGCATTGATTACTGATCACTGCTCTGTATTTCATATTCATTTTTCCAATATAGCATTATGTACATTAAATAAATAAAATAATTTTTTTGTGCTTAAACAATGATGTAATCAATAAAAAAAATTATATTGCAAGCCTCACAAATAATTAATTAGCCTCCCAACTAATGCTACTGTACAGAATGCTGAGAGCAGATGTTTGGTTGTTCTCTTTGTGCAGAGTAAATCCTAAGAGATTGAGAAGTTTGCGGGCACGCCTAGAACAGCAGTGAGGAGGTGGACAAAGATGGAAGTCATTAGTGGCATATACTTTACATTAAACATTAGTACTGTAACTATAATAGTATAAATATTAGCTAGTATTTGTAACATTTGACATTATTGTCCTCTCGAACTAGTCCACTGTTAACAATGATATCTTCAAGTTAATCAATAATAAAGTACTGTATTTTAATAACATAATTGATCGATGGGATTTTGTCTCTATAGCTTGATGTTTTAATAACCCCCACCTATGACTGATGTCTGAGCAAGAGATATACGTTTATTACACACATATAATAGATAATATCATTTTTATGGGTTGTAGAAATGCGTGTAAAAAGCTGAAGATACCTGAAATGAAGTATCTATTCACCCAAAACATACCATTTCCACAATACATAATTATTTTAGTTTGTTTTCTATGAATGTTCTACAGAGTAGTTATATTGTGATGAGCACACTTTAGGCGGTTATTATCTGGTTACTTCTTGAAGCTTCTATTAAAAAGCACTGAGTTCCGACTAAACATAAATTTAGTATTATTTCTAAATATAGCTCCACAAAAATTACATCAACAACAACTGTTCCTAACTCAGCAGAAGTAAATAATTTAGTATCCATCTCACTGAAATGCTTGAATCGGCATAATAGATTGGAGTGTTCACAGCTATCTTTAATTCATGTCAGTATTTCTTTCTAATATTTTATTTTTAGACCAATGACATCATTTAGTAATTATTAAGCAATGTACTTTATTCTATGATGTAATTAATTAGATCAGAACAGGAAGTTCGTGACCTTTCCACTCTATTTGTTGCACTTATAAAAGCTTTGAAATTCTTTTTACAATTCAGTAGCATTCACCAGATTCTCTCCATTATGGCCAAGAATGAATTCTTTGTGCTACTTCTAACAATTATTTGGTAAGTCGTGAGGATAGGCCTAACAACGTATTAGCATGATTTGGTTAGGCAAGAACCTTATTACGTCAGACCAATAGCTAATAGAATAATTGTATTTTAGTACTGTATAGTTAAAGTAAAGTAACAAAAAAAATAGTGTCTTTTTTTTTTAATATGACTCCACTTAATATATTTATTATAACAATATTTATACAAAAATTGTTTTTATGACTAAGGATTATACCAATACAAGGTTTTTATCTAAAGTGTGGGTGGTTATTTAAGAATGTGATAAAGAATTCCTTTCACTAGCTACCTGGCAAATATTTTTTTTGGGGGTTACAAAAGTGGCTAGGAGAAACTCCCATAGAAAAAACCTAATAGTTTGAAGTGCTAACCTTATATAGAATGAAAAGGCTAGTAACCATGACAATCTCATTTACCACTAGTGGGAATGATAAGATAGTAAATAAAGCCAGACAAAATAATGCTAACTGTGCACCAGCAAAACATATCATTTTTGGAATTAAGTGAACTTAAAAAGGTTATGTTTTAATCACTCAAAAAGTTATAAAAAAATTATGAACTTTTTTTGGTCAGTGTTAGTTTCATTTCTGCAACGAGGACTTGTCTGAGGAGTAGGTTAGAGCATTATCCCTGTACCTACAGACACTCAAGGACTGCCAAACCTAGGATAAAGTAAGTGTATTTACTTTCATATAATTTAGTCCAGCAAATTAAAAAATAGTTGATGTTTAATGTAGCCAAGTTGGACAGTACTTTACCTCATTCAGAAGAGGTCCATGTGAAATTCGCGAGAAAGGTCACAGAGTGCAAAATATTCCCAAGGTGGCGGCTTTAAATGGCTCTATCTTTTATTTATATTCACCTGGAAAAAATTATCAAACTTCCAAAAAGTGAGTAGTTCTTTTTTTTTCAGAAATTTTACATTAATATAAGAGATATTAATGTTTGTGTGATATAATTAATATAGCTGTATTGTTATACTAGAATATTGTATTATTTAGGTATTATAATCGTAACCTCGTCTTCTACAATGTGACTTGTTCTCCTGGACAATACATATATTTTCAAGTGCATCAGATGAACATGCAAAGCTCAAAGTGCTATGATGATACAGTTGGCCGCTCAAAGTGAGTACTCAACTAGTTATACATCTTTGCTTTCATATGTCGGGTACTTGTTGGCTGCCATTGTGCATAGAATGCCACAACTTAAACAATAAAAAAATCAAATGCTTAAGCCTGCCTTAATAGGTGTCATGAAAACAAAATGGTATCATTGTCATGCTTATTGTCTCAAGTATGTCCAATTATGCAAGTAATTTTATAAATTTGAATCCTTACACACCAGCTATACTCTACTTGGTTCCATCTGTTTCAATACACATGTAGATGCATCGACTACATCCAAGTGAACACCGCTCAAGGAGACACAATCTCAGATAACTGTGGAACTGACAAGTCAGACCTCGATGGAGAAGTATTTCCATTTGGTGAGAATATCATTATGAAGAATGAGAAATAACTATCTAATCAGTATCTCCTGCAATTGGCTGTAGATTCTATCCAAGTTATATTCAGGAGTAACCATAAGAGCACTTCAAGTGGATTCTATGCCACAGCGCAATGCTTCACTCCTGTACAATCATCACCAGATGGAGCAGCGAGATGCTCAAGTCCTCCTTCACAAAAGTCACAGGCAACCACAAGGAACGAATGCCAGGTATGTAGTTAGAGTGACTTTATTCAGAATTAACTGCTTGTGTATCTTCAGAGCACAAGTCATGAGGAAATTCGAGTGCCATACGGACATCAAATACGAATTACATCTTCCTCACGGTTGACATCCATCAGTATTGTGAACAACCTTAACAACGAAGTGATCAGAAGGTAAGGTCAGAGGAGTAAAAATGAAAGATGGTCTGAAATGAAGTTTAAATCATATTCTTCACATCAGAATCAGAAATATTTGATTGTGAATGACTCCAAATAGTTTGTTGAATCATGATTTAAAACTGACTCTGATGCAATTGTTTCCAACATACAATTATTCAAGTTTTGACGTCACCACTTCACTTATTGTAATTTTAGGATCGACAAACCCTCGATACGTACTTTGTCTTTTCACTCCATGGACGGCAATGTGCAGAGGTTTGAGAACAACTATGCACCACTTCCTTCGCAACCTATTGAGCGCAGATTTGAACCCTTCAGAGATCCCTCAGCAGTTTATCTCTCTCCGAACATACTTCGTATTCCGAGTGAGCTACAAGGACCTGGATTCTTATATCTTCCTAGATACACCTCCAGCAGTCACATCTGCTTCAGAAATTATCTCGTGGATGTTTCAGTGAGTCCCAAATTGTTCAGTTTACTCTATGGATACGGTAAATTAAAAAAAATTAACCCAAACTGTATTATTATTGTAGTCGTATGTGACTAACTTTACTATAATAATAAATCGTTTTTCTGTTGACTGACTTCTTTGAGTGTAAATGCAAATTTTATGTCTGGTTGAGATTACATGTGTTTGATCCTCCTCTGCAATCCCCATGAAGCCACAAAGATAAGCAGTAAATTAAGTCAATAAGGTCAATTTGCCAACAATTTCATTTCATGTAAGTATTTGTATCCAAGGATACTAGATAACTTTTCTGTGTGCATCGTTAAGATGATTTTCAACAAGATTAATTATTTTAAATGATGAAATAATGCTATGTCACTCGTATTCATTGTGTGGTGAGGAGTTGTGGAATTTACAGGTTACATAAATAGATAGCTAGTCATAACTACTTGGGAATTTCATTTTAAGGCACTTATTGTACTTTATATTACATTTTTAGCCAATAAAATCAGGCAATAAATTGTCTAAAATCTTGTAGTTAGCTAAATGTTTCAAAACAATGCACTGTTCCCTATCCCATTCTGCAGTCTCTATTACCAACTAGAGAAGAGAAAGGAATAATTCAGAACCTCAACATGGCCATGGAAAGCTTAATTGATATAGATGAGCCATTGGAAGAACCTGAACCTGATGATGAACTCGAGGCTGTGACTACCGCTAGACCCGTTGAAGCAATAACTGATTCTATACCAGTCGATCCCCGGTACAGAATCCAGGACATAATGCGAGAAGAGAGACGCTACCGTCGTAGCATCTCAGGAAGAAGAAGAACAGACATGATTGCTGAGAGCAGTCTTCTTTCTGCTGTTCAAAATGATGGAGCATGTAATCCGATTCTCAGGAGTACTTCAACTGCACTAGTCAGAGCTCTCTACAGGTCAGTAATTAACTCCGAATTTCTGAGTATTAGTGGAGGGAGTATTGGATGACAACGCTAGGTATTAGAACTTATTTCTTACTAGCCGGTAGCTTTTAAAATTTATATTAAATAAAAATAATATACTTTTTAATCATTTTGTTTCTATTATTATAGGGAAAACCCAGCAGAGCTGAGAAAACTACAACAGACAGCAAAATGACTGATTCAAGATGAATTTAGAAATTAGACTCACATTTAATATTATTGTACAACATAATTTCACCACTACCACTCTGTCACTGTATTAGTCATTTATTTTTTATCTTTATTTTTATCTCCACATTATAGAATATTATATTTAAATGTATTATAAAACAATGCCATTTCCAGATGTTGAAGTTATTTAACAAAAAAAACAACATATGAATTTTGAGACATATATGGTGTAAGAATTGTTAAAAATACTCTGGTATGAATAGTTATTTATAGTTAGTATGCTTACTTTGATCAAGCTGCTGTTTTCACTACAGACAGTCGTGTATAAGTGCCTACCAACATAGGTGTATCATGGTTACAGCTAATTGACACACTGTACTATGAATCAGCAATGCATGGTCAAATGTAGCAAAGAGGAGCTGAGGGAGATGCCCACCCATTTTACTTAGATAATCTTCCCACAAAGACAGAAAGGGAACTGTAATTTTAACTAATTATGAATTCCCCTTTCACAGTTTTGCAGCTTCTTTTTCTGCCAAAAATATCATTTTTAGTGTACTTCTTTAAAATTATGATGACACCATGAAACCATACTGAAACCATTAAATACCACAGCACATTAAATGCAATTTATCCACAGATAGGGTTAGCTGCTGCTGCCATTAAGCTCTTCATTTCAAAATCTTTATGCTCCTTTCATTATACCTGCTATAGCTAACACTAATAAGATGTGTGCTCACCATATTATGTGAATAGCTAAATGGGTCATCCCATGAAGCTTGACATGGTTAGCAACTATTATAATCTAGGTAGTTCTCATTACTAATACACGAGCAAGTTGGGTTAATGACAAGTTTGTAGTGCTTGTTACAAGCTATGTAGCTAGCAACTAGTACACAAGAATAATGTCTTGGGGATACTTCTACAATGGTTCATACAAATCATACCTACAGATATGGATTGTGTAATACACTCAATATAGGTTTCAGTAAGACCAAACTGCTTATACCACACCATGGACAAATTATGTTATTATCTAACTTGCTGGATAAACCGCCTCTTACTCTTTGTTGACATGGTTTGAGGCAGTTGCACAACAGACCCTGTAATCATTGTGTCTTCTGGTTGCACTGCAAGAAGCAATGGTCCCTGGAGAAGTAAATATTTCATCTTGCTAGAAGCACTCACAGCAGAAGCAAAATTATCCAACCCCTTGTCTTACAAGTCACTGTCTGCTTAAGCTTGGCATAAATATGAAAGTAGCATTATTTAAGTGGTAACTGTTGTCACTGTGGGTCCCTAAACATGAGGCCAGGTGCTTTAAATAGCATGATAGCACAGTTTTGTTGTGCTATAAATTATTGGGGGAGCTACAGCATCTACAAGCACATTTGTCTCGCTTATCATATATTTGAAACATAGGTCACGGAAACTATGTACAATTTTTTAAACTACCTTTACGTGCTGTACATAATTTTATTATCCTTTAAGGGTTATTTAATTAAAGAAATCTCACTTCTCCAACATTGTGTAGTGTCTTACCTCAATGTCTGGTATATCACTATTTTGAGTGCTCCAACCATATCTTTACTAATACATCATGCAAACCCATAGTTTGTTGAAAAAGGTAGTTTCTATTTTATGATTAAGTTATTCTCCAATGCCTATGAGTCAGGATGACACTTGGACTTGGGGAGATGTCATGTGGGAGGATATGTCAGGAAATTCTTCTGAACTGTGTGTAGGTGGGATATTTCCTTGTGGTCAATGTTGAGGTGTAGCGGAAGACAAGCTAGTGAAGGAAGACAAGCTAAAAATAGAACATTAGTGTGTGACATCATGCATACTACACATGTTTGGATTATCCCTAGTAAATAGTGGTATGAGATCACCAGCTGTTTATTGGTACACTTTTGTACGGTGGGTAGAAGAATGGTGAAGAGGAGAGTGGGGGGAAGGCGCTTTTGGCATATAAATATTGATATAATTTTTGGACTGTATGGTATATAAAGCCTCCACTGAGAGCATCTTTCATTCCTACACGATGTCTACAATGATCAACACACTAGTTATTGCTGCACTTCTGATTAGGTATGGAATAGGACCTTTAAAATCTAAATAACTTAAATTTGTAACTTATTGTACTAAATTTAATATTACTTGTAGTTTTTGAACCATACACTAAAAAGTATTATTATTATTGTTAATAATTATAATCCTTCAGTATTTCAGTAGGGAGTTTTGGTCTCAACCTTGGTTTAGGAAGAAACCACTGTCTTCGTAGCAGACTAGAGCATGTGCCATGTCAATACCGGAGACCTCACTCTACTAAAGTGCCTGGAGCAAAGTAAGCAATCTAGTGCAAGATTGTTGTTATCATCGTCATCATCATCATCATACATAACTGTCATCGTCATCGTCAACATCATCATATATCATTGTTATTATTGTTATCATTAATATATAGTGAAATAGGTGATTATCAGACAAGGTATAATGGCCGCTCTTGCCACATTCTTCGAAGACGCCATCGAATTAGGCCTATTCTCAGAACCAGATCAGATGGAGGCTCAGTAAGCTATATCTTTTCACCTGGAAAAACTTATAGGCAACCACAAAGGTTAGTCCTTGTCAATATAATGTGACTGACCATTAATTATGGGTGTGGTTTTATCTAAGCTACCAGAATCAGAAGTTGGTTTATTACAATGTGAATTGTGAGCCTGGACAGTATATCTACTTTAATCTCCTTGATATGAATATTGAAGATACGAAATGCTTTGATGAGAGCGTAAACAGCTACAAGTAAGTGAATTTTAAACAATTCATTTGGGGCAATATTATCCATTATACATGTATATTGTTGACATATTATTCGTTTTCTGCCTGATAAATTTAGGTGTGTAGACTATCTTCAAGTTAGGACTCCTAATGGAAACATAATAAGTGATAATTGTGGAAGGAACACCACCCAATTAGACAATGAAATATTTCCTTTTGGTAAGGATGGCCAGGAATGTCAGTAAACAATGCACATTTGGCAGACCTTGTCCACAAAAAATGTATTTTTTAATTAAGTGTATTACGATGTTTTTCATAGATTCCATTCAGATAACATTTCGCAGCAACATTAGAAGCCGATATCCCGGATTCAGTGCTACTGCAACTTGTTTCACTCCAAATACACCCACAAGATGTCAAAGTGAACACAGACAAAGAAGATCTTCCTCTAAAGTAGACCTGAGTCTAGTTGACCAGTGTTCGGTATGTGCTTTCATCTTTATAATGTTCATCACTTTATAATGTTATGGTAACAACTAGCTTACAACACATGAAAAGGTGATTGTACCATATGGACATGAATTCGTCTTCCAAGGCACGCCCATTCGTAGTATACTCAGCATAATCAACAAGGAAAATCAAAGAATTATACAGAGGCAAGCCCCTGCTTATTAATTATATAATTGCCAAGCAATGACAGATTATCAATCAATTGTTCTCCAGGTGGACAACTCCTAAACCTGTGAGAACTCTATACATGCAGTCCATGAACAGTTCCCTCCAAAAGTTTCAGTACAGTGCGAGGGAACATCGTCGTCATCCTAACCTCCCATTTCCCCCCATTCCGGGCAGAATACTTGGGCCAGGTGTTCTGTTCACCCCTAATAAGACATCAAGCAGTGCTCAAGCATGCTATCAGCGATTTCTAGTCAACGTGACGGTAAGTTGGTGGCTATAATTGGGGTAAAGTTTTAATTAAAAAAATATTGAAATAGGCACTGCGATAAGCTAGTTAAGTTAGCAGTTACATTGTTTGTTCATATGGTGATGGCAATGCCTATTACCTTGAGTTGACACAAGTTACTCCACAATTGTATTTTTTTTTAATTTATGTAATTAGGAATTCATTCCCAATGAAGCTGAGAGAGCTTTAATTGGTACCTTTCTTAGTTCTCTCAATGGGCTGGTTGAGAGAGAGAACTCACCTCCTATTTCTGCATTTGGTATGCCAGTCCCTGACAAAAATTCTACTGAATCTTCAAATTTGGATGGACTTCCTTCTCGTCAACTCAACAAGCGATCTGCTTCAACTTCATCTTTGTCAAACCACAGAACAGATGGAGTTGATAAGAACACCCTCATGTCTGCCATGCAAAGGACCACAGCTTGCAATCCTATCCTGAAAATATCAGCTACAGCATTACTAAATCAAGTCCAAAGGTCTGAATTTACTGTTCTTTGTCAATTTAGATAGAAATATACTTGATTACTATTTAATTCCGGAATAAAATGTTATAAGATTTGTTTATTATTTTCGTTATTTCTTGTGATTATAGAGACAATCCTGAAAGACTGGAGAAAATGAAGAACAATAAGTCATGAACACTTAATTTACTTGTTCATTTATCCCTTCATTACATCACGAGTTCACTTAATTTTTTGTTCTCTTTTATATGTGCATAACAATAGCTACATTTTCTTAATGGTATACAAACAAACGATAAAACTGCACATAAACAACACTTGCATAAGTCAGCATAAACATGTGACTATAATTATTATGTGACATGAGTGAAATAAAATGAGGAATAATAACTAGAAAATGGTTCCCATCGAAGTTGGCAAAGTGAGCTATGGAAGTGGAATAAAAAGAAGTTATATATGGCTACAGAATATTATTATTGATGTGGCCTTAATAATAATTAATTGTATGTATTTTTAACATCTTAACTGGACCATAGTAGCAACTTTTATTGGATCCCACCCACTTTTCTTTTTTTGTCATCCTTACCAAATTTTCTTCTATGTCCATCTGTTTTCTACCTCCGCGCCTAGCTATTTCTCTTCTGCTGATCATTTGTAGTGTTCAACAATTACATCGCAATAAAATGTTGTTCCATAATTGTCGTTGAATTTCGCAACACGTGAAGGTGCACAAGTAGAAAATGGAACATGTATGCCTACACAAATTGATTGAAGACTAGATAAATATATATCTCTAATCATTAGTATACATCTTTGCTGAATAATAATAATAATAATAATAAATAATGATGATAACATTCTTTGTAGCTCATTATTACCAAGCTCATCATTATTCTTTGCGTTCATAGCTAATTATCACATACGTGCAACAACATCTCACTGAAATTTAACATTAAATAATATATGCACCATACAAAGTAATGTCAAGCGTGAACTACAATTATGGGTAGCTGCTGGTCTGCAGGGTGTATAGTGGATGATAAAAACATTCATGTGTAACTAGCTCCAGTATCTCAATATTTATAGCTATAATCATAGTTCCACCTGATCTCAGTTTGAGCAAAACGAACTGCTTTTAAAGTTGAATGAGTCTCTATAGAGACTGCTTCTGTGCAGTTGCTAGTATAGTATTCTCCCAAGTATGGTAACTTTCAAAGTGAATATTGACAAATCCAGCCACAGAAAGAAAGTCCTTCAGATCTTCCTCATTAATCATGAGTGGCATCACAAACTTCGTACCACCTACGAAACAGGACGAACTGGCATCAACATAGATTATCAAATAGCCACCTGTCTTTACTAAAGTGGATAACTTTATCACAAATTTCATGCACTGATCTTTAGTGGCGCAGATTGCATCCAGCACTCCTATGCAGTTTACAATATCATAGGGTCCTTCATAGCCTTCAGCTATGATGTTCTCAGTGGCTAAGTCACACGGAACCACCGCTGTGATCTTGTCTCGCAACATTGCTGTATGCTTCCCTACTTCATCACAGTCAGAGTGTTTGCCTTCCAGTGTTAAACTGTTTGCTATAGCTGAAGTCCAGTCAAAGGCATCAGGCTGATCTTTTAACCACTTCTTTATCTCTTCTCTGTTTTGTTGAAGGAAATCTGTGCAAAGCTGTAGTGGTTGCAAATATGGAATTACGTACTTAACTCAGCTTCCCTCGAGAAGTAGTAGCTTCCTTAGCATTAATACTATGGCATTCTGACTACCAACGATACTTAGCTAAAGAATATCACAAAGAAAACGTTACAACCACTACTTAGCTAAAGAATATCACAAAGAAAACTTTTAAATAATGTGTATTTTTTTTTCTTCCCTCAATTTAAGCAGTTGCAGGGAGTTGTTACTATGGCACTGAAATCCCTTTACCGTGTATGCGAAATTAAAAAACTGGACCTTATTTTCAGTAGCTTCAGTGTTAGAAGTCAAAATCATTCATATAAAAATAGTATAGTCTTTAGTATAGATACGGAGTAGGTAAGTAGTAATCCCATATTTGTTGGCTTAAATTACAAATAATAACACTTATTTTTTTCTTTATTGTAGCTGAGAGTTTGTTCAAGAGTTACTGGTTATTGAGATTATCAGAATGGCAGATGTTTGATACTACAAAAGTTGTGGCGGTGAAATTGAATCATGTGAATTAAAAACAAGACTGGTGTTACGGTCAATCATATCCCAGTTTGATCTGATGAAATCACTTGAATTCTTTCTCATTATATTACATGTATATGTATACATACCAGGTAAGAAAGTGATTTTGTATTTGTTTGCTGAAATATAAGGTCATAACTGCTATTATAGTGTTTGCATGAACTAAGCTAAAACATAGTAACAATACTTAATTTTATGTTACCTAACTATCAGGCTCGCTCGCCATTTGTGCTCAAGCACACCACTAGTTTGTATATATGTTTGGACGTACGTATGTCATTTTGTACTTTGCCCCTCGCGTTTTTGTGTTAGTTATGTGGTCGACCCCGTCCCAAATTGCACTAAACAGAATCCTCTGGTTTATCGATCAGTACCCGTATCACCCTAGAAATTGAATTGTTTACCGTTTTGAATTCTTTTGCGGGTGCAGTTAAAACTTGAAAACTTAAGGGACTTCCATTTCTATTGAGTTAGTGGCAGTGGTAAGTCAATGCGCTCTTTGTCATGGTTATAAGCCGTGCGCAACAGTATTTACTTGAAAATATATTGTCCACTAGACTACCGCGAAGGTAAGTCTGTGTAGGTGCATGTCCAGTTGTGTCAAAGAATTGTGTATTACAACCACTACTTAGCTAAAGAATATCACAAATAAAATAACGTGTATTGTTTTGTTGTTTTTTTTCCCCCTTTAATTCAAGCAGTTGCAGAGAGTTGTTAGCTACTATGGCACAGAAATCCCTTTACCGTGTATGCGAAATTTAATTTTCAGTAGCTTCAGTGTTAGAAGTCAAAATCATTCATATAAAAATAGTATAGTCTTTAGGCTCGCTCGCCATTTGTGCTCAAGCACATCACTAGTTTATCTGTTCATGGGGTACGTGAGACTTCTGTTTTCGCCCACGCTTCTAACTAGTGATGTGCTTGAGCACAAATGGCGAGCGAGCCTAAAGACTATACTATTTTTATATGAATGATTTTGACTTCTAACACTGAAGCTACTGAAAATAAGGTCCAGTTTTTAAATTTCGCATACACGGTAAAGGGATTTCAGTGCCATAGTAACAACTCTCTGCAACTGCTTGAATTGAAGGGAAAAAAACAACAAAACAATACACGTTATTTAAAAATTTTCTTTGTGATATTCTTTAACTAAGTAGTGGTTGTAACACACAATGCTTTGACACAACTGGACATGCACCTACAAAGACTTACCTTCGCAGTAGTCTAGTGGACAATGTATTTTCAAGTAAATACTGTTGCGCACGGCTTATAATCATGACAAAGAGTGCATTGACTTACAACCGCCACTAACTCGAATAGAAATGGAAGTCCCTTAAGTTTTCACGTTTTAACTGCACCCGCAAAAGAATTCAAAACGGTAAAAAATAAACCAGTGTTATTATTTGTAATTTTAGCCAACAAATATGGAATTACTACTTACATCATTCTTGAGTATTGATAACTTCTGTAGTATCAAATTGAAGTTACTTTGACCATCTGAATTACCTTGAATTCTTGACAACAAGCTCTCACCTACAAAAACAAAAGACAATCAATTTTAGCACACAAATACAAACTTACTTTCTTACCTCATTTTCTTTAGCAGTAGTAACTTTTGTAGTACCAAATTTGAGCCAATCTGACTATTTGAATTTACCAGTCACTGTTGACTAGCTCTTAACTACAAAAAAGAAAGGCCAGAGTTAATTTTGCATATTTAGCTAACAAATATGGAATTGCGTACTTATCTCAGCTTCCCTCGAGAAGTTGTAGCTTCCATAGCATTAATACTACGGCATTCTGACTACCAACGGCTCTTGACAACCAACAACCGGCACTCTCGTATCCCCCATAAAACGGCAAAGTTTAGAAATTAAGTCTGGAAAAGGGTCTTCAATGCCATAGTAACCTGTCGAATCAACTTTTTGTGTCTTGAAAACAAACGTTTTAGCAGGAATTTTCTCATACTATGGAGCTTAAGTATAAAGTAAGGTTTGCTTAATGCTGTAGTTTCAGAATAAACTGGAGTCAAGCCTAAATAGCCGTGTTTTTAGAAGAAAAACGTTCCCCGCGCGCGCGTTTAAAGAGCATACGTACCATCTATACATACATACATACTAGTGGTGTGCTTGAGCACAAATGGCGAGCGAGCCTAAAGACTATACTATTTTTATTGACTTCTAACACTGAAGCTACTGAAAATAAGGTCCAGTTTTTAAATTTAGCATACAGAGTAAAGGGATTTCAGTGCCATAATAACAACTCTCTGCAACCGCTTGAATTGAAGGAAAAAACAACAATAACAAAACAATACACGTTATTTAAAAGTTTTCTTGTGATATTCTTTAGCTAAGTAGTGGTTGTAACACACAATACTTTGACACAGCTGGACATGCACCTACACAGACTTACCTTTGCAGTAGTCTAGTGGACAATGTATTTTCAGGTAAATACTGTTGCGCACGGCTTATAACCATGACAAAGAGCGCATTGACTTACCACCGCCACTAACTCGAACAGAAATGGAAGTCCCTTAAGTTGTCAAGTTTGAACTGCCCCCGCAAAAGAATTCAAAACGGTAAACAATTCAATTTCTAGGGTGATACGGGTACTGATCGATAAATCAGAGGATTCTGTTTAGTGCAATTTGGGACGGGGTCGACCACCTAACAAACTCAAAAACGCGAGGGTCAAAGTACAAAATGACATACGTACGTCCAAACATATATACAAATAAATAAATAAACTAGTGGTGTGCTTCAGCACAAATGGCGAGCGAGCCTGATGTTAGGTAACATAAAACTAAGTACACTCGAACCTCTCTTATCCGTTCGTCTAAGTTCAGACACCTCTGTCTACCGGACACCAACTAAAATTATTGACTGCGTACGGATCGTCAGTGTAGTCGGAAAGCTACCAAATTAAACGAATAAAATCGGGAAAATATTTCACGCGTGGCACTTCGAGTGTATTCGATCGTAGCGTTGTGTGCAGAGATGGAGCGGTGAAATCAACTTGCAGTTAGTGCGTCTACCGCTAGTTCTTCTCAGAACTCGTTGACAGGCGTCGCTGCTAGTTCTTCTCAAAATTCTTTGAAAGGCAGTGGGGCTGCTAGTTCTTCTAAGAACTCAACGACCAGCGGTGGTGGAGGCAAGTTCGGGGTAACTAAACGCAAGCGTAGCGTTTTAACTCTAGAAAGAAAGCTGGAGATAATATCAGAAGTTAAGAAGGGAAGTCAGTGAGGCAGTGTCTGGACAGTTTGGTGTTCCAAAATCTACAGTGAATGATATTTGGACATGAACATGAAGAAATTGTAGAAGATGTGGTATTGCAAGAGAGACTAAGTCCGAAAATGAAGATGAAGCTTCTTCAATGCAGTTACTCCATCGCAAGCTTGTGCTGCTTTCGATACTGCTTTGGAGTGGTTGGAATCCAAAGGCAACACACACCCTGCACATCTTATGCTGGTAAAAAGTTGGAGAGATGATGCAGCTCAGCGTCGCTTGAAATCTATGAAGCAAACTAAAATCACTTCATATTTTAAATAAATTGATTCATGTACAGTGCTTCCAGCTTAAAGAGTGGAAACTTTGATTCCATGAGATTGACCAATACATAGCTCTTTATAATTTAGGCATACCATTTTCCATCTGATTTAAAAGATTCCTGATATCTTTAAACAGTTATTCAACCATGGGAAGGTGAGAAAACGCGCCTCTCTCGTAGACTACAATACATTTTTCGCCATTTTCTTTGACGTGGGAACTTACGCGGTAATTCGTCACACGGCGTAAGACTGGGTCCAACTTCGCGCTTGCGCGACCTGAAGGGAATTACCCTAGCATAATCAGACTTTCCATTTTCACTTGGCGGGCTAACTCGATTATAGTATGGCTTCCAAAGCAGCGTTACCTACGGTTAGTCGCGCGAGCAAGCGACGACGAAATCAGGTGGAAGTTCTGGAGATATCCTCTAACATTCCTGTAGAGTCTAAGAGAGCCTCCTCTTCTACAGCAGCTAAAAAAATGAAAGACTGCATGAAACCAAAGGCTCCCAGAGGAAGACATGTATCTCTTTCACCTCCACTTTCTAGCTCTTTAAGTGCATCCTCACATTCTCCATTTATTTCACCAACTATATCCACCTCACACTCTCTATCTTCCTCTCATTCTATATCCTCCTCCATGTCTTCTCATTCTTCTTTATCCTCCCCCCCGTCTTCCTCTCATTCTTTATCCTCCTCCCCATCTTCCTCTTATTCTTTATCCTCCTCACACTCACTATCCTCCTCCCCCCCCTCCTCATATAATTTTAGACCCAAACAGCCTTGCCCGTCCCCCTCACCCAGAAATAACTATTTGAAGCTATTAGTGAAAGAGAGTCCACACGTGATTTCACAAGGATTGCACAGTTTACAATCTTTTGTGGAAAGAAACACAACTTTGGCTATACAGAAAGCTATAGCTCTTCAAATAGTTGGTGCTGGTATGACCGCAGAGATGGGCATCACAGAGTCGTGCAAGTTGGCCTCAAAAGCCACTGGATTCTGTTGGAAAGTGATCCATAGGTGGGCAGCGGATATCTATGTTGACTTCTTTTCCCTGATATATTCTATTGATGAAGCAACAGATGAGCGGATACAGCATGAGTTGGAGTCAGGAAGAGGAAAACATCCAAAGTGGGCATCTTTGACCTTTGATGAAAATTTCATGGCTGAAGTTCGGAAGTTTGTGTGTGACACAGCAAACATGAGGGGACGTCCTAATCTCACTTTGAATGATATTGTAGGCTGGCTTAAAGATCACCACCAAGTAGATGTGTGCAAGTCAACTGTCTCTATTTGGCTGCATGAACTTGGGTTCTCATATCAGCACCATTCCAAGGGCATATACTTTGATGGGCACGAACGGTCGGATGTTGTTGCTGACAGGAAGCTCTATCTTAACAGGCTGAAATCTCTGGAAAGTAGGATGTGGACATATAACTCTCCGTCTCCTGACCCAGCCATTAGACCAGTAATCAGAGTCTTCCATGATGAATCCACTTTTTATGCCAATGCGGATCAGTCATCTCACTGGACAGATGGAACCAAGCAAGTGCTCAAACAGAAGTCCCTTGGGCAGGCTATCATGGTCTCTGATTTCGTGGAAGAAGTTGGTGGCATGCTGGAGAGTAACAATGAGAGGTGTACCATTTTTCTGGAACACAAGACAGATGGCTACTTCACTAATGATCACTTGATTTCACAGGTCTGAAAAAAATGCTGAAATTAAGATAATAGTATTAATAGTTATAATGATAATAATAATAATAATAATAGTAGTAATAGTAATAGTAATAATAAAAATAATGGTAATAATAATAGAAATAATAATAGTAATAGTAATAGTATTAATAATAATAATAGTAATAGTAATAGTATTAATAATAATGGTAATAATAATAGAAATAATAAGAGTAATAGTAATAGTATTATTAATAATAATAGTAATAGCAATAGTATTAATCATAATAATGGTAATAATAATAGAAATATTAAGAGTAATAGTAATAATAATAACAATAATAGTATTAATCATAATGAATAGTATTTATATTTAAGGTACTTACAGATAAGTATGTAATGGTATCTATTCTGCAGACTCACAAGGCAATTTCATTGTTTGAGAGTAAGTATCCCTCCTGCCAAGGTCTTTTTGTGTTTGACAACGCACCATCTCATACAAAGAGACCTGAAAATGCTCTCAACGCTGACCGAATGAATGTGCGGGATGGGGGGAAGCAGCCATTCATGCAGGACACAATGTGGAGTGGACAGGTGCAGAAGATGGTGACTGAAGATGGACTGCAGAAGGGGATGAAGACCGTGTTGGATGAGAGAGGGATTGACATCAAGGGCATGAATGCTTCCAAAATGAAGGAAGAACTTCTGAAGTTTAAGGCAAGTAAAACACACATGAATACAAAAATTGCAATTCATAATTTTACTTGAAAGCATGTGATTTCAATAGCTCAATTAGAAAATGTAATTAATAATTTTAAAATGTGCATTATTGTTTTTAAAATGCTCTTACCTTTGTTTTTATTTTGGCAGGATTTCCAAGATCGCACCACCATCCTTGAAAAGGAAGTTCACAGTCGAGGGCATTTATGTATCTTTCTCCCCAAGTTCCATTGTGAGCTGAACCCTATCGAGCATGTGTGGTGTCAGTGCAAGAAGCATACCAGAAGTTATGCCAACGGGACCATCACCAGGCTAAGGAAGATTGTACCCGAGTCATTCTCCCTTGTAACCTGTGAGAGTATTGGACGTTTCTTTGCGAAGTGTAGAGATTACGAACAAGCCTATGACGAAGGTCATACCTGTGACAGCGTGGATGAAGTGATTAAAAAATACAAATCACACAGGAGAGTAAAAGGAGTAACGTAGGGCATGCAGCACAATAGTATTCTTTTATTTAAATTTCTTTCAACCGGCTCTTTTCAGAGCCACCACCAACCAAAAGATTTCACTTTTCGAGTTGTTAGCTAGGGTACTAACCTCTGTTGCATATGATCATCAGCATGTGATTAGTGGGAGACTGGTAATCTTCTACAACTTGAGGTTGTGATGGTAAATGTACTTTGTAGCTCACGTATGGAGAGGACTGGCTCTATGTTGCACTCGTTATGTCAGGTAGTCTAGCTGTATTAGTTATGTTGCCGTACACACTTTTTTCTTTCGTCGTAGTACTCGCATGTGCCTTTTGTTTCGTTTACGTATCAGCATGTGACGTTTTTGTCGATGTATTGTTTGAGTTTTGTGTCTGGTGTCTGGTGATTGTTGCTGTTGTAATGGTGGAGTCATGTTTAAATCAGCTAAGTTACAGTCTGTAAATCTTGATGGTTGTGTCTCAGTACCGTCAACTGTATATTGTAAGTCACGTGGGATTTCATTTTGCTCACAGTCGTCTATGTATTTATCTAATGGTGGTGTCATATTAAAATCTTCTGTTTGGGAATTGTCTGGCGTTGAAGTTATAGGCATTGTTCCGTCACAGTCATGTTCAGCTTCGTCAAATATATGATGAGAGTCACTGTCGAAGTCTGAAATTGTGTAGGGGCAAGCTTGTTGAAAGGGACTAGAGTATTGGGAGTTATTATTGTCACTGTTAGTATGTTCACTATTAATGTCTGTGTGACTGTGGTCTTCGTTACAGTACGTATCAACAAGTTCTCTGTTTTCTTCTATGTCTTTAGTGCTTGAGTTAACGTCAGCGTGATTGTCTGGTAATGTTGCACAACTGTATGTCAAGTTAGTACAACACAGAGCACTCATTACCTCTCCTACCCTACTCTGGTAGCCACAGATAGTCACCCTGATTGAGCACACTCTATTTCCATAGGATCCAGAGTAGCCCAATCGGGTGAGGGGTGCGGAGATAACTTGCCTGTCAAAAAAAAAAATGTTTGGACATGATTGAATTTGTACGCTATAGTGTTGTTGTACAATAGGTATAAAAACCTTGAGTGGAAGGCATTTTGTAGCTGTGTCACAACAGAATGCAGCACATTTACTTACCCGTTTGCCTGGAATCCAGCCCTGAGGAGAGGAGCCAACATTTGTGCCGCTTCCCGAGCTAGATGACCAAGCATTCGGGTTGCGGCAGTCACCATCAGAGCAACGCAGTTGGGGTCGTAGAGATTCCCCGCCTCTAAAATGCATGTGAAGGCCAACCCCACGCGACTAGCACAATCATAGAAAAGAATCCCTCTCGCCTGAGAAAAAAAAGTTGCCAACTCGATAGAAGCCATATTTAGCCTGGCGGTAAAGTGGCGCCAAACAGGACCGCGAGTTACCCCACGGGCTGACCGTTTTGTGCATGCGCATTGTTTGACGTCACGTTTACGTATACAGCACTCCTAAAATATTGGTAAACGTCACAAATTGACGACCCGTAACATACAAAAGTAAATTTTTGACAAAAAAGCTGCTAATTGGCTCAAAATTTGAGATCAAATTATGAAAATTTTATATAATAATATTGACATATATGACTATGTCATACCAAAATTTTAGACCTTCATATCAATATTTACTCTTTTTCTGGCTTAAACACATTTTTTTATAAATTGGCAAATTTTCACTAAATAGATGCTTATTAATACAATAAAATTGGTGCACTGAAACTTTAGCCAATATATCACCAGTTCGCAAACTTAGAAAGATTCATATTAATATTTGCTTATTTACTGGCTTAAACACTTTTAAATTCACTATTTCTGAACTTGAACTTCAAGTACCTCTCATCACAATAATAACCACTTAACCACAAAATCATTTTGTGGGAAGGTTGACGTGATATTCATGTATAAGTCTTCCAAGTTTAAAGTATTTATTTTATAAACTTTATAAATTATAGTGGACTAAGTAGCAATGACCAAATCTCCCAAGTTTCCACTCTTTAAGCTGGAAGCACTGTATTTACAGGTGTTTTTGTTAATTTTAAGTAATATACTCAATTATCAAATAATTAATTGTATACACGGTTCATCACCGAAGAAATTAAGTATTTCTGAGTTACGGACATTTCTTAGTTACGGACACCCCTTGGTCCCAGACTGTCCGGATAAGAGAGGTTTGAGTGTATTGTTACTATGTTTTAGCTTAGTTCATGCAAACACTATAATAGCAGTTATGACCTTTTATTTCAGCAAACAAATACAAAATCACTCTCTTACCTGATTAATGGTAACTTTTGTAGTATCAAACATCAACCATTCTGATAATCTCAATCACCAGTAACTCTTGAACAAGCTCTCAGCTACGATAAAAAAATAAACCGGTGTTATTATTTGTAATTTTAGCCAACAAATATGGAATTACTACTTACATCATTCTTGAGTATTGATAACTTCTGATTGAAGTTACTTTGACCATCTGAATTACCTTGAATTCTTGACAACAAGCTCTCACCTACAAAAACAAAAACAATCAATTTTAGCACACAAATACAAAATTATTTTCTTACCTCATTTTCTTGAGCAGTGGTAACTTTTGTAGTACCAAATTTGAGCCAATCTGACTATTTGAATTTACCAGTCACTGTTGACAAGCTCTTAGCTACAAAAAAGAAAGGCCAGAGTTAATTTTGCATATTTAGCTAACAAATATGGAATTACGTACTTACCTCAGCATCCCTCGAGAAGTAGTCGCTTCCTTAGCATTAATACTACGGCATTCTGACTACCAACAGCTCTTGACAACCAACAACCGGCACTCCGTATCCCCCCATAAAACGGCGAAGTTTTGAAATTAAGTCTGGTAAAGGGTCTTCAATGCCATAGTAACCTGTCGAATCAACTTTTTGTTTCTTGAAAAGCAAGCGTTTTTGCAGGAATTTTCTCACACTTCTGCGCTTAAGTATAAAGTAAGGCTTGCTTAATGCTGTAGTTTCAGAATAAAGTGGGGTCAAGCCTAAAAAGCCGTGTTTTTGGAGAAAAAAGTTCCCCGCGCGCGTTTTTAAAGGGCATACGTACAATCCATACATACATACATATAATACATAATATACATACTAGTGGTGTGCTTGAGCACAAATGGCGAGCGAGCTTTAAAACTACACTGTTGTTACTCAAACTACTAAAATAAAGTTGAGTTGCTAAATTACGCATATACGGTGTCGTAGTGAATTTTGTCCCCCCTATAAACTGTCCCCCGGACAGTATTCACTAGTGAATAATGTCCCCCCGGACAGTGTTCACTAGTGAATAATGTCTCCCGGGACAAAATTCACTAGTGAATTTTGTCTCCCTCCAGTGAATAATGTCCCCCCTCCCCCATTGTAACTATTCACTTTAGTATAGGCTGTTCTCACTGCCTGGCTGTGGCACGACTGTAAATGGGTTACGAGGACACGAGTGAATTTAGTATACCCTACGGTGAATAATGTCCCCCCCTCCCCCAAATAGCTATTCACTTTAGTGGGCAGTTCTTACCGTCTGGCCATGGCAGGATTGTAAATGGCTTAAGGTGAGTGAGAGTGTCAGGTCTCTCAGCTTGTCTACTTGCACATTTAGCCAAATACACTGTAAGTGAAGACTTCTTCTTTTCATTAAAGTGTAGAATCAGTGGCTAGGTGACATCCTGGGTAACACAGAGAACTTGGTCTAGTGGGAATAATTTTAGTAGAGTGTTAAACTTGACTTGAAATTTTTTTCAATTATACGTAACTATATTCACCCCTTACAAACTGATACATAGCAGCATTGTATTTTCTATACCTACTAGTTAGCTATTGTGATTTCAACAATTTTTTATTTATTTATTTTCAATGATTTGATGCAGAGCATAGTGGACAGGGCCAGCCATCCAATTTGGGCATTTTTTATGTAGCTATAGCTACCAAATAAATGTTAAGAAGTAGAGTGTTGCTTGATATGGTATTTTTCCAAATTAGTTAGTTTGATTAGCTAGTTAGCAAACGTTAATCAATTAGTTTAAAGATATTTTGGAGTGTCATGTATTAGTTTTAGTTAGCTAGTGTTATCAAGATTGTTTATATTGGTTTTAGTTAGTTTTTTAAATCACTACTAGCTAATAGTTTCAGAATCTACTAAATTTACACTAGCTATTTACAACTTAACTAACTCGAGGTATCTTTAGTGAGGCTAACTTTTGCAGTAGACAGCTACTGACAACTCTTCACACAGCTTTTGCCCTGTGGGTCCACTGATAAAGATTAGGTAGCTATAAGTCAGCTTATCAAATGTCACACAAAACCTAAAATCAGAGAAAGGCCTAACTAATAATCTCTTAATTGTCGTTTAAGTTAACTAATGCAACACAAGTAAATAAGTTGCTAGCTACATGGGGACACAACCCTCATATATGTTGATATATAATATACATACATATATCAACATAGCTATACTATTGGTCCAACTTTTAATTATACTGATATCAATGTAAAATTTCATACTATAGCTACTTAGAGTTATCCACTGCTAATGGACGTTTGCCAAGGTGGAAACATTAGTTTGATCGTATACAATAATTTAATACAGCAGTCCCCCCTCTTGAAGGACGCCCGCCCCCCTCTCTCCCATTTCATTTCTCTTGAAGGTATTAAGTTTGAAAGTACAACTTTCATAGTTTTAGGATAAAGTACTATTAGCTATGTCCCTAATTTCTCCTTTGAATTACTACTCAAAGCAAATAATTATTTAGCAATTCACTATAGAAATCAAGAAATTATGACACAATAAAGATATAATATCAAATATATGAAAGTGAGTTGTAGTTAATATCTAACAGCAGTTTTTGCAAAACCATTGCACTGAATTGCCTTTCTTCCATACTGTACTAGGAGCAACAATACATTTCTTGTGAAACCACTCATCGCAACGTTCACATTTAATCATCTTGCCATACTCTGGAAGCCTACATTCACAATAGATGTTGAAGCATTCTTGAAGCCCATTTTGGACTGTTCGTTGACGATTGCGACGTGGAAATGGTGACATTGTATGTTTTTCCAAGCAATTATAGAGGTGATCACGAAGCTTATATGTAACGTATGAAATTTTGGAGGGGTCCTCACCATGACAAAGAGATGTCACAAATGCCAGTGAAAATACACCACAGTCACTGCAATTGGACTGTGTTTGAACGTCAATATAGTTCACAGTTATCTTTTTTAGATCAGTCACGAATAAAATTCCTGCAATTACTTTGACTGTGTGAGCAGATAGACTATTACTTGAAACGCTATCATATATGTTGACAGTTCCCTTGGGGCAACCAATGTTGGAAACAGTAAGCCAATGTGAATTATTCACATTGATTATTTGAACAAACTCTCCTTTTTGAATTGAAAACTGAAAATTTTCAGATAAAATTGTAGGTTGTAATCCACCAATACTTTGATTTTGTTTCTGTAACAAAATTTGTCCGGCTGTAATAATACTGTCTGTCAGCCAATGGCCATTCAGTAATGCCTTTTGATCTTCTTTATACAACATAAAGTCTTTCATCCAATAGATATCATGGTCATCTACATCAGTATTCAGTTTTGTGAGATCAACAATATCTAAATTGCAAATTCAGAATAACATCATTTTCATACCAAGTGAAGTATTGCATACACGCATACAAAAATATGTTTAGCTTACCTCTAGCTTTCTTTGACTGAAACGTATCTACAGACCCCTGACTGATGCCTGGCAAAAAACCACTAGGACTGGTCACACTACAGTCCAGAAACCCTTGACATATTTCAGATTCCTTTTACCAATTACATAATAGGAATGCTTTTAGTGAATACCAATAAATAAATGTATTACCTTGGGACTCGAAGATAATTTTCTCTTCTTGGAAAGAGGTTCACAATTAAACTCCCTATCACTGCTGAATGGCTGTATGATAATTATGTGGGCCATGAAGTATTGAGTATAATGGCTAATAGAATATGTACTCCACACAACCAAGCTGTTTTGTATTTTAATTTCAATAATTTTACATAGCCTATGAGACACCTTACCTTACACTGAAAGTGTACACTACAGTGTTGTTTGCAACTTCTAACTAAGATATTGTATGAGACTATTTCCGATTGTAAGTGTTCATTGCAAAATAGCTCACCTTCATAGTGTTTTGATCATCAAGGAAGGTTCTAATGGAAGCAGGTGTGTTGCAAGAACCTAGAATCAAAACAGCCTCTGTATTATTCCCCATACATTATATAATTCACTTTATTATTATGCTCCCTGGCTATATCAACTACATAGAGGTTGCTTAGTAGATACCTTGAAAATGAATTTTGGGTGATTCATTACAGTATTCATTTGATTTGCCATCAAGAACTTCATTATTCCTTGCTGCAATGAAAATAAAATTGTTTTAACAGAATTTTAGGAAATTAAGAGTTAACACACTATTAAATTTCTTTCTAAGTTCGTCATACAATTTCCAGCTTTCTGGACTCAAAATAGATGCTACAAAAAATGTCACCATGCATACAGACATATCTAGAAGACACCAAGCTAACCTGATATTGTAATCTCACTCTGTGAAGATACACACTCACGCTTGTTCACAAAAGTGTACATGATATGTCTAGCCTAATGAGGAAAAAATGAATAAAAAAGCTGAAATTACATGTGTCTTCATGTGGCAAATTCATTCAACTACAACAATACTGGAGATACCTCATTTCTGCTAACATTGAACTCGTCCATAATGATAAGCTGTAAAACTTCAGGCAGCAAGATGTCCATCGTGTATGAAAATATCTGAATGACATTCAAGTACTAAAATTTATGTTAAAAAACACTGGTTGTCTTCATTACCGTGCTTGACTTGTTATTGCAACACATTTTGGAGACTAAAAACTCAATCACCTTCTCATACTGTGACAGCTTCATACACTTAATTGAATTGCTTCTGTTTTTCAGTAACTCTATAAATAATAACACATTAAAGATAGTCACAATAATTTATTGTTTAACATACGCAGCTTCTTGCATGAAGTTCTTAAGAAGTCATCATAACTCAGGCATTGGGATTCTTGCATCTGAATTTATAACAAATGAAAAATTAGAAAAATTTTAAATTAGGCCTAATATTTCATGATATTTACGTTAAATATTGTTGTATATTTCCTAATAATGTGTATGTTCTAACAGTGTTATTTATTAAATTTTTATGACCACCTACATAGTTAAAAGTATATGAAACTTTTTTTTAAAGTTTTCAACCTATTTTTGTTTGTACTACATCACATGCTAAGGCACACCCTTCAAACAACCTTGCCATTTGGTTCAAAGAACACCACAAAGTTGTTTTTTCATGTCTTAACAAAACCGTTGTGAAGACCATGAACTAGCACCATTCGTCAACTCTTGACAACCACTTCGGACCGCAATAACCCAGGAACTAGCCCGTTAGAGCCACAACAGTTGCGGTTGTCTGCACAAAGATGAAAAGGTACAGAGTTGATATACCACAACCACGCATGAATAGCAGCCACGTAAACTTTTCCCAGCACTCAAGGCGCTTCCTGTGTTATTTTTAGTAGCCGCTGGAGCTTATATGGGGACACAGTTCCTTTAATCATCACAGTGGACAACAATTCTGTAATAAAAAATGAATGAGTGGCCGACAATAGATTGCGGTGGTCGGTAATACATCGAGCAGGTGTAACAACATTATCTCGTTTATAACTTTAAAAAAATAATTATTGTGATGGCACAAAAAATGGAATTATTATAGCTAAATGAACTGTGGAGCTTCTCAATTTTGAAATTTACTCCAATCTTCTCCCAAAATTGAACAGATGAAGCTGAAAGATTAGGTGGTCGACAACCGATGAATGACAATATCCAAGCTAGTTATAAAAATTGAAGGAGCAAGGTCCTTATACAATGGTTGTCTATCAATATAACAAACTATATTCACATTAGTTTGAAGTTGTCACACAACACCCATTAGGGTTATTGCTGAAAAACCTAGTTCAATATACACTATAATATGATTGAGTGTTACAATACACTCTCAAGCTTTTATAATATACCACATTGTTCAGACGATGTTACAGTACCACAGGAAAGGTGCACTGATAACACCCAATATTTTGAAATTTATTGTTGGTCATCTATTTATAACTAATCAAAATGCTTCTGTTATATGCAAAATTGTGGCTTATCGCAATCTGCACTATGTTAATTATGAGCTGTGTAGTTGCTGTTCTCTCTCATCGTTATGTTATTAATAATAGGCCTAGCAACTCTTTGATGCCTATAAAAAAAAAAAGAATGAATACAAAGAAGGCTGAAGAAATACAAGTTGGTTATACAGTTGCTAAAGTGTATGCTAGGAATTACAACTAGAGTTCCTCTATTAACAATATCATTAAAATATTGGAGAGTAGCTACCCAAACATTACAAGGATATTATGGGATGTTAACTTATTAACAAATCAAAGTGTGATTATTGCCTGTAGCCAGTTTGTGAAAATAGGATAGCAAGTTTACAAACTATATTGTTTATTTTAGTGCGATCAGCTGATATTAAGTTTACTTACTTTTCCATCCTTAATTTTTTCCAGAATAGGAATGAGTGGTGACATTCTTGACACAAGACTGTCTGTGCTAATCTGCTGAAATACTTTAACATAATTTATCAACTGCTGATCTGTACCAATACATGATGTCACTTTTTCCTGAATTGAAGATGGGCACTTTTTTGTATGCACAGCAGGTAGTGGAGGTCTTTGTGGTGACCTAGGAGCGATTGATTCATCTGATTCTGGTGGACAAACTGATTGTTCAAGTTGTGAGCTGGACGGAGATATGTCCGGTGAAAGAGGCTGAGGCGTAAACGTTGAATTTTTTGGTCTTTCTTCAGTATGTGGTAAAGAAGCGATCATGCCATGATCACTGTGGCAACTTTCATCGTCACTACCATATTGAAAAACATCATTCGCTTTTAATTTGAAAGGTTGAAAATTAGGAGTTTGGAAAAATTCTTTCAATCTGTAAAATAAAATTACAAACATTTGTAATAACTTTGATATGTACCATATGCTAACAAAAACCATTGCTATATTAAATCACACAGAAATAATATAGCTAAATGAGGTCATTTGCAAGTAATACAGTATCGATAATCATAACTTCTGTATTTTGGAATACACCCACCTGCATCTATTGAAAGCATTTTTGAGAGTTTTGCCTGATGCAGTATTTTTGAGCAAATATCGACCTTTCCCAATGTCTTCCACAATCATGTATGGCCCAAGCCAGCGCTGTACAAGCTTATCACCTTTTCTAGAATCTCTTGCGCTGTTTCTTAATAATACCATAGTTCCAGGGTCCAGACTCTGTGTATATTTAATTAACCGTTTAAATTAATATGAAACTATTAACTATAGAAAGAAATTTTACAATAGATAAATAGCTACAGGGGAGTCATACAGCATTTTTAGCTAGTGATTGGGGGGGAGGGGGTGGAAATTTTGTAGCATAAAAAAATAACAACCAGCAAATGACATTTTTATGAAGTATGTATGTCAGAAGCTTACCCAGAAAATTTTTGTGAAACCCTTTCAAACTCATCCAAATAATGATGACACTACTGGTTAGAACAGTATCTGGTTATGCCTAATAAAAATGGTGAAGTCATGAATATGCAGCAGTTTATTTTGTTGGATGAAAAATCAGATTGGCTATTTTGTACTGCAATTGAAAGAGCAGAACTGGAAAGTGTTAATTTTGAAGAAGTGTTGGGCAGTTGTAAGCAGACTAACTGTAGAGCAAGGCTTTCTACAATTTTTTATATTTTGCACTGATCATATTTTGTTTCATAAACAAAATTTAATCGGGAAAAAATTTAGTTGGGAAAATTTTAGTCATTAAAAAATTTTAGGGGAGGAGAAACTAAATTTAGGAGTGGAAGGGAAGGGGGGAGAATACCAGGGTTCCCATAGTCTGTATGAAACCCTGATTACTTATCATACTTATGTACACTTACCTTCATCTTTCTTCTTTTGTTATCGTAATCTTTCTTTTGCTTCTGCTGGGATTTTTTAATGCTATCATTGGCATCTGCATAAATGGAATCTCTGAAGGTATTCATTTGTTCTACATATAACTCCATCTTGTTGTCTGTAAAATCATCATCACTCTGGCTTATTTCATTTTCAACAGCTTCCATTTCAATAGGAATTATTGCCTTGCTATAAATTTATTGAATGAAAAATTCACAAAATTTCATAAAAAATTAAATGATGAATAGTGAATTACTCACCGGCAATACATTAGCTCAAAAGGAGTAAACTTGCTTGATTGATGCTGTGAGGTTCTATATGCAAATAGAATTCCATCCAGTTTCTCATCCCAATTAGACTGATTGCTATTGACAACTTTTACTAAAGATCTTTGCAAAGTTTGATTAAATCTTTCAACCATTCCGTTAGCTTGCGGATGGTAAGCAGATGTAATTCTGTGCTCTGTTTTTGTAATTGAAAACAAATATTCATTGACTCGATTAACAAACTCTCTGCCCTGGTCTGAAATTACTACTTTAGCACATCCAAATCTATACAATATAATAAGCACACTCCTATATAACCCAAAATTTACTAAATCAATGATTAAGTAATTATCAGCTAAAATGCAAATATCAAAGCAAATACCTGCAAAACATTTTGAACAGAAATGAAGCAACTGATTTTGCACTCTTGTCTGCCAATGGTTCCGCTTCAGGCCATTTGGAAAAATAATCCACTAAAGTTATTATGTACTTGTTGCCTTTGGAGGTTACTGGAAGAGGACCAACAATGTCTATACCAATCTGAAAAAGTGAAGTTCATGTAATTATATAAGCACTAAGATAAAATCGGAACTCAAGAAGAGCTACCTGATTCCATACTTCTGGTTTTATGGGTATAGGATGGAGGGGTTCTGTTGCCTTTTGGAATTTTGTATCATTTGCACGTTGGCAAGCCTCACATTGGTGTATATATTCTTGAATATCACTCCACATAGTCTTCCAATAAAAACGCTCCCTGATTTTTTTTGATGTTTTATCCCTCCCAAGATGTCCACCTAACCAGTGAATAATATTCATTATGATTTAACAGAGACTTGAAAACAGTATATGTATTTGTCTGATAATACATTTGAATCTTTTCTGAAGTGTTTTTAAACTTCAAGATATCATACTGTGTATAGCTTCTTTATTATCATGTTTTGGTACAAAATTCAGCAAAAAAAAATTACGAAAAGCTCAATGAACTTATGGTCAATACCAATTTACAATTACTTAAACACTAACCCTCCTCCGATCCATGGCAAGACTCCAGTATTCTTTTCTTGTCTTTCCCACTTCTTGGAACTTGCTTCCACTCACTTCCACTTTTCGAGAAATACAGAAGACCATCTTTAACCTTGTAGGGTAGGGAGGGGAGGTGGGGGTGGGGGAGGGGTGAAGAGCAAATTCTGATTATAACCGTACTGCACATGCAGATGTCAATATGCAACACACGGATTGTGTATAAAATAATACATTCGAGCCAGCTCTTTTTTTTTTGGTCTCTTACAGAGCAGAAATGTTTCATGCAAACAAAAAATCATAATATACAGAGCTTAACTTATGTTAAAGACACACCTTGGTCACTTATTTTAAGGGGCTGGCACTCATTTGGTGTAGTTTACAATTAATGGTAAAGGGTCAACGATTTGTCAAGTCCACATTACAAAGAAGCCTAACAAGTTTGTAATTCATTTCCTATGTGTATAATTACAGAGTTTGAAATGAAACTATTTTAAACCAAGTTGATAAAACTAAGTTGCTATCGTCATACAACTTTGATCTAGCTAGCTAGCTAGATTTTTTCTTTACCAAAATGTGTTTGCTATCACAGACCTTAAAATTCTTCGCTTTCCTCCTCAATACTCGCTTTTGGTTTTTGCTGAAACAATCTGGGTATATACCAGAGTACAGAAAATCGTATATGTTATCATAATTCTCCATTCCATCCAGATTCACCGAGCGAATGGCAAAGTTGGTAAGGGTTATACGATGGGTTGATTGAAGATTAAAAATTTTTACTTCAAACATTTTGAAAATGACTGAACAAATAAAAATAAATATATCCAGCTAATTTATAAGAATGACAGTTGTAGTAGTGAATTTTGTCCCCCCTCTAAACTGTCCCCACCCCCTCCAGAAATCACTAGTGACTTTTGTCCCCCTTCAGTGAATAATGAATCCACTCCCCAATAGCTATTCACTTTAGTAGCTAGCTAGGCTGTTCTCAAGGTCTGGCTGTGGCACAACTGTAGCTAAATGGCTAACCAGGCACTAGCTAGTGAATTTTGTACCCCTTCAGTCCCCCTCCGCCAAGATAGCTATTCACTTTAGTGGGCAGTTTTTACTATGGCTGTGGCAGGACTGTAAATGGTATAGTGTGTCCTGTCTATCAGTGTGTCTGCTTAAACATTTAGCCTAAAACTCTGTAAATCAAAAACTATAATCATCCTTACAAAAAATGATATTGTAGCAATCTTTGTATTTTGCTATACCAGTTGACTATCTATTTAACAACTTTTTTTTTTATTATTTATTTATTTTTAACAATTTGATGTAGAGCATACTTGATAGGGCCAACCAGCCAGCTAGGGCAGTTATTTATGTATTACCAAATTATAAGAAGTGTTGCTTCATATGCTATTTTTCCACATAGTAATAAGTTTTTATTAGTTATTGAAAATTAGCAATGTTCAATTATTACTTTTAAGTTATTTTGAGTGGCATTTAGTAGTTCTAGTTAGAGTTGTTATCAAGTTTGTTTCTATTTCTTTTGGTTAGTTTTTAAATCATCAACTGATAGTTTAAGTTTCTTCTACCAATTAAGTTTAGCTACATGTTTAACTATTATAAACTCAATTCAATCATTAGTGAGGCTAAGTTTTGCAGTGGACAGCTACTGACAACTCCCATATCTGGTAAAATCTTCACACAGCTTTTGCCCCTGGGTAAACTGATAAAAAATAGGACACTCATTTGGGAATGTGAATTTGAATTTAAAATATCATAATTGTCCAGAGTTGACCATGTATTGCTATGTCTGGCTGGTAAAGGACTTAGCTATTTACGACAGATTAAACAATATAAATTTAATACTGTACAGTAAGATTCAAGATATTGTAAAATTTGTAAATTGTATAATGTGTATGGCTATTGAGTTAGTAGTGGTGAAATTCTATTCTACTTCATAACTATATTTTAATATGAACAAATGATGAAGGAGTGAGCTTAACTAGCTAGACAATGAAGTTACCAGTTGATCCACCAATAAGCAAATAGACTTGAAAATAGTGCCTGGCACACCCAGTTCATCGCCAATAACTAATAGACTTGGATGTGGCACCCGGGAGCTCCCTCAATAATTGGAAAACGAGCCTGCGGAAAGGCAGGGTTGAACTTAAAGAAGATTGGTACAGTCCAGCGTCACCAGCCGCAGTTGATTTGCTCGAAGTGTGATTTATGAAGGTGGAGAGAGAGGGGGGGACATTATTCACCAGGGGGGACAAAATTCACTAGTGAGAACTGTCCGGCCGGACATAATTCACTAGTGAATTTTGTCCGGGGGGACATAATTCAAGGGGGGACAGTATTCACTGCGACAACGGTAAAGGGGATTCAATGCCATAGTAACCACTCCCCTCAACTGTTTGAATTGAAAAAGAAGCAACAAAATCAAGTCACGTTATTTAAAATTTTCTTTGTGATATTCTTAATAGTAGTTGTAACGCACAATACTTTCACACAACTGAACATACCTACGCAAGACTTACCTTCGTGGTTCGTCTAGTGGACAATGAATTGTCAAGTAAATGCTGTTGAGTAGTGCTATAACTGTGACAAATAGTGTATTAACTTACCACCGCCACTAACTCGAATAGAAATGGAGCTCCCAGCACCCGCAAAACAATTCAAAGCGGTAAACAATTCAATTTCTAAGGTGATACGGGTAATGGTCGCTAAACCAGAGGATTCTGTTTAGTGAAGTTTGGGACGGGGTCGAACGCCGAGCGAACACAAAAATACGGAGGGTCAAAGTACAAAATGACATACATACGTCCAAACATATATATAAACTAGTGGTGTGCTTGAGCACAAATGGCGAGCGAGCCTGATGTTAGGTAACATAAAACTAAGTATTGTTACTATGTTTTAGCTTAGTTCATGCAAACACTATAATAGCAGTTATGACCTTTTATTTCAGCAAACAAATACAAAATCACTCTTTTACCTGATTAATGGTAACTTTTGTAGTATCAAACATCAACCATTCTGATAATCTCAATCACCAGTAACTCTTGAACAAGCTCTCAGCTACGATCTAAAAATAAACCGGTGTTATTATTTGTAATTTTAGCCAACAAATATGGAATTACTACTTACATCATTCTTGAGTATTGATAACTTCTGATTGAAGTTACTTTGACCATCTGAATTACCTTGAATTCTTGACAACAAGCTCTCACCCACAAAAACAAAAACAATCAATTTTAGCACACAAATACAAAATTATTTTCTTACCTCATTTTCTTGAGCAGTGGTAACTTTTGTAGTACCAAATTTGAGCCTATCTGACTATTTGAATTTACCAGTCACTGTTGACAAGCTCTTAGCTACAAAAAGAAAGGCCAGAGTTAATTTTGCATATTTAGCTAACAAATATGGAATTAGGTACTAACCTCAGCTTCCCTCGAGAAGTAGTAGCTTCCTTAGCATTAATACTACGGCATTCTGACTACTAACAGCTCTTGACAACCAACAACCGGCACTCCGTATCCCCCCCATAAAACGGCGAAGTTTTGAAATTAAGTCTGGTAAAGGGTCTTCAATGCCATAGTAACCTGTCGAATCAACTTTTTGTTTCTTGAAAAGCAAGCATTTTCGAAGGAATTTTCTCACACTTTGGAGCTTAAGTATAAAGTAAAGCTTGCTTAATCCTGTAGTTTCAGAATAAACTGGGGTCAAGCCTAAAAAGCCGTGTTTTTTGGAGAAAAGAGTTCCCCGCGCGCGCGTTTAAAGGGCATACGTACCATCCCTCATACATATATACATATAACATATACCCGATTTTGCATTATCCACCCCTAATACTGTCTCGCTCGCTACGCTCGCTCGCCAATAAATAAATAAACAAACATCCCCGATTTTTTTCATTTTTACCCCTGTAAGTGTTTCGCTCGCTACTCTCGCTCGCCGATAACATATACCCGATTTTGCATTATCCACCCCTAATACTGTCTCGCTAGCTACGCTCGCTCGCCAATAAATATAGCGAAATCTCGATTGCGTTACCCCTGAGAGTGTCTCGCGAGCTTCGCTCGCTCGCCAATTACGTAAGTTAGGTAAAGCGTTCACAGTTCCAGTATTTTTCAATTAACGAGCGCGGAGAATCCTGCCGCACTGCCTTACGCAACTTTGTTTCAACCAAAACGTTCACAGCTACTCTCTTTTTGAAACATTTGTGAAGTCTTTGTCAAGCTGCGCTTCTTTGCCACTGCTTTCGAAGTTTATTCAGGTAATTCTGTTAGTTCAGTCCGGGATCAGAGACTTTAGATTCTCTGATGCTAACTGAGAATGGAAAGGGTTCCTACAGTTAGATGTAATTTCTGTCCTATTTTTCTGTAAAAAGAGTCTGCTCGCTCGCCATGCATTTGCGCTGTTCGAGCGCACCACTAGTTAATTGTTAAATAGACAGTAGAAGGGTAATTGTTTTATTACCGGCAATGCTACTAAGCACGTTCGATTCTATTGAGCAGGGATTGAAAGAATGCACTATGAACTTCCGATCGTTCCTCCACGTAGAACTAATGTACTTTGACCGTGGACTTTCACACACAAAATTGTAAGTCGACAAGTTTACGTCAGATAAAAAATCGCTCACGGGAATGAGTACGGCGTCATTGGCAGGGAGATTAATTTATTGAATGTCTGCCCCTAAGTTGGCTGTAGATATGGGCATTTTGCAAGCTTCACTCCTCCTATTAGTAATTTCTAATGTGCAAGGTAAGTGTTTGGACTAGTCTTCATGACATATCAAGCATTGGTGAATGTTCCAGGAAATTATATGTTCGAAAGATATTGATATTGAGAAATTGAAGATACAGTTGAAGAGGAATCCTGACCTCATCAAAATGTTTCATGAAAGAAATCATACAATATTTAAAAGATAATCAAAATCTTGGAACTAGCATTGAATGAACAACATAAGTATTAGCAAAAGTCTTTTCAGCGAGATTATCAAGTTCAAACTTGTGCCTACAGTTCCAGAAACCACAGTTACTGCTGAACGTTTCTGTTCTGCTCTTCATCGTTTGAAAACATTTTAGTGTTCTTACATATACACAAAAATGGCACAGACAAATTTGACCCTATTAGCATTGCACATGTATTTATAAAAGATAATAAATAATAAAGAAATTTTACTTTGGCAATTTTTCTTTGTTGTTTTTTGATCACTATTGACATTAATTTTATGTTGTTGATCATATAGATTCAATATTTATACAATTGATGAACATCAAAGGTAGTTAACTATAATAAATAACTACATTCAGGCCTGTTAACTTCCTGCTTAGCAGGTAGATTAAATTTTGAGTCTACTAATCTAAATTTACTGTTTGCCTCAATGTGGTATATTTTGAAACCTGAAAGATATTAAATTATTGAAAGATGTGTTTGTGTCGACATAAGTGGAAAAAAAGGTATAAGAAGCAAATTTATAATGTCTTCCACCTTTCTATTATTTTAATCATCACTGTTCCAAAAAATAATTCCCGTATAGCGTCACAACAAGCGTTCATTCTTCATAACAAAATACAAGCTGATCTAAAGTCGATTAAATTCATTAAAGAAGGTTTCAAGTGGTAAAATTAAACAAGTGTCCTACAGATATGTCTACTTTTCATTCTTCTAAGCCAAAAAAAAGGTATGCATAATAAAATTTAAAAATTACTATTGCATCCTATGTGTTGTTCGTTTTTAGTAATTACAAGTCTAACAACAGAATCTGACAATGCAGCTGAACATGAGAGAGACCATCGTGAGGAAGGTGAAAGTAGTAGGAATGGACATAGTAGGACATCTACAGGTACGAGTGACTCAGTCAAACTTGTAATAATAGATACGCCCCTATGGTTTATAATACTCTTTTAATGTACTCAACTGGACACAAACATATACCTCTTAATATGTCCTTATATATCTATATTGTCAAAAATATCTTGCAAATTTTTAAGATTATATTCTAGCAGTAATTGGCGAGCGAGCGTAGCGAGCGAGACACTCACAGGGGTAACACAATCGAAAATCGGGGATGTTTATTTATTGGCGAGCGAGCGTAGCGAGCGAGACAGTATTAGGGGTGGATAATGCAAAATCGGGTATATGTTATATGTATACAGTCGAACCTCCCTACAACGGGACTCCGAGAAGCGGTCAGACTCTCAACAACGGTCAGACCGTTGGGAACGGAGTATTTTCTGCATGTATGTAATGGATTTTTTGACTCCAAGTAACGGTTGACTCTCTACTCCGGACAACGGCCAAGTTGTGTGCCCCAAAATGTAATGTCTTATACAAAATTTACTTCTTGGGACGGCCAGTTAGCCACACCCAACTTATTGATGCCTCCATTTTGCCTAGCCTTTTAATTTTAGCTTGTCACGCCTAACTAATTTATGACTTGTGTGCCTTTCAATTTAATAAAAGACATAAAACTAAATGAATGCTAATACTAATTGTACATTCATTACTATTATTAACTAGTTCTCTCATTCGGCAGACATAAACAGGTGGGCCGAACACGCGGTAGATACAGGGCACTTCCAGCCGCCATAACCGGCGCCTTTGTTCACTCTCTCTGGACCACAGCGTGTGCTATCTACTGGATCCACGTCAACATGCGAATCAGAGGAAACTTGAATTGAATTCTGGACATTGAGTGAAAAAGAGGAGCCCTGGACTGATCCATAGACAGATCCATTTAAAAGAAGCTTGTTGCTTTTACCTTTAATGTCCTTTGGGTTTGCCCCAGAGGAAATCAAAGACTTTCTCTCCTTTAAGAGAATACTCTCAGAGTTTCTCTAAGCTAAACTTACGTTCCCATATATTTACAAATTCTGTGCATCTTCACTTGCACATACAGTTTCTCTTCTCTTTACTGTCATTATGGCATCCCATTCCATTCCAGCTGACTGGAAGGTACACAAATTATTTCCTCTCCACAAGAAAGGAAGTGTATCTGAAGTTAGCAACTACAGGCCTATTTCTCTCCTAAACATTCTTCATAAAGTACTAGAATTAATAGTCTACTCTAAGATAATAGATTTTATATATCCAAAAATTTCAAAGACACAATTTGGTTTTATCAGAAATAGATCCACTCTTCAACAACTTCTTCTATCTTAGCTATACTTCAGTTTTCAATTCTGTGGAGTCAAAGCGACACACAGAAATTGTTTCTTGATTTTACCAAAGCCTGTGATTCAGTCCCCCACAATGAACTTCTGTATAAACTTTGGCTAACTGGCATTACTGGTCCTCTTTGGTTACTTTTCAAAGATTACTAACAAAATAGAAAGCATTTTGTTGAGGTTGAAGGGTGTAAATCTGACTTACTTCCTGTCAAATCAGGTTTACCTCAAGGTAGTGTACTTGGACCTCTGCTTTTTCTTATTTATGTTAACGACATACCGTCTCTCTGCTCTTTTTCGTCTGTGTTTTTATTTGCTGATGATGCCAAACTTATTGCCTCTCTAAACTCTGCAAGTGAGAATTTAGCTCTTCAAAAGGATCTTGACAATTTATTGTCATGGTGTCAATCTTGAAAACTTTCTTTAAATACTTCTAAATGTGCATACATGAACGTCTCCCTATCATAATCTACTAACAACAATTACACCATCGGTAATGATACAATTAAAACAGTGACTCAACAGAAAGAGTTAGGCAATTTAATCTGTGATATAGTTTATCTTGGTCTGTCCACATCAAAGAAATATGCAGCAAAGCTTATCGGTCTCTGTATTTAATTAGGCGAACAATTCCTTGCACATCACCCATTAACATTAAGAAGTCCCTCTATCTATCACTTGTAAAGATCTCAGCTGACCTACTGTTCCCAGCTATGGTTTCCCAACAAAATACAAGACATTATCTTATTGGAAAGAGTTCAACGGCTGCAACTAAATACATTTTAAATAATTATAATATTTCTTACAAATTCATCTCAATATTTTACCACTAATGTACTACCTACAATTACTAGACCTATTATTTTTTGTTAAATGTCTTAAGAATCCGTCTGATTCATTTAATGTATGTAATCACGTCACTTTTCATTCTGGGTCCACAAGATCTTCATCTAATCCAAAAAACTCCGAAATAAGGTCAAACTCTCTACAAAGGCCAAAGGGTTCGTCCCCATGCATGGCTGTTGTTCGGAGGTTCGACTGTATATGTATGTGGGATGGTACGTATGCCCCTTAAACGCACGCGCGGGCAACGTTTTTCTCCAAAAAACACGGCTTTTTAGGCTTGACCCCAGTTTATTCTGAAACTACAGGATTAAGCAAGCCTTACTTTATACTTAAGCTCCAAAGTGTGAGAAAATTCCTGCGAAAATGCTTGCTTTTCAAGAAACAAAGTTGATTCGACCGGTTACTATGGCAGTGAAGACCCTTTTCCAGACTTAATTTCAAAACTTCGCCGTTTTATGGGGGGGATACGGAGTGCCGGTTGTTGGTTGTCAAGAGCTGTTGGTAGTCAGAATGCCGCAGTATTAATGCTAAGGAAGCTACTATACTTCTCGAGGGAAGCTGAGGTAAGTAGTAATTCCATATTTGTTAGCTAAATATGCAAAATCACTCTGGCCTTTCTTTTTTGTAGCTAAGAGCTTGTCAACAGTGACTGGAGCAGCCCCACCCCTCAACTACAGGCTAGCTCTGTGGACTGATTTAGCTGTAGGTGCTAATGGACCACCTATTCACTAATTAGCGTACCTTCACTGCATTCACACAAACAATTATTCTATTCTAACATTACCTTTCTCATGCACCTGCCCTTATCTTATACAATCCCCATTCCATTCCACTCACATATATACTTGTAACACTCTCATTCTATTCAGTTCTTTAACTCCCTCATTTTTTCCTTTACTATTTTGTGTTTTCCTTTTCTTATCTGTTATACTTAAGCTTGTCCATACTTTTTATAGTTCTTGCTTGCTTTTGTGTATCATTTATTCTGTTTTGTTTTATGTTCTGTAATTGTACTTTGTTCTCTGGTTCTGTATCATTTTGTTTGAATTTGAGACTGAGTACTGATAGGGATCTTGAGCATACTGGGAATAGTGGATAGGCCTTAGTCAGTGTGTTTAAGCCTGGAGATATTTTGTCTTTTTCCCTTAGTTTTAGTTAGTAGTCTTTGCGTGATAGTTTGGCTGAGTTTTTATAGCTTTACCCAATTGTCGTGTGCTACTACATAATTGGTCCTTCGAGCCGGATCTGTGCTTGACTCTATCTTGCCAGATTCCAACAGCAAACAACAGTCACTTCTAGCTCTCTAGCTAATTCTCAGCTTCTAGTTAGCAAGGCAACTGTTCCTAGTTTGAGTTTGATTATTTGTAGTTTTCTATCATTGTCTAATTGTGCCATGGACAAAGAAGAAGTACCTTCTCTCAAAACCTTGCGAAGCAACCGAAAGCAGATGGAGAAAACCACCAAAAGCTTGGGAAGACAGTTGAAGACACTCCTTAAGCGGGACATCAACAAAGTCGATACTGGCAAGCTTCAACAGCTAAAAACTTCTATTGATGAAGTGGCCGACAACATTCAGAGAGAGAGAACAATTATGACAACTTACTATGATGAAGAACCTAGCATTGCTGATGATGATAAAGCCTATGATGATATCTACGATCTGACTTTGGAAATTGTTGAAAATACCAATGAACTAATTTCAAAGAATCTCTTTTACAAGCTGGCAACTGAAGTGGATGGTGATGTACATGCCCTTGAAGTCTCTATGGAGGCAGACTCAGAAGCTACTCATTCAGAGGACATTGCTAGTCTCAGTGGCAAGATCGACAAGCTTTCAGTCTACAGTTGCCATGTTACTGAGTTGGAAGATGTTCGCAAAGCATTTCGAACTCGTTATTTAAAGATGAAACGGGAAATGGAGTCTCGTGTACGCTCCAAAGCTGTTCCTCTAGCCTCATTACCCAGCTCTGATAGTGACACTCACTCATCTATCTCTTCACCTGCTACGCCTAGGTCTGGTGGGAACATTCGGTTACCAAAGATTGAGCTACCTACCTTTGATGGCAAACAAATACATTGGCCAGTCTTCTGGGAGCGCTTCTCAACAGCTGTGGATAAGAATCCAGATCTGAACGACGAAGAAAAACTATCTTACTTACGTTCTTCTATGAAGAGCAAACTAGCTCAAGACATTGTGTCCCCTCCTACTGGTGATACTCATACATATAGCACTCTGCTCCAATTGCTAAAAGATGCCTTTGATGACAAGAGGGAGATACACCGTAAACACATCAAGGCTTTGAGTGACACCAAAGGCTATCGACACAACTATGACGATCTCATGAAGCTCAGTGCACACTGGGAGAAACATGTTACTGGACTAAAAGCTACCGGGCAATATGCAGCAGATTGCATTCTTACTTCAATGGCAGTTCTCTGTATGCCAGACAAGACTTACGCTGAATGGTCCAAGTACACGGCAGATTATGAAGACATCCCTCCTGTACCAGTATTTCAGAAATTCCTGAAGGAACAAGTCAAGTCTCTGAGAAAGAGTGACAGTGATCCAAGTTCTCACGATGACAATCCATTCGCAACCTCTGCATTTCCTCCGAAGAAGAAGCCTTTCAGAGCAGCCTTCAACCTTGTAGAGAAGTCATCTCAGTGTGATCTTTGTAATAGTAATCCTCATCCTTTGTATCATTGTGTTGTTTTTAAGAATGCAGGTGCTGAGGAGCGGTTTGAAATGGCTAAGCGTCTCCGGAAATGTACCAATTGCCTTTCTGCTGAACATCGCACCAAGGACTGTCCCTCCAGCAATAGATGTAGTCGATGTGACTGCAAGCATCACTCTATGCTCCATAAGGATAAGAGCCCAGTACACCAAAGCAAACCCGCTGCCACTGATCCTGTTCCACAGCACGAGTCTCCCCCATTGCAGAATGAACCTAAACCTCAGCAGTCTACCTCTGTCCAAATGGCTCTAGCTACCATGGAGGAAGACGACCTGCCCACTCTGCAAATGACTGCCCAAGTGATTGTGCGAGCAGATAATGGGAATCGAATGAAGATACGTGTCCTGATTGATACTGGAGCTACTTCATCCTTGCTAGCCACAAGAGTTGCCACTCGACTGGGTTTGCCAAAGACAAAGACAACCACTATACTGAAAGGAGCACAAGGATGTCCACTGAAGCCAAGTCGTATGAAGACATCCTTTGAGGTGGAGAACAAGTATCAACCGTCCAATCCTATCAGTGTGAAAGCATATCTCGTGGACAAGGTGTCAGATGAGTTACCTATTAGTCCAGTGTTGGGTGCAAACAAGTGGGAATTCATAAAAGGTTTAGACTTAGCTGATCCTTTATTTGACAAGCCAGGGAAAATAGATGCTATTTTTGGCTCTAATGTTCTTAAGAGAATTATTCTTCCTAGTACAGTTGCAGGTGGCGACAAAGAACCTATGGCCTTCCAAACAGTCTTTGGCTGGGCTATCACTGGTGAATGTGAAGGAGCTCAGTCCAACAATTCCATTCACCTTCATGTGACCTGTGAACCTGAGGAAGACTTGGACCAGCTCTTGAAGAAGTTCGGGGAGGTGGAACAAGTGCCAACTTCCTTGGATAGCTCTCTCAATGCTGAAGAAAAGCAAGCAGTGGAGACTTTCCGTGACTCAGTACACCAACAGCCAGATGGCCGATATGAAGTTGCTCTACCCCGCAAGATCCAATCTCACAAGTTAGGCGAATCTCGAGACACAGCATGCCGAAGGTTATACTCTATGGAGAAATCACTAACCAAACGGGGGGACTGGCCAGTTTTCCGAGATGCAGTGCTGGACTATCTTCATCAAGACCATGCAGAGAGAATTACTTCTGAGGTAGTGAGTGTGGGTGAGAAACAGTGTTATTATTTGCCCATGCATGCTGTAACCAAGCAGAGCTCTACCACAACCAAAGTACGCATAGTCTTTGATGCTTCAGCAAAGACAACTAATGGTAAATCTCTCAATAGCATTCTATCTTCAGGGCCTAATGTATACAGCCATATTGTGCAACAAATACTTCGCTTTCGCATACATCGTGTTGCTATGACTGCAGATATATCCCAGATGTTTAGGCAAATCCTAATTGCTGAGAAAGATAGAGATTTACATCGATTTGTTTTCCGTTCCTCACCTGATGAACCTGTAAGTGACTACAGAATGAAACGTTTGACTTTTGGGGTCACTAGCTCACCTTACCTTGCTACCGAAACATTACGACAAGTAGCTAAAGATCATTACTCTGAGTTTCCGACAGCAGCTGAAATAGTAATGACTGACTTTTATGTCGATGATTTGCTTTCTGGTACTGACACAGTAGAATCAGCATTACAACTACGTCCTCAACTTAATAAACTGCTGGAAAAAGGGAGATTTTTGCTTAGGAAGTGGAGATCTAATTCTCAAAAACTTCTTGAGTCTATTCCTGATGAGTTGAAAGAAAAGGAGCCTGTAATGGAGTTTGTGTCCCATGATGACTGTCCCAAAACATTAGGGCTACACTGGAACACACTGAAAGATGACATGTATGTTTCTATTCCAAAGATTGAGTACCATGGTAAACTAACCAAGAGAGAACTAGTCTCCAATATAGCTAAGGTCTATGATGTCATGGGGTGGCTTTCACCTGTAATTCTGTTTGCTAAATCATTACTTCAGCAGGTGTGGGAGTCCAGAGTTGATTGGGATGATTCTGTACCTGGCGATATCTTAGCCGATTGGTCGAGATGGGTTTCTGAACTTCCTGTCCTGTCTCATCGATGTATTCCACGTTGTTATACTGACCCCAGCAAGGAGATCAGCTCCAGACAAATCCATGGCTTTTCTGATGCCTCTGAGAAGGGATTTGGAGCTGTTGTGTACCTTCGAACCTTCTACTTTGACTCAAGTGTCACAGTATCTCTGGTAATCTCTAAAACTAGAGTAGCTCCTATTAAGAGGCTTACTATACCCAAGTTAGAGTTAGCAGGTGCTTTGCTCTTAGCTGAATTAATGGAAACTGTGAGAGTAGCATTGAAACTGGTTATTTCTCAGATATATGCTTGGTCAGATTCTCAAATAGTCTTGGCGTGGTTAGATGGAAATCCCAGAAAACTTCCCACCTATGTAGCCAATAGAGTGTCTCAAATCCTTGATCTTATGCCAGCTTCCACATGGAGATATGTTCCCAGTAGTCAAAACCCAGCAGACTGTGCCTCTAGGGGTGTGTTACCCTCTGCATTACTCGAGCATGACTTATGGTGGGATGGTCCAGCTTGGTTGCTGAATGAACCCTCTACATGGCCTGTCATTCCAAATACTCATAGTCAACAGGAAACTGCGCCAGAAATACACATCCTAACAGTTCAAGTCGAGAAATTCGATCTTGTATCTCGGTATTCTAGTGTCACTCAATTAAAACGTATCATTGCCTTCATCTATCGCTTCTACAGAGCTTGTCAGAAAAAGAACAGAACGTGGTCAGATCATTCATTATCACCTCTTGAACTTAACCACTCACTCAATGTTATTGTTTATCTATCCCAATGTGTGTTTTTTCCCAGTGAAGTGTTGTGCTTGCAGGCAGAAAAGGAGCTACCTACAGGGAGCAACCTGAGATGTCTCAATCCCTTCTTGGACTCTAACAAGCTCATGCGAGTAGGAGGAAGACTTCGCCATTCACGTCTTGGATATAATCATCGGCATCCTTTCATTCTACATGGCAAGGATCACCTCTCACACCTGATTCTGCGCGAGATACATGAAACACACCTTCATGCTGGTCCACAGCAAATGATTGCAGTAGCAAGTAGAGACTTTCACATTCTGTCCTGCAAAAGAGTGGCCAAGACTATCTATCGTGGATGTGTGACGTGCCAGAAACAAAGGGCCACAACTTATCACCAGCTCATGGGTCAGCTGCCAGCTGCTCGAGTTACTCCTGGACCTCCTTTCATTGACACAGGTGTTGATTATGCTGGGCCAGTTACTTTGAAGCTGGGGCGTGTCAGGAAGCCGGCGTATGTGAAGGCTTACATTTGTATTTTTGTCAGTTTCACAGTGAAAGCAGTGCATTTGGAGTTAGTGACAGACTTGACAGCTAATGCCTTTATTGCAGCTCTTCGCAGATTTATTGCTAGACGTGGTCAACCTAGAATGATACATTCGGACCATGGGTCAAATTTTGTTCGAGCCAACCGAGACCTTCGTGAGCTGACATATGCCCTCAATAAACGTGACATATCTGATGCCATCGTCAAGTTTTGCTCCAACAATGGAGTGCAGTGGACCTTTATTCCAGAACGTTCTCCAAATTTCGGCGGCCTTTGGGAGTCAACAGTGAAATCTACTAAGAAACACCTCTCATCTACTACCAAGGGATATTCATTAACTTATGAAGAATATTCCACAGTTCTGGCACAAGTCGAAGCTGTGTTGAACAGCCGTCCTTTGATACCAGCTGACAGTCAAGACTTAACAGGATTGGAACCTCTCACCCCTGGACACTTTTTGATTGGACAACCAATTACGGCCTTGTCTGATAAAGACTTCACAAACACGGAACGCAAGTTGAACAGAAGATGGAACCTTGTACAGTCAATAACCCAAGAGTTTTGGAAGAGATGGTCTCAAGAATATCTGAACATTATCAATCGCTATCAGAAGTGGGTCAAGCCTCGCAGAAATATCAAGATAGGAGATGTTGTTCTTGTAAAAGACCAGACTGTATTCCAGTGTAAATGGCCACTAGGACGAGTCACTCAAGTCTACCCGGGACAAGATGGCTTTGTTCGAGTAGTAGATGTCCGGACCGACAAGGGAACGTACCGAAGACCAGTTTCGAAACTGTCACTGCTCCTATGTGAAACAGAAGCCACTCCTACAGAGATGCCTTCGGGAGGGAATATGGAGCAGCCCCACCCCTCAACTACAGGCTAGCTCTGTGGACTGATTTAGCTGTAGGTGCTAATGGACCACCTATTCACTAATTAGCGTACCTTCACTGCATTCACACTAACAATTATTCTATTCTAACATTACCTTTCTCATGCCTGCCCTTATCTTATACAATCCCCATTCCATATATACTTGTAACACTCTCATTCTATTCAGTTCTTTAACTCCCTCATTTTTTCCTTTACTATTTTGTGTTTTCCTTTTCTTATCTGTTATACTTAAGCTTGTCCATACTTTTTATAGTTCTTGCTTGCTTTTGTGTATCATTCATTTTGTTTTGTTTTATGTTCTGTAATTGTACTTTGTTCTCTAGTTCTGTATCATTTTGTTTGAATTTGAGACTGAGTACTGATAGGGATCTTGAGCATACTGGGAATAGTGGATAGGCCTTAGTCAGTGTGTTTAAGTCTGGAGATATTTTGTCTTTTTCCCTTAGTTTTAGTTAGTAGTCTTTGCGTGATAGTTTGGCTGAGTTTTTATAGCTTTACCCAATTGTCGTGTGCTACTACAGTGACTGGTAAATTTAAATAGTCAGATTGGCTCAAATTTGGTACTACAAAAGTTACCACTGCTCAAGGAAATGAGGTAAGAAAATAATTTTGTATTTGTGTGCTAAAATCTATTGTTTTTGTTTTTGTAGGTGAGAGCTTGTTGTCAAGGATTCAAGGTAATTCAGATGGTCAAAGTAACTTCAATCAGAAGTTATCAATACTCAAGAATGATGTAAGTAGTAATTCCATATTTGTTGGCTAAAATTACAAATAATAACACCGGTTTATTTTGTTATCGTAGCTGAGGAACAAGAGTTACTGGTGATTGAGATTATCAGAATGGTTGATGTTTGATACTACAGAAGTTACCATTAATCAGGTAAGAGAGTGATTTTGTATTTGTTTGCTGGAATAAAAGGTCATAACTGCTATTATAGTGTTTGCATGAACTAAGCTAAAACATAGTAACAATACTTAGTTTTATGTTACCTAACATCAGGCTCGCTCGCCATTTGTGCTGAAGCACACCACTAGTTTATTTGTATATATGTATGGACGTACGTAAGGCATTTTTGTACTTTGACCCTCGCGTTTTTGTGTTAGTTCGGTTGTCGACCCCGTCCCAAATTGCACTAAACAGAATCCTCTGGTTTATCGATCAGTACCCGTATCACCCTAGAAATTGAATTGTTTACCGTTTTGAATTCTTTTGCCGGTACAGTTAAACTTGACAACTTAAGGGACTTCCATTTCTATTCGAGTTAGTGGCGGTGGTAAGTCAATGCGCTCTTTGTCATGGTTATAAGCCGTGCGCAACAGTATTTACTTGAAAATACATTGTCCACTAGACTACTGCGAAGTCTGTGTAGGTGCATGTCCAGTTGTGTCAAAGCATTGTGTGTTACAACCACTACTTAGCTAAAGAATATCACAAAGAAAACTTTTAAATAACGTGTATTGTTTTGTTGTTGTTTTTTCCTTCACTTCAAGCAGTTGCAGAGAGTTGTTACTATGGCACTGAAATCCCTTTACCCTGTATGCTAAATTTAAAAACTGGACCTTATTTTCAGTAGCTTCAGTGTTAGAAGTCAATAAAAATAGTATAGTCTTTAGGCTCGCTCGCCATTTGTGCTCAAGCACACCACTAGTTTATTTATTTATTTGTATATATGTATGGACGTATGTATGTCATTTTGTACTTTGACCCTCGCGTTTTTGTGTTAGTTATGTGATCGACCCCGTCCCAAATTGCACTAAACAGAATCCTCTGGTTTAACGATCAGTACCCGTATCACCCTAGAAATTGAATTGTTTACCGTTTTGAATTCTTTTGCGGGTGCAGTTAAAACTTGAAAACTTAAGGGGACTTCCATTTCTATTAAGTTAGTGGCGGTGGTAAGTCAATGCGCTCTTTGTCATGGTTATAAGCCGTGCGCAACAGTATTTACTTGAAAATACATTGTCCACTAGACTACTGCGAAGTAAGTCTGTGTAGGTGCATGTCCAGTTGTGTCAAAGCATTGTGTGTTACAACCACTACTTAGCTAAAGAATATCACAAAGAGAACTTTTAAATAACGTGTATTGTTTTGTTGTTGTTTTTTTTTCCTTCAATTCAAGCAGTTGCAGAGTGTTAGTTGTTACTATGGCACTGAAATCCCTTTACCCTGTATGCTAAATAAACAAACCGGACCTTATTTTCAGTAGCTTTAGTGTTAGAAGTCAAAATCATTCATATAAAAATATTATAGTCTTTAGGCTCGCTCGCCATTTGTGCTCAAGCACATCACTAGTATTGATACTTTTGTAATTGTTCACCCTGTTATTGTTTTTGCTTTTGTTTTATGTCCATCTAGACAATGAAATAGGACATGCACTCATGCACTCCCTCCACGCAGCTCTACCTGATGCCAGTGTTATTAGAACCCATATATAACAGACTCTCTCGTGCCCTGGATGAGACTAATTTCTTTTCTACCAGACCACACGTTATGTCTAACTACACAGTGATAGGATCTCCCTCCTTCTCTGACATTACCAGGATAGTGGATGCTATTCAGGTGACAGATGAACACTCTTCTTGTTGAGCTGTCAGTATGTATTGAATCTTCTCTTGAATTATTTCTTGTGTAGGCCTCAATTTTAGACGGAGTGAATAGTGTTACATTTCTAAGTCAAGAGTATTTAAACTTATGCAGTAAGTTAAACAAGATAATCTACTATGTCAGGTAATAACAAGTTATTTAACATTAATTTTTAACTAAACTGCAAAATGTCAAAAACCACTTTGCAGTCAATTGATATCAGCCAACAACAATGTAAGATATACTTTAATTAGCTACTTGGAATGCATTTTCATACATTTGCAGCAATTATGCATTGGTAATGAAGAAGACGTTTTGGCACTTCCGTCAGCTGAGGTGAGCAAACCTTTCCCACATAGTAAATATGTTCATCACATTTTGTGTCTATGAATAGGATATTTAAATTGCAGATTTGAAAGATAAAACTGAACAGCTTAGAAGAGAGGCAGACAAATTTGACAGTAAGTACAACAGCATGTGTCAGTTATTGTGATGGAGCAATGAGTATGATTTTTAAGATTATGATGAAATAACTTATAGATAAATAGATACTGTTGTGGTATGATACAGTAGCGAGATAATAAGTTCATTTCACTGTTTTACAGATGACAGTATTCTTCTTCGCTCTGAGATGGGGTGCCATTGTTTCACAGCTGAAGAAACAGAAAAGCTTGAACGTCAAGACTTTTCACTATCATGAAACAACAGTGAAAGAGGCTGAAGAAATTTAAGAAACTTTAAGTGATGAGCTGGAGGCAAAAAATGTGTCACTGAAGGATACTCTAAGAACATACAATCTGTGTTACTCATGCATACTGGAACAGTCAAAGGCAAGTCCATCCCAGGATAGAGTGGTCTAATTTGACTTGTTCTGGGATAAAGATTGATTATAAATTACATATTCTTTTTATAAATATGCAGAATGGAAAAGTTACCTTTGAATCTATTCAGGATTTCATGCTGAGTGAAATATTTGCCAAATTTTTGAAAGTTGGAGGATTTCCTGAGGATCTCGATGGAGATAAACTGCTACAAGATTACCCTGTGGAGAGAGATATGTATATTGAGCACTTGAAGATTCTCAAGAATCGAGAGTAGCCACTAATTTATATACAGCCCACTAAACTTTATTGTATTTAGCTATATATTATCTTAATATTATATTTAGAGGGAATCACTACCAAAAAACACAAAAAGTTAAAACACCAAACATTTCAGCTACGGACTGTAGCCTTCATCATTGGTAATGATTCAAAAAAAAAGAAAAAGATTTATATATTATCGTGTACTAGTGCTCTATATATTTATTCTGTATTTATGCTGTATTTAATCTCTATTGTATTTATCATGTACTAGTACCAAAAACTAACTTGTGAATATTATTAGCATTACATAAGTACATGTAGTCTTGGCTAGAGCAAGTGTGATAATCTGTTTCCGTTATTTCCAAATTATATATTTCCACAAAAACACAGTGTGGGGATGCCCAGTGAAGAGATTCTACTTAAGTCAGTTCTTTCTTTAATTCAAAGATAAGAATCTCTTCATGATGTCTATGTGAGGTAGCAGAAATGACCATTCACCCAGTACACAAGCCCACAAGCAAATTTTTAAGACTATATGGTCATATCATAAACACTAAATTGAAAATAATAGTTGAAGTAAGTAATACTTTGCTTAATATGTTTAATGACTCCGCTCATGTTTAATGACTCCGCTCCGTTGGAGGCAATAATGGAAACGTTAGCTAAATGACACAAAGTTTCTTGATGCTAGTCTGCCTGCACGTAAGTCACCCTACAGAAGGCATGCCCACCAGTTTTATTCAGCTGAGAATTAATTTTCTGGGTCAATAGACAGTCTCTAACATTTTCTTCAAATTTGACCAGACCCGTAGCGAAGTGGCTAGGTGATTAGCCCCATCTACGCACCTCCAAGGTGCTCTTCGCTTAGCTGGGGGAGGCTATTTGTAGGGTAGTAGATATGCCTATGGCTACAATCCCCAGTCTGGAACGCAGTAATTAACACCAATTAATGCTTCCGTTGCTGCACCATAATACATGGCGATCTGGACGCTCCTATAAAAGATAGCAGCCCTTATCTTGTCTGCTCAGTCTCTTAGAATTGAGAAGATGAACACATCTGAGCTTCTCCTCATGGTGGTGGTAGTTTTGGCTCTTGCACTGAAGTAAGACCCTCAGAGAAATGTGCAATTATTGTAATTATTGTGAAGTTTTGGTGTTCATTTCCAACTGTCTCATTACAGAGTCCAAAGTTGTGAGGTTACTGAGACTTGCACTTTCAACAAACCAGAGAAGCACAAGCAGAATGCATCTGTTGGGTAAGTTGATAATGCATCAATAGATAGCTATCTAGCTAGCTCTGAGTGAGCTGTGGAGTGAAGACATTCAGTTGATCATGTCTCTCTCTGCAATTGAAAATTGAAATTTAAATTAATGAATGGCTAGGTATCAAATTATTCTGCTTTTGTTTTTGCGTTAAACTAACTCAGCGTATTAATATATGTATCAGTTACAGTGTTCATGTGAGATAGAAGATGTGATAGGTGTGGTGTGGGTGTGATGGGAGTGGTGAGGGTGTGTCTGTAGGTGTGAGTGTTGTAGTAATTTTGACCAAATTGACTAGTCGGTGCATACAAGTTTAATTCACACACAAATAATACAGCAGTTTGGTAAGTTACCATGGGTAACGGTACAATGTATATGGTATGGTAGATCCACACACTATAGTAAATGCAGTGTGAGGTAGAGACTATATGTGAGCGGGTCTGGGAAAAGGGACCTTATGGCGCAAAAATTGAAATAGAGATATAGGCTCCAGAAGTAAGTCATCGGAAAAATTCTTTCCTTCTCCTATTTTTGTTTTTTGCAGAATTAGTCTTAGTGACCCTTTCTCTACGTCTATGCCAAATTTGAAATGTCAAAACAACTTAAAAGACCCCAAGCGTGCAGTGGAAAGACAAGCTACTTTTTATTCTCTCTCGTTCTCGAAGTACAATAAACGGGGGATGGGCGGAGTTTCAAAGAAGCAGAAAAAAAAAAATGGCATAGCTTTGAGACTATTGCATGCACTCTACAGCTTACTTCTGGCTGAAAGTTTACAGCGAATAGAGTAGACAAGAATTCCGACCAGACAGGCCGTGAGACGCTCGGAAAGCTAAAAAGAACTCTACGCCAACTTTGTTAGTTGCCGTTAAAAAGCGGCTGTACGATTTA